>Ga0265338_10004122_pt1 | contig 19907 bp, 11 predicted proteins | sample 42126metaG_FD_193579 | JGI IMG/M metagenome (GOLD analysis project Ga0265338, IMG submission 193579) | Rhizosphere microbial communities from Carex aquatilis grown in University of Washington, Seatle, WA, United States - 4-21-26 metaG | ecosystem: Host-associated > Plants > Roots > Rhizosphere...
CGATCTAGGCCCGTAGCGGGAAGCTGGACACCCGCGCCCGTGCTGAGATCGCGCTCCAATCGACTCAATCGATCGTTTATTTTGTCGAGCGAAACACTGTTATCACGCGCGATTGCCGCCCACCCTTTTCCATTAACATGTCGTGACAAAAAGGTCTCCGGCGATTTCTTGGTATTATCGGCCAGCACGCAAGCAATCATGATTCCGGCAGCGCCGGCATCGGGATGCGCGTCCCTCATTCTTTGGAGTTGTTCCATCGGCACACCGGTTTCGACCGAAACATCGTGAATCGCTTCCCTCATGCCGCCGTGTTTGTCGGCGAGTGCGTTTACCGTTTGCACCCGGCCGTCGAGTTCATCCTTCTCCGCCGCGCGGCCCTGGCCATGCGCATTCCCAGCGGTCAAACCGAGCGACACCGCAGCCACCATTAAACCATACATGAATTTTCTCATAAACTTCTCCTTTCGTCCGCTCAACCTAACGCTCATCCCTCCCGCTTTTCAACGAAGGGAATAACCCCATACTCCAACCGGCGTTGCCAGAAATTTCCGGGCCGAAGCCACGTCCAGAACCCCGTGTCATCCAGCTCGGCCTTCACTCCTGGGAAAGAATGAATATTCCCGGCCTAAACTTCGTCTGGACACTAGCGCGCGCACTGGTTAAGCAAATACCGGAACCGACCATCCGTTTATGAAAATAATGACGAGATTCGCAATTTCCGTTGGCTCGATGCTTCTCTTGACGCTTACCAGTTGCTCGAGTGTCAAGGCTCATAAAACTGCGGATGTTTATTTCAGTTCCTGGCCGAAACACAAATCACCCCTCGAAATCGGGCAGCGGGTCGCGCAACATTTCGTCGAAAGCCCTCACTTTAATTCCTTCCGCCCCGGACCTCCCTCATACATTACCTATCCGGAAGTATGCACCTGGTACGGCGCCCTGACGTTCGCGCAAGTCTCCCGTGTCCGGGGCTTGAAAGGAGAACTCATGCGACGATTTGAACCATTGTTCAACACCGAAACGAATTTGCTCCCGGTTCCGAATCACGTGGATCTCTCCGTCTTCGGCGCAGTGCCGTTCGAAATTTACATCCTCAATGCGGACCCGCGCTGTCTCGCGCTCGGCAAAGAATATGCCGATAAACAATGGGGCGAACCTTTCGGGCCCAACGCCACGGCGGAAGCATCGGCTTATCGCGCCCGCGGTTTGACCTGGCAAACGCGCCTGTGGATCGATGACATGTACATGATCACGCTCGTCCAGGCGCAGGCTTATCGCGCGACCGGCAATGCGGAGTATATCAACCGTGCCGCGAAGGAAATGGTCGTTTACCTCGATACCCTCCAAAAACCCAACGGACTTTTCTATCACGCGCCGGATGCTCCTTACTTCTGGGGCCGGGGCGACGGCTGGATGGCAGCGGGCATGAGCGAATTGCTGCGCTCCCTGCCGCACGATAATCCCGATCGCCCCCGCATCATGGAGGGTTACCAGAAAATGATGGCGTCACTCCTGCAATATCAAGATGCCAAAGGCATGTGGCATCAACTCATTGACGATCCAACCGCATGGCCGGAAACATCCTCCACCGGCATGTTCGCCTTCGCCTTCATCACCGGCGTGAAAGAAGGATGGCTCGACGCCGACACCTACGGCCATGCCGCGCGCAAAGCATGGTTCGGCCTGATCTCCTATCTCGACGACCATTCTGACGTGCGCGAAGTCTGCCAGGGCACCGGCAAATACAATCGCCGGACCGACGGCCCGGACGGCCGCACCTATTACCTGGCCCGCAAACGCAACGCCGGAGACCCGCACGGGCAGGCGCCGATACTTTGGTGCGCGACCGCGTTGTTGCGGTGATCCTGCCAGTTCGAGCTTACTTGAATCGCACGCGGTAAAATCGAGTCGCGTTGGTCGCGAACGGATCGATCCCGATTTTAACGGTGCCGTCGCCCACGTTGGTCGCCAGCGGTTTCCACACCTGCGGGTTCAGGAGATCGGTGTATTCGACAATGTTCGTCAGGCCGATGGTGGACGGAAAACCGAAGGTGAATTGATTCCCGATGCGATTGGAAGCGGTCAATACCGGGTCCGTGGCCGCAACCAGATTCACGCCATAACCGCCGTAGACCGGCACCAACACGATTCCATTGCCAACATGAAGGCCGTCCGATCCGGAAAAGGTTCCTGTCACCGCGCCGTAAAATGTCGTCGCCACCACCGAATAGGTATCCCCCAACGAGGGGTGAAAACCGTTGGTTATGACCACGCTCAAAGTCCCATTTAATTGAGCGCTATCCACATTGAGCCGGCTGTATTGGCTGCCGACATTGGTTCCCGCAATCAGGATGGAGAGAGCGCCCGCGACCGTCTGTGTGTAGACACCGCCGGACACACTCAGGATTCCGGGAGAATTCCCCGGGCTCACGAGGCCGGAATTAATCAGCCCGCTGATGGAATTGCCTTGAACTTTTCCCGAGCCGTTCAAGGTGCCGCCCTGGAGATTCATGCTCGTCGGATTGAGAACTGTGTTCGAGGCGATCGTCGTGGTGCCGCCCAGTTGTTGATAGGCGTAACAATTCAATTGATTGGAAAGAATCAGGACCGTCCCGCGATTGTAGATGTCGAAAGAAATGGGTTCAGTGCTGTTGCCGACGCAACGAATGAGGCCGAAATTCGTGAGCACTGGCCGCGGGACCGGAGGCGGGTTGACGAATCCAAATCCCCCGCCGGTTCTCAGTTCGAGCAGTCCGCCCGCCAGATTATTGAAAACAGCGTTCGTGTCGACGCCCGGAAACGCATTTGTCATGATGGAATTTCCAGCGTTATTGATCGTGCGCTGGAGCAGCCGCCCGCCGCTGGTCACGTTGAAAGTCGCACCCGCAGGAATATTGATCGCGCCAACGCCTTGAAGGTTTGCGTTTCCACTCCAGTTAAGAATGTTCGTCACCGTCAACGTTCCCGGCCCATCGAAGTAACCGGCCTCGATCGAAAAATTTGGAACCGTCACATTGCCGTTCAACACCACGGCCGAACCCTGGTTAAGCCGGAAAAAATTGGTTCCGGTCAATTGCGTGCCAGGGTTCAGGATATTCGTCCGCGCGCCGCTTCCAAACCGAACCTCGGTTCCCGGCGCGGCGCTGAAGGTGCCCGAGCTCGTACCGCCATAAATTTGCACCTGCCCGGTCTGCAGATCGAGCAGGCCGGAATTATTGAAATCGGCCGCCAACTGGAGCGCATTCGTGCCGGCGGATTTCCGGAAAGTTCCGGCATTGTTAATGGCTCCCCCCGCCGGGGCACCTCCACTGCCCACCGTCCCGTCGATCGAGGGGTTCTGAATCTGGCTGTCGAAAATGCCGCCGGGCATATTATTGAATACGGCATTGCCAATCATAGCAACCCCGCCGCGCCCGCCCAGCGTGGTGGTTCCCGAATTATTTATTGTCACGCCATTCAGCGTGAGACTGAACGCATTGCCACTGTAGCTGATATTGAATTGTCCGCCGGCATCGACATTTACCACCGCCCCGGTGATCGATCCGTTCACGGCCGGGTTAACCATCAGCACGCTCGGGTTTCCCGGCAACGCCACCACCTCCACCGTGCCGGTCCCGCCGACTTGATTGGCGAATTGCAGCGTCCCGGGATCGAAAATAAAACTGCTGGGGTCGTACACACCCACTAATAGCGTGCCCCGCACATTCGCGCCGTTGGCCAAAGTCGTCAGGCCGGGGCCGGAAACAATATTCGTCACGCCCGGTGGAACAGTCAGCGTGCTCGTGATGGCAATCACGGCATTGCTAGCCGTGGTTTTGAATTTCCCCAGGCCGCTCGTGCTGGACCACGTCGTGGAGGACACCGAGAAGGTGCCCGAGTCGCATTGGATCCGGCCGCTATTATCAAAATTAGCCGCCGTCAAAACCGTGTTGCTGCCTCCCAAAATTGTCGCTCCGCCAAAATTAATTAAATTGGTTCCCCCCGAAAGTGTTGAAGAAGAATTGGGATACAAAACAATTTCGCCATCGTTGATCACCTGTGACAGGGAATAACTCAGCGCACCCGTGCCGCCGAGTCCCAGGAAACACGTCGCTCCAATATCGATCGACAACTTGGAGGACTCCAATCCGCAGCTTCCGCCGAACACATCCATCTCCGTGATCACCTCAATGAAGGAACTCGTGAACTTGGTTGTGCCCCCGCCACTGCCGCCGTGCATCTGCACTTTGGAAACGATGAAATCACCACCACTTACCGCCGCGTTCGCAGTCAATATCAGCGTGTCGAGATGAATGGTGTTGCCCGCAGCGTTCACTCCGCCACCAATTTGCGCCGTATCACCCGGCGCCGGCAGCGTGTTGGCGTGTTTCAATGACTGCGTCACCGGGTCGTTCGTGAACCAATTGTTCGCGCTAAACCAGGAGAAGTTGACCGGGCCACTAGGCGGCGGATCGGGTTGCGCGGAGAAGATGAAAATTTCAGCGTGCGCCAAACCGGCGCAGAAAAGCGCCGCGCAGAAAAGCGTGAACCTCCCCAGGACGGGTTTTATATTCATGATTAATAAGCTGCATTAAAGGCATTAATGATTTTAGTCAAGCGCGGATATACCCGACGGAGGAGTTCACGCCGCTTTAAGGTTGGAACGAATGAAACATCAGAATCATCCCGAGGTCGGCTCCGAGGCGTGCCCCGTCGCCTCCGATCGCGCACCGGGTCATTTCGGCTGCACCGCGGGTAGGGGCGGGCGGCGTCACATCAATCTGAAGGAAATCGTTAATCCCGCGGGCCCGCTTTATTGCTTATAGGTATTGAGCAGATGCAACAGGTTCTTCTCGTCGAGGTAAATGGGAGGACCCTCGAATCGCACAATTCCCGCGGGGTCAATAAGCACCACATGCGGCAGCGCCGAAACTTCAAAGGCCAGAAAGGTTCGCGATTGCGTATCCGTGCCCGCATAAAAATGCACCGCCGGCTCTTTCATCTTCAGCATCTCCTCCACCGACTCATTGCTCAGCCCGACGGTAATCATCTTGTCCCTGAACTTTTCGGCGAAGCCATTGATCTGCGGCACACAGTTCCGGCATTGTTGGGCGGAAGTTATCCAGAGAAAGACCAGCACAAATTTTCCCTCAGGATTCGGCGGCGACTGCGTCAGCCAACGATCGACCGTAATCGACGGCGCGCGCTGGCCGCGAAATGATTTGGCGAACATCTTGGGCGCAACCGCATCGCCGTCCTCATACTGCACTTTCGGCGGGAGTTTCGTTTTTCGGTCCGCTTCCGCGGCGAGCAGGTCCCGTTTGAATTGCGCCGTGTCCGCGATCTGTTTCTCCTCGACGACGCTCGCATTGGTCACATTGAAATGGAAATGCGCCTGCATTGCCGCATCCAGGTTTTTCAACTTCGCGTTGCCCATGCCGCCGGCATGAGTGAAATAGACGTCCGTGACCGTGACGCTGGTGATAGTCACATTGCTGTAAACTTCATCACCCGATTTCAATATCGGAAATTTTTCGTCGGCGCTCGCCGGCCTGGCGGCGAGGAAAATCCCCAAACCCAAACCAGCTGAGATCCATTTCATTCCCCCAAAAACAAGCAAGTGCCGCGCCAGCACTTCGACAAAAATACCCGTATTTCTTCAAAACCGGCGCTTCGAGGACGCGCGCCTGGTACTTTGACAGAAATCAATCGGCGGTTTGCGATCCGCTTCATTCGTAGCGCAAAATTGTATTCTGCCGTATCGCCGAGTCGCACTCGGCAAGGCGCAATCCTTGCCGGCACGCTTAAACCAACTCGGGTTGCGCCCGTCCAATTTCCTTCAACCTCTCCACCTACTTGCCGCCAGCCGCCGCCGGCACAAAACGCACCTCTTCGGCCACCAGATAATCTCCCGCGCGCGGACCGCTGAACTCAATATAGGCGATTTGGTTTCCCTTTACGGTCAATTCGCACGTGGGTATCGAATCGCCTGGAGCTTTGCGACCGGGAACCGTTTCGAGCGCCGCCTTATCCAGCAGTTTGCCGTCCGAATCGTAGGCTTCGAGCCGCGCCGCGCAGCCAGTGGAACCCCAGAACACCACCGTCGCGGACGAACTGCCGTTGGGAAATCGCGCGCGCACGGGTATGGGATCATCCGCCATTGCGCAGAGAATCCCCTTCCGGCCGGAGGGTGCATGTGGAAAAAACATCAGGCGCGCTTTGGCCTTGCTGTGCGTCGGCGCATGAGCGGGCGTAAAAACCACCCCTTTGTCCTCCCAGGAATCAACCCATCGCCCGGTGAGTTCCGCCTTGTCGAAATCAACAGTCACTTCCACTTGGCCAAAGACGCGCCCGGTCGCGAGCAGAAGCAGGAGAAGAAGCAAGCCAGTCAACCAATGGCTCGGGACCGCAGTCTTTCGGATCTCGGGATTCGGATTTCTTTCGCGAATCGAATTTCGAACTTCGGATTTCACTTTGAATAGTCTCATTAAATGGATTACCCCCTGCCCTCACGCCGTCTCCAAACCGCGCATGGCGCCGGTGGATGAAGCGAAACTGCCTTCCTCCAGCCCGATGCGTTGCAGCATGGAAACGAACAAATTCGGCAACGGATAATTCTGCTGCGCGTCATAGGCCAGATGCTGGCCGTGCCGGAAACCGCCGCCCGCAAACAGAATCGGCAGATTGGTCGTGGAATGCGCATTCGCGTCGCCGAGGTTGGAACCGTAAAGAATCATCGTGCGATCCAGCAAACGCGCTTCGCCTTCCTTGGCCGACTTGAGATCGGCGAACAAACCCGCAAGCAGACGCATGTGCCACTGGTCAATGATCCTCAATTGCGCCAGCTTGTCCTCGGCTTTTCCATGGTGCGAGAGATTATGATAACCATCCGTGATCGTCGCGCCCTGGATTTGCAGCACGGGCGTCCCCACGCTGTTCAGCATCAAAGTAATCGCGCGGGTGGAATCGGTCTCAAAAGCGAGACGGGCTAGATCATACATCAGCTTTACCTTGTCCATGTATTGGGCCGGGCTGGAAGGATCTACCGGCTCGGGTTCGTTAACCACAGGCTTCGGCTTGTTCTCCCATCCGCGCGAGGCTTGCAACCGTTGTTCCAGATCGCGCACGCTGCTGAAATATTGGTCCAGGCGGTTCCGGTCCTCTCCCGTCACATCGCGTTGCAGCAGCTTGGCCTGGCGGGCTACGGTATCGAGGATGCTCCGGCCAGTATCGAGTTCGTGAATTTTTGCCTCCATCTGCTCCGGTGTTCCCTGGAGGAAAAGTTGCCGGAAAACCGACGACGCGCTTTGCTCCGGCGGAATCGCCACACCGGTCCCCGTGCACGACAAGCTCCGGTTTCCGTTGACGCCGAGCGTAATCGAAGGAAACCGCGTCTGGATGCCGATATGCTCGGCAATGTGCTGGTCGAGCGAAATGGTGTTGCGAAACGAACTGCTCGCCGGATGCGGCGCCGCCGTCAGAAAACTGACGTCCGACGGATGCCCGCCATCCACATTCGGGTGGGACGCGCCGCTGAAAATTGTAAAATCGTCCCGGTGCGGCTGCAATAACTCGAGATAAGGCGAAGCCACGTAGTCCCGCCCTGCTCCCTTCGGAAAAAAATCGCCGGGCAGGACGCCGAGATTATTGCAAATCGCAAACATCCGGCGCGGGGTCGCATTGGGGGCCAGAGGCGACGAAGCCTCCGCCGCCCTCGCGAATGGAGCGATCATGGAATCCAGGAACGGCAGCGATAGGGCGACGCCGACGCCGCGGAGAAAATGGCGGCGCGAGATTGGCCGGCGCGTGGGCACAAAGGGCGACTGTCCGGTGGAGTTGCGAGGATTTTTCATTGGAATATTGAGGTTCACAGTGCCGAGCTATTTCGCCAGGAACAGGTCGCTTTGCACTAGTTCCAGCACCAGGCTGCGGACGCCGTATTGTCCTTTGCTGGTGCGCCGGAGAATTTGTTCGATTTGCTCGCGATCGGAAAACCGCACCGGCGCTCCCGTGGCATAAACCGCGAGTTGACGCGCAAGATTGCGCGCGATCGACACCTGATCCTGAATCAACACGCGCTTTAAATCGCGAACATCGTTGAACGCCCGTCCGTCTGGCAGTGCGCCCGTGCAATCCACCGGCAACGCGTAATAAAAAGCAAAACGCTGGCCGTCCATGCCAATCCCCGGCGCCAGCGTGGCCCCTTCCTTGGCAGCACGGTAGCGGGCGCGCCAGCCACCCATCACATCGAAGCTCTCTAACGCAAACCCGGGCGGGTCCATCTTGTTATGGCACGAAGCGCAACTCGGATCCGCCCGATGTTTCTCGAGCTGTTGGCGAATCGTCACCGCGCCGCGAATGTCCGGTTCAACCACGGGAATTTTCGGCGGCGGCGGCGTGTCGATGCCGAGAATCCGCTCGGTAATCCAATGGCCCCGCAGCACCGGAGACGTGGTCGTGCCGTTCGCCGTGACTTTCAAGACACTCGCCTGGGTGAGCAGTCCCCCGCGCACGCTGTCCGCGGGCAAGGTCACGCGCCTCATGGACACGCCGGTGACGCCGGGCACTCCATAGTGCTGCGCGAGGCGCTCGTTGAGGAATGTGAAATCCGAACTGACAATATTGCGTGCCGGCAAATCGGCGCGCAGGAGTTCCTCAACGAACAAGCGCGTCTCTTCCAACGACGCCAGTTTTAGTGCGTCGTCCAATTCGTAATCGTTATAGAGCGTGGTTGAAGGCGAGGTGTCGTCCAATTTTCTCAGGTCGAGCCAATAGTCCGTGAATGCTTCGACGAACCGGCGCGATTTGGGATCAGCCAGCAGTCGCTCCGCCTGCGCGCGCAATACCTCGGGCTGATGCAATTCGCCATGCTCCGCCAGGTCGCGCAGCACCTCGTCGGGTTCCGAATTCCACAGAAAATAGGATAGGCGCGAAGCCAGCGCATAATCATCCAACCGGCCAGTCTTCTCCTCAAAAAAGAGAAATCCCGGCGATGATAGAATCGCGGTGTAGGCCGCCAGCATCGATTTTCCAAAGCCAAACCCCTGGGCGTATTGGTCCTTGAACAGATCAACAAATAACTGCGCCTCGGCATCGGCCACGGGACGCCGATAAGCGCGTCGCATAAAATTGCGCAACAACCGTTCCCCATCTTGCTGCGGATTTTCCGTCTCCACTTCGACGTTTACCGTACGCGGACCGCCGAAGCCCCCACCGCGCCCGCCTCGTCCTCCACGTCCTCCGCCACCCGGAGTTCCGCGCCCGCCGGCGCCGCCGCGGCCAGCCGCTGGCGGAGCCGGTGCGGCCACTTCAACGGCGATTCCTTTTTGCCCTTCGCCCAGCCGCTTCAATGGAAGGTCGCCGAAAAGAAGCCGGTACCCGGCGCCTTGCGACGCGTCGTAAATGGGCCCCTCCACCTCCATCCATTGAACCGCATAACCAGGGATTCCATCCGGTTGCGCCAGCGGGTTGACATATTGTTCGTCTGAACCATTGACACGCGCGCGGAAGAGTCGCGTGTCGTCGGTGCGCACAACCTCGTTCGCGGCCAGGAGCACTTCAACTTCATGAACGGTGGGTTCCGGTTTGAAATCGAATTCTCCGATGCGGCGATTCTGTCCGGTGCTCGACGCATAAACACCGATGGGTTCGTCGCGTCGCCCCGGCCACACCTCATCCAGGTTCGGTCGATGCCACAGCGGGAGATAGAAATACGGCGCTTTCTCTTCGCCGAATCCTTCGTAAAACCACCGCCCGATGCCGCCGCCACTCACCCAGACCGTATAGCCTTTGAAACGCAACCGATAACGGCCGGCGACCGGCGCGCGAAACTGGCTCCAACTGTATCCTCCCGCATCGCTGAAGATGCTGGAAACTTTGCCCACCGCCTCGCGCTCGCGCGTTTCGGGACTCGATAGCGGCGCCCGCCCGGCGCGGACCTCCGGCTGCGGGTGCGAGTCGAGGACCGGAAATGAAAGTCGATCGGGCAGCGTTCCATTTTCCCGGGGACGAAAATTGCCGCTGAGAGAAAATTCATCGCGCGCGTAGTAGCGGTTTGTCGTGGTGTTGGGATGCTCCAATTGCACGCTCAACGCCTGACGCAACGCGTAATCCGCCGAGTTCATATACCGCGACAAATGCACATGTGAAACATCGAGCGCCTCGCCGATCTTGTTGTAGCGGTACTTCTCGCCGTCTTCCGGAAGCCGGTCTTTGAGATCAACCCACGGCACACTCAGAAGATCGCGCACGGTGTTCTCATATTCATAGCGGTTGAGACGGCGTTTCACCGCGCGACCGTCCTTTTCGACGAGTTCCCGTTCGGCTGAACTGAGATCGGTCGTCAACCCAGTGAGAAACGTTTTCATCTCTCCCGGGTCCGGACGCGCCTTTTTCTTCGGCGGCATTTCGCCGGCTTCGACACGGTCATGCACCTTGACCCAGATATCGAAATTGCCGGAATTTTTCGGTTCGAACGGCTGATGAATTAAATCGAGGTCCGCTTTTAACACCAGATCATCGTGGCAATCACTGCAATACTTTTCGATGAACCGCGTTCGCTGACCGGAATGTGTGTTGTCCTCGGCGGGGGTATTTTGAACAACCAACATAACTGCCAGGAAGCTCAGCGCGGCGATCCGAGTCCAATTTGCGGAGGCCGGCATATTTCTTCGGCAAATGGCGAGTTGGGAATCCAGATCCATACGGCGCAAAATTTAGGCACAGTTACCGAACGATGATTAAAAGGCTGATGTCACGAAGGTTATCATCCAGGCCACACCCTAGACAAGCGGCAAGTCGCCTGACAGGCCATTTGTTGCCCGCCGCGTGCAAAAAACGGTTGATTCCACTTGCCGTGTGCGGCAGGCTTTTGCTCTATGATCACCTCTGGCATCTCTCGTCGTAAATTCATTCGTCGTACCGCCCTTACCGCAGTCGGTTTTCCCTTTGTTAGCTCGTTGACCTCTGCCGCGCTCGCCGCCGGAGACGGACCTCGCAAGCTCGGTTTTGCCCTCGTCGGTCTCGGGGGACTGAGCAACGGCCAGTTGGCGCCGGCCCTGCAAAAGACCCAATACTGCCAGTTGGTCGGCATCGTCACGGGCACGCCCTCCAAAATCCCGATTTGGAAATCCCGCTACAATATCCCGGACAAGAATGTTTATAACTACGACACGATGACCCAAATGGCCGACAACCCGGATATCGACGTCGTCTACGTGGTCACACCCAACGGCTTGCACGCGGAACACACCATCAAAGCTGCCAAGGCGGGAAAACACGTCTTTTGCGAAAAGCCAATGGAAGTATCAGTCGAGAAATGCGAACAGATGATTGCGGAAGTCAAAAAGGCCGGACGCAAACTTTCGGTCGGGTATCGATGCCAGTATGATCCCAACCACCTAGAATGCCGCCGTCTCGCCGCGGAAAAAGTTTTCGGCGAACTGAAAACCATCGAAGCCGGTTTCAGCCGAACCATTTCCGCCAACGAATGGCGCGTGAAAAAGGCGCTGGCCGGCGGCGGACCGCTGATGGATGTCGGCATTTACGCCCTGCAAGCCTGCTGTCTGGTCAGTGGACGTGAACCGCTGGAAGTCACCGCCAAATTTGGGCCCGTCTCGGATCCCGTCAAATTCGCCGAGGTGGAAGCCAGCGTGGATTGGGAAATGACCTTTCCCGGAGGATTGACCACCAAATGTCACACCAGTTACGAGCAGGGTGACGCGAAGGGATTCAAAGTCACCGCCGAGAAAGGGACGTTTGGGCTGGACCCCGCCTTCAATTACAACAGTTCACGCGGCACCCGCAGCGACGGCGAAGCGATCAACCTGCCCCCCTTGAATCAATTCGCGGCCGAGATGGACGATTTCGCGCAGTGCATCATCAACAACCAGCCGAGCAAAGTATCCGGCGAGGAAGGCCTGCGGGACGTCAAGATCATGATGGCCATTTACGAATCGGCCCGCACCGGCAAACCGATCAAGCTGGCCACCGCGTGACTTACGGAGCGCGGAGCATCGCTCCGCGCGAATCCAATCGGCCCACAACCTCGCGGAGCAATGCTCCGCGCCCCGTCACTTAACCCAGCTCTTAAGCGTCGGCGCGACGGCAGCCGCCCAGATTTCAAAACCCTCTTCCACGGGATGCAGATGGTCCGTCGGGCGAAAGCCAATCAGACCGCCTTTGTCGTCCAGGAACTTCGAGTTGATGTTCATGAAGAACACATGTTTCTGGTCGTCCAATTTCGAAATGATCCTGTTAGCTTCCTCGCATTTGCGGCGATTCGAATCACTGGGGCCGGAACCGCGCGGGAATATTGCGAGGAGCAGAATTTTGGCGTCCGGGAAATCTTTTCGTAGCTCCAGGATATCCGCGCCAATACCTTCGGCGATTTCCGCTCCGGAACTGCCGCCGGTATTGTTGGTGCCGATCATGAGCATCACCGCTTTGGGCTTATGACCCTGGCCCTCGCCATTTTTCAGGCCCCAAAGCACGCCTTGCGTGGAATCGCCGGAAACGCCGAAGTTGGCGACCTTCATGTCGCCGAAATATTTATCGAAGATGCGCTTGCCGCCCGGGTTGCCCATCGGATCTTTTTCCACATTCCACAAATCGGTGATTGAATCGCCGTAAAAGAGAACATCGAAATCCCCCGTGTTGGCTGTGTCCACGAACGCCTGATGCCGCCGGGTGCGCGCACCGGAAGCGGGACGGATGCAGGCGTTCTCCCGCGGGATCTGAACGGTTACGAGCGATTCGAACTTGAGCAAAAGTTCCTTGTCGGGAGACGTCTCGATGAACTTCTTGAGGTCCGCGTTCATCTTCGCGACTTCTTCCGGAGTTGGTCGCGACATGGCGACTTCCGGCGGCACGGGAGCTGGCGGCCCGGGCGGCTCCGCCTGCGCGCCGCGGCCAAACCCGCCGGGCCCGCCAAAGCCGCGACCCGCGCCGTTATTTCCCGGCGCGGCGGGGGTTGCGGGAGCATTCTGAGCCCGCACACCATAAAGAGTGGCCGCGCTTAAAGCGCCGCAAGCGATCAGTTTGAGGACCGTTTTTCTGTTCATAGGAATTTGATTTTGATGCGGTCAAACCTAAAGGTAGAGATGACGTTCATGTGGAAGGAACAGAATGATTGTGGCCGCCTGGATTACAAGTTGAAATGCGGACGGAATCCATATGTCATTCGGCATATCGCTCCAACTTAGCCCGTCAAATTTTTGACCCCATGCGGAACACTTGGTGAGCGCACGCGTCTCTCGTGCGAAGCCGGCGGCGTCTCGCCGCCGGCTTCGTACCCAACATCCAAACCTTCCCTAGTTGCTTCCCGAGCGTTTACTTGGCCGGCGTGATCTTCACCAACAAGACTCCGTGGCGGCCAACTTTAGCCTGAAATTGCCCGTTGAATTTACCGATGTCTTTCTGACGCCAAAGATCGCGGACCGTTTGCTGGCCGTTCAGGCCCAAGTCGGCCCAGAGTGCCGTGACGGACGCTTCCTCCGGACCCCGGTTGAAGAGTCCGACCGCCTTGGAGCCATCTTCCAAATCCTTGGCCCACACCTCGACGGTCTCGTTCTTGGCGACGCGCGCCGCCTGGTGGCCGAGCGGGTCCTGATCGACATCCAACACTTCGTCGTTGGTCAGCAGGTTCAAAGTGAAATCGTCGAGCTGCGTCATATCGCATCCGATTAACAACGGCGCGGAAAGCAGGCACCAAAGGCTGATATGCGTGTACTGTTCGTTGGGACTCAGCCGCGTGTTGTGCAGGCGCGGTCCCCAACCCACTTTCCCAACCACGAGCATATCCGGATCGTTGAAATGGCCGGGGCCGGCGAACTTCTCATGGCCCGCCTGGTTGAATCCGATATTCGCCATGCTGCCCCACGAGTCATTAATGTCCTGGGTGGTGCGCCAGGAATTTCCGCCGACTTGAGGACCCCATTCCCACACGCTGCCCATGCCGTACTGGCAAAGGCTGAAGAGAATATCCCGCGGCTGTTTCAACAGCGCGTCGTCCATCAATTTATAGGGGAACATCAGCTTCTCCCGCTCTCTCGGGGACGCACCGCTCAAGTTCCTCGCCCGGTCCGGCGACCACGCCTGGTTGCCGCGATTCGTCTCCATCGTCGGGCTGTAGGAACACCAATCGTATTTCAGATAATCGAAACCCCATTCCGCGTATTGCCGCGCATCCTGAGCTTCATGATCGAAACTGCCCACGCATCCGCCGCACGTCCACGGTCCGGGTGAAGAATAGAGCCCGACCTTCAGCCCTTTGCCGTGAACATAACTGGCCAGCGCCTTCATATCGGGAAAGCGCGGATTGGGAAGAATGCGCCCGTCGGCGGCGCGATGCGGCCCCTGCAACGTCTTGTCCTTCGAATCCCGGTGGACCTGCCAGAAATCATCAATGTTGATGTACGCCCAGCCGTGATTCATCAGTCCGCTGTTGAACATGGCGTCAGCGGCGGCTTTGATCTTTTCTTCCGTCACCGCGCTGGCAAAACAGTTCCAACTGTTCCAACCCATCGCCGGGGTAAGTCCAATCTGCGAGCCGCAAACAATTTTCAAAGGGCGTTCGACTTGACCCAGCGCGTTTTTGGCCCGGAGTGTTACCACAAAATCCCCCGCCTTTTTCAGCGTGCCCGTGATTTGTCCTGACGCGGCGTCGAGATGCAAACCTCGGGGAAGCCCCTTGGCCGAGAAGGTCATCGGGCGTTGGCCGGTCGCGGAAACCGTGAAGAGAAATGGCGAGCCGGGCCGCACGCCAAAGACTTTCGCTCCATTGATGCGAGGCGTGGCGGCCGGCTGGGGCGTCAGGATGACTGGCTCCTCAACGGCGGTCACCGCCTTGATCTGTGGTTTGCCGCTGCTCATGGTGATTTTCAAGTCCGCCCAATCGGCATGATCGAAATCCGTGCCGTCTCCACCATCACCCGCCAGCAGGACCAAGGACTTCACCCCTTTCACATCCAATGAAAAAGGCTTCGCCGCGTCTTTTGACCGCATCAAGCCACTGTTCCAAATTTCTTTTCCATCGGCTTGAATCTGGAAAACCACTGTACCTCGTCCGTCCGTTTCGTCGTCCACGCCGGCACTTCCCGAGAGCTCAAGCGCATGGCCGTCCACCTGGAGTGGAATTGTGGAATTGGCGTGCGTGCCGATCCCGTGTTGAAACACCTGGCCCGCGACGGTCAACGAGTGGTTATCAACCGACCGATCCGAATGGCCTTCCCCCCATCCCTGCTCAATGTGCGAAACGTCCAGGCTGGAAAGCCAGATCGCTTCCGCGGCGGGATTGTCATTTGGCGATTGAGCCAGCGCCACCAGCCCGGAGCAAGCGCAGGCGAGAAGGGCGAGAACGGAACCAGAGCGAGGAGTCGTCATATTGTTTTTACAGAGTGAACGGATTTTAGCGTGATAAGAAATCAGGTTTTTGGCTTATTCGAACTTCCACCAATCAAAATTCATCAGAGGCTCGCGGTCACCCGTAAATTTAAAATACAGGTCGTGGACGCCCTTCGCATGGCTGACGGAACACGATTGGGTTTTCCATTTGTCCGGGGCCCCGGTGGATTTGACCTTGAGAGCGGCGACCACTGGTCCGGCTTCATTGTCCAGCCGAAGTTCGATCTTGCCACTGTTCGTCGAAGCCACGCTGGCGAGGAATTTCCCCGCTCCTTTCTTGCCGAAATCCACGCCCTTGACCTTGATGTAAGAGCCGTTGGTCGTCGCCGACACATAAACACCCGGCTGGCTGGCCGCGCGCGGCGCCGTGTGGATGCCCACTTCCCAGCAAATGGTGGCGGCGTCCGTTTGGGCGTACGGATTGAACGTGCCGACTTGCGGAACGCCCTCGGTATTCCAGAACGGAAGCGTCGGAATCGTGCCGTCGGCGTTATAATCGAATTTCGCCACGCAGACCGAACGCCTTTCACGGTGAACCGGCGTCAACGCAAAATTCAAAACGTAATTGAAGCCGAAGACGTACGAACCGCCTTTGTAGTCGATGATGCCCGGATGATTGCCGGACGACGCTTTATTCCCGGCCATGATCATTCCCTTGTAGGTCCAAGGACCGGTGGGGCTGTCGCTCATGCAATACCCAATCCCTTCCGGACAACAGGTGGAGGCGTAAGCCAGATAGTAATTGCCATTTCGCTTATAGAACCACGGACCTTCCTGGTAATTCTTAAGTCTGGTGGGCTGCTTAACGATGTCGCCCGAATAAGAGATCATGTCCGGATTCAACTTCACATAATAAGTATTGGGATTTCCCCAATAGAGATAGGCCTGCCCGTCATCATCGATAAATACCGTGGGATCGATATCCTCCCGGCTCTGGGCGATCAACGGCTTTCCGATGGCATCCTTAAACGGCCCAAATGGACTGTCCGAAACCGACACCCCGATGGCCATCCCGCCGTTCTTCTGAGCTACCGGGCAATAGAGATAAAATTTTCCGTTTCTGAAAATGCACTGGGCAGCCCACGCGCCATTTTTCCCTGTCCAACTGAACGTGGAAGATATGGAACCGACATCTCCGTGGTCCGTCCAATTCACCATGTCCGTCGAGGTAAAACACTTCCAATTGAACATCTTGAATCCCGTGGCATCGTCCTCGTCATGGCCGGTGTAGAGGTAGACCGTGTCTTTATACACCATCGGGGCGGGATCAGCGGTGAAATACGTTTGCACCACAGGGTTTTCTGCGTAACAAATAGTCCCCGCAGTCGCCACTGCGACCACGCACATAACAAGTTTCTGGATTTTAAGGTTCTTCATAGCAACTGTAATTCATTTCTTGCCGCTAACTGTCACGGCACTGCCGTGGTATTGAACTGTGGCATCCGGGTTTTCATTTGAAGAAATTCCGACGCCGTGATTTCCCGAAACCCACACAATTTTAAATGTGCGGTCCTTCAGCATTCCCGGAAACTTGCCCGACCGTTTTCCAATTGTCAGCGTTTGTTTGCCTTCATTCCACTCAATTGGAATGGTGGCATAGGCGCCTTTTTCATAATTGTAACCATCGCCCTCGTCTTCGTAGAGCGTAAATTTACCGTCCGCGCCCCGATAAACGCGCAATTCAATCGGGTCCGTCGGCTTTTCCGTCGCATATTGCACATTCGGGCCAAACGGAACAATCGAACCGGCGCGCACATACAGCGGCATGATATTAATCGGCGCGTTGGCCGTCACCGTTTTGCCGCCCGCGAGGCTTTCGCCCGTCCAGAAATCCACCCAACTCGCGCCGGATGGAAGATACACCGCGCGGCCGGTTGCCTGCGCCGTCGTGACCGGGCAGGCCAGAAACGCCGGCCCGAACATGTATTCGTCGGAAACGGCCAGGGCATTTGCGTCCTTTGGAAAATCCATCACCAGCGCGCGCATGGGCGTGTAGCTTTCGCTCGTGATCTTCCAAGCCACGGAATAATTGTAGGGCAGCATTTGATAACGCAACCGATCGAACGCAATTAAATTGGTCTGCGTGGCCGGCAGCCAGTTCCACATTTCCGTCGCCGTTCCCGATCCGTGAATGCGCAGAATCGGGGAGAATGTGCTCATTTGAAACCAGCGCGTCAGCAGCTCGTTGTAATCCGCCGAAGCATACTGGTCGCGGGGATGAAAGAAACCGCCCGTGTCGGTGGTCCAATAAGGCAATCCGGTGATGGAAAAATTCAATCCGGCGCGAAGCTGCCGCGCGAAGGTGAGCCAATCCCCGCGGACATCGCCGGACCAGGCCGCCGCCGCGTACCGTTGCTGGCCCAGGTAGGCGTTGCGCGAAAGAATCACGACCCGCTTGCCCGCATCTGTGCCGCGCTGGCCCTCATAAGTCGCTTCGCTCGCAAAGAGCGGATAGGAATTACGCACGCGATTGGCCGAACCCATAAAACACTGCACGCCGCTCACGGAATTTCCGTCGTCGCCCGGCTCAGTCGCGTCCTGCCAGAACGCATCCGCGCCCAGGCTGAAAAAAGCCGCGTCCATGTATTTCCACCGCAACTGGCGAACGGCCGGGTTGTAGACATCCATCCACGCGGATTTCGGCAGCAACCCATTCGTCATCGATGCCAGCGCCTTGCCGACAATGCCGCTGGGGTTCGACCAAACCGAAATCATGTATTTGAAATGATTGGTGTGGAGTTCGGCGATCATGTTGGTGGGATCGGGATAATTTTTGAGGTCCCATTCATAAGCGCCCCAACCATGGTTGCCCCAATATTGCCAGTCCTGCACAATGAAATCCACCGGGATGCCGTTGGAGCGAAACCGGCTCGCCGCGTCCAGCATCTGCGCCTGGCTTGAATAACGCTCACGACATTGCCAAAAGCCATACGCGGCCTTGGGAAACAACGGCGCAACTCCCGTTGCCAGGCGATACCCAGCTACCACCTCGTCAGCCGTGGGGCCGTAGAAAAAATAATAATCAATGGCGTCCCCGACCTCGGAGCGAAACGTCGTCGTGTTGCCGAGCGGACGCGCGTAAACTTTTGCTCGATTTCCCCCACCCAGCAAAGTTACCGTGCAGGGTGTGTTGGCCGGCAGCGTCGTCTTCGCGCTCAGGGTGTAAGTCACCCACATATTGGTAATGGCCGCGATCGTTTGCCCGTTGACCTGAAGCCCAATCAAATTGCGGCGATCCCCCTCTTTGACGACGAACGCATAATCGCCCGCCTCGGTCGTGGTGAAACTGCCGGAGTGGTTGTCGAGCGTCACTTCCGTGTCGGCCGGATTAAAGTCAGTGAGCGAGGCGTTGTTCCACAGCAAACCATAGCCGTAGCTCGACACGATCATCGGCAGGGAAATCTGCGTGTTCAACTGTCGAAGTTGCTGGGCCATTCCACGCCAATTCCAAACCCCCTCCTGAAACTGGCCCAGCCCATAAAGAAATTCATCCGGCGGGCTGACGAAACCTTGCTCCGGCTGATAAGACGATTCACCGTTGACCGTCACGGCGCTCATCGTCTTGCCGCCGCTCGCGGGTTCGTGAAGCAGCAGGCGATCCGAGAGATCGTAAAACCCCACCGCGCCGGTCGCTTTATCGACGAGAACTTTCAGCTTGCGGGTTTTGACAGTCAATTGTCCGGCCGCGTCCGTGACCTTGAACGAGGTTGCGGCCCAATGATTCGTCACCACAAAATCCTGCCCGGCCGGCAACGTTCCCGCAGGTGAATACATGACCCGCACAATGCCGTCGGAACACACCGTCAGCTTCATCTTCCCGGGCGACATCGAGAGCGTCACGCCGTCGGCATCCTTATGAAAGGACTGAACGGGAATCGGGGCGGCGGAAAGACTTATCACACCGGCTGCGATTAGCGCAGCCACGGCACACCATTTTGAGTTGTTCAATTCTAGCGCAGGCTATCGGAACCGATTGGACGCGATAATACGACGAACGTCATACCTTGCTCGGCAGTGTCGCGGGCTGGTAGGGACGGCGCGCTTGCGCCGTCCGCGCCGCGTTCAGCGGCGCAACGTGGGGTGCGGCAGTATCGCTGGCATGATTTGTTCCGCCCGCTGCTAGGCGGGCGGGGACGCCGCAGCGCGGCTTCCCTACCAGAAAACACTCACCGCGCTCTCAGTTCCAAGTGAGCTTCCGGAAACCCTTCAGCCGAAACGGTCACGGAAATAGGGCCGGGTTGGCGCAAACTTTCAACGACCATGAAGGCTCGCCCCAGATTCAGTTTGCGCGAAGGTTGCTGCAGCGGCGTCAGGTCGCGTTGATCGCCATTGTCCAACGCCAGCAACCTTCCCGCGCCATTCACACGGACGGAACACAACGTGTTTCCGTTCGGAACCGAGACTCCGTGCTCATCCACGAGGCGCAATTCAATTTGTGAAACATCCTGCCCATTGGCGGCAAGCTCGGCCTTATCCGGCACGATTTCGAGCCGCGCCGTCGGACCGGCCGTGACCAGCCGCGACTG
>Ga0265338_10004123_pt1 | contig 19904 bp, 19 predicted proteins | sample 42126metaG_FD_193579 | JGI IMG/M metagenome (GOLD analysis project Ga0265338, IMG submission 193579) | Rhizosphere microbial communities from Carex aquatilis grown in University of Washington, Seatle, WA, United States - 4-21-26 metaG | ecosystem: Host-associated > Plants > Roots > Rhizosphere...
GTTTGCGGTAGAGCGCGACGATGAGCGCGAGGCCGACGGACACTTCCGCCGCCGCGACGGTGATGATGAAGAAGACCATGATCTGGCCGTTCAGGTTGTTGTTGAACCGGGAAAAGGAGACGAGCGCTAGGTTGGCCGCGTTGAGCATCAGTTCCAGCGACATGTACATCACCAGCAGGTTGCGGCGCGTGACAATGCCAACGAGCCCAATCGAAAACAGCAGGGCGCTGACGACCAGATAATGTTCGAGTCCGATTTGCATGGTCATTTCAAATCCTTTTTACTCAATAAAATCACCCCGATCATCGCCACCAGCAGCAGCACGGAAACTACCTCGAACGGCAGCAGGTATTGCGTGAACAACAGTTTGCCGAGCGCGGCGGTTTCGCCTTCCAGCGCGGGGGCGGCCAAATTCATGTCCGGCCGGGAGGCCAGGATGGATTTCACAAAAATTGTCACGACGGCGCCGACGGAAACCAGCGCGGCGACCAGGCTGAACAGCTTGATTTTGCGGCGTTCCTCCTCCTTCAAATCCAGCAGCATGATGACGAACAGGAACAGCACCATGACCGCGCCGGCGTAAACCAGGATCTGCACCGCCGCGAGGAAAAAGGCGTGCAGCAGCACAAACAGCCCGGCCATGGAAATGATGGTCAGCACGAGAAACATCGCGCTGGTGACCGGGTTGCGGCTGAAGGGATTGGCGACGACCAGCGTGCCGCACAGCAGCGTCAGGAACGCGAACGCGTAAAATAAAATGTCAGGCAATGCGGGCATGGTTCAGATTTTCACCGGGAAATTTTCCTGCTCCTTCGCCTCCTCCAGCTTGTGTTTCCACTTCTGGATGCCGCCTTGAACTCCACCCAGGGCGAGGAGTTTTTCCTTGTTGTAAATCAACTCCTCGCGGCTGGTGCCGGTGAGAGAATAATCCTTTTGCAGGAAGATGGCCTCCTCCGGGCAGACCTCCTGGCAAAACCCGCAGAAGATGCAGCGGAGCATGTTGATCTCGAACTCGGCCGGCATCTTCTCCGCGTTGGGCCGGTCGGCGAGCTGGCCGGCCGGGCCGGGCGGGATGATCTTGATCGCCTTGGGCGGGCAGACGAATTCGCAAAGCTGGCAGGAGACGCACTTGGTGTTGCCTTCCTGATCGCGCACGAGATACGGCGCGCCGCGGTAGTCCGGCGGCACGGCCCATTTTTCCTCTGGATACTGCATCGTGACCGCCTTGCCGCCAAACAGCGTGCGCACGAAATGCCGGATCGTGATCTTGAACCCGCCGGTGATCGCCGGCAGGTAAAGCCGTTCCCAGAGGTTCAATGGTTTGCGTTTGACGATCATTTTAACTCAGCTTTTCATCCACATAATCACTGCGGTCACCACGATGTTCGCCAGCGCCACCGGGATGAACCGGCGCCAGCCCAGATCCATCAACTGGTCATACCGGAAGCGCGGCCACATCCAGCGCACCCAGATGAACCCGAACAGGAAAACAAAAACCTTCGCCAGAAAAATCAGGATGTGCGCGATGCCGGCGGGCAGGGTCGCCGCCACCTGGTCCAGCCCGAACCACGGCAGCGTCCAGCCGCCGAAAAACAGCGTCACCATCATCGCGGACACCAAGGTGATGTTCGCGTATTCGCCCATGAAAAACAGCGCAAATTTGATCGAACTGTATTCGATGTTGTAACCGCCGGCCAGCTCCTGCTCCGCTTCCGGCAGATCGAACGGCGTGCGGTTGGTTTCGGCAAAGGCGGCGACCAGGAAGATGGCGAAGGCCAGGGGTTGCTTGAACACCAGCCAGCTGAAAAACCCGTGCGACTGGTAACCGATGACGTCGCTCAGGTTCAGGCTGCCGACCAGCATGAATACCGGAACAACCGACATGCCCATCGAAATTTCATAGGAAATCATCTGCGCGCTGGCCCGGATGCCCCCGAGGAACGGAAATTTCGAGTTCGCCGCATAACCGGCCAGCGCGATGCTGTAAACTCCCAGGGACACGAAGCCGAAGGTATAAAGAATGCCGACGTTCAGGTTGGCGAGCACCATCGGCTGGTTGCCGAGCTTCGACCCAAACGGAATGACCGCGAGATTGAGGATGGCCGGCATCAGGGCAATGGCCGGTGCCAGCAGGAAATAAATCTTGCGGACGTGCGCCGGCGTGAATTCCTCCTTGAAGAACGACTTGACCGCGTCCGCCGCCGGTTGCAGCAGGCCGAGCGGCCCGACGCGGTTCGGCCCGATCCGGTCCTGCATGAACGCGCACACGCGCCGTTCCACCAGCACGATGTAGGCAACGATCACCATCATGACGTTGAACGCGATAAAAACCTTCACGGCGGTGAACAGCACGAACTGTCCCACCGGCGATCTGGCCCAATCTAGGATTGTCTGGATCATCGTCTAAATCTTTACGGTCGCGCCGGTGTCGCCGAGGCCGGCCCAGGTCAGACCGTTGAACGCGGGCACGTCCTTCGCCATTTCGTTGAACAGGCCTTCGATGGTCAGGAACCCGTCCCGACCGGTGACGTTATAAACCAAATCATGCAAGAATTCCCATTCCGGTCGCGCTTCGCCCGGGGCTTCCACGGCCTTCATGAACTTTTGGACGCGGCCTTTGGTGTTGGTAAACGTGCCGCGCTTCTCGGCGTGCGCACAACCGGGCAATACATAATGGGCGAGCTTCGTGGTCGCGTTCGGCAAAATGTCGCTGACGATGAGCGTTTCCAGTTTGCCGAGCAAGTCAGCACCGATGCCGTGCTTCGTCACGTCCTCGCCGAATACAATGAGCGTCTTGATTTTCCCGGATGCAATTCCCTGGGCAATGCCTGGAAGGTTCGAGCCCATTTCGGTGAAGCAGATTCCCGTTAACCGCGCACCGTTCGTGTTCGGGTTCTTGTCCGTGCTGACCAGCAACTGATCACCTTCGCCCATGCGGGGAATGGAATCGCTGGCGGCGCCCAATTTCGCTTTAAGCTTGCTGAGGAGCCAGAGTTCCTCATTCGTCTGCCGGGCTGAGGCAACAATGGCTACAGAGCCTGACGGGGCCTTTTTCAGCTTGTCCGCAATTTCATTCAATGCTGCCGACCAAGTTGATTTTTGTCCGCGGGCGAGCACGTCCTTCAAACGGTCTTCGCGGCCGATCCATTTGTAATTCAACCGGCCGGCATCGCACATCCACGGGCCGTTGACCGCGTCATTTTCGCGCGGCGTGTTGCGGTAAACCTTTTCCTCGCGCGAGCCGATGATCACATTGCAGCCGGTTGCGCAGCTCGTGCAGACGCTCTTGCTTTCCTTGAGAAACCAGACGCGCATCTGGAAGCGGAAATCCTTCGATGTGAGCGCGCCGACCGGGCAAATGTCCACGGTGTTCAGCGTGTAATTGTTGTCGAAAACCTTGCCCGGATACGCCGTGAGAGTGTTGTAGCTGCCACGGTTGACGATGCCCAGCGCGTCGTCGCCCGCAATGTCCTTGGTGAACCGGATACAGCGGGTGCAAAGGATGCATCGTTCGTCGTCGAGCACGATGCGCGGACCGAGGTCAATGCTCTTGGGCTTGTGGACTTTCGCCTCCACGAAACGGCTCGCGCTCTGGCCGTAATCCACCGAATACTCCTGCAACTTGCATTCGCCGGCCTGGTCGCAGATCGGGCAGTCGAGCGGGTGATTGATGAGGAGGAATTCCAGCACGCCTTCCCGCATCTGTTTCACGCCGGCGGTGTTCGAATAAATTTCCATCCCGGGCGAGACCGGCGTGGCGCAGGCGATGGCCGGCCGCGGCGATTTGGCGATCTTTACCGTGCCGTCGGGATTCAAAATCGGCTTGCGGTCCGGGCCGAGCGCCGGAGTGCCAAACTCGACGAGGCACATGCGGCAATTGCCGGCGACGGGCAGCTTGGGATGATAACAATAATGCGGCACGTCCGTTTTCGCCAGTTCGCAGGCCTGGATCATGGTCGTCGGCGTCAGCTTGCCGGACCAGTCCGCCATCAGGCGCGGCACCTCAATTTCGCGCCCGTCCACCTTGACCTTGATCTTTTCTATCGCGGTCGGCGCGGGCTTCGTTTCGGTTGTGGCTGCGGTTGACATTGAAATCAGTGATGCGTTGCGGCCAGGATTTTTTCCTCCGGCCGTGTGGCCGATTCTTTCGCGCGGCGCGCCTCATCGGCGGCGCCTTTGGCGACGAATTCATCCTTGAACTTCGCCACGAAACTCTGCACCGGCCACGAGCAGGCCTCGCCAAAGGCGCAAATCGTCCGGCCGCCGGGGATATTGTCGGCAATTTTCACCAGGTAATCCGCGTCCTCCGCGCGGCCTTCGCCGTGCGTGAGGCGGTGCAGCGTCTTGCTCATCCAGAGTGAACCTTCGCGACAGGGCGTGCACTGGCCGCAGCTTTCGTGCGCGTAAAATTCGGAAACATTCGCCAGTGCCTCGACGATGTCGGTCGAATCATCCATGACAATGATGGCGCTCGAACCGCTCATGGAACCGGCTTGGGTCAACGAATCAAAGTCATAGGGCAGATCCAGCATGTCCACTTCGCCGCTCTTGAGTTTGAATCTTTCCCCCGCCTTGAAAACCTTGGCGGATGAGCCTCCGGGAATCACAGCCTTGAGTTTGCGGCCCTCCCGCAAACCACCGCCGAACTCTGGATCATGGATAAGCTGGCCGATGGTCACCTTGCCGACCTCAATTTCGTAGTAACCGGGACGCTTGACGTGGCCGCTGAGGCTGACAATGCGGGTGCCGGTGTTGTTGGGCGTGCCGAGACTGGCATATTCCGCGCCGCCCATGGCGACGATGTGCTTCACATCGCAAAGCGTCTCGACGTTGTTGACGATGGTCGGGCACATCCACAGTCCGAGCACCGCCGGGAAATACGGGGGCTTGATGCGCGGATAGGGCCGCTTGCCTTCGAGCGATTCGATGAGGCCGGTTTCCTCGCCGCAGATGTACGCGCCGGCTCCGCGATGGACGTGAATTTCCAGGTCATAGCCCGCGCCCAGAATGTTTTTGCCGAGAAAGTTCTTGGCGCGGACTTCCTTCAGCGCACGATTCAAAATTTTTGCGCCTTCGACAAATTCCCCGCGAATGTAGATGTACGCGAGATGCACGTCGTTGGCGAAGCACGCGATGGCCATGCCCTCGATCAACTGATGCGGGTCCTTGTAGATGATCTGTTTGTCCTTGAACGTGCCCGGCTCGGATTCATCGGCGTTGCAAATAAGATAAATCGGCTTGCCGCTCTTGCGATCCACGAAGCTCCACTTCAACCCGCACGAAAATCCCGCGCCGCCGCGACCCCGCAAACCGGCAGTCATGACTTCCTGGCGGATCTGCTCCTGCGCACTGGCCGTTTTGCCGTCCGGCAGGGTTTTGGGTTGGAGGGCGAGCGCCTTTTTGAGCGCGTCATAGCCGCCGTGGCGCAGATAGCACTCGAGGTCGGGCGTGTAACCCGGCTCATCGGCGTGCTTCAATATCAGTTTGTATTCCTGCGGCATGGTCAAATGGATGATGAAAAGGCGCGGCTTGACTGGCCGGAGAAACCGTTTAGCCTGTCACACGCTCCGGCCTGCCCGATGGTGTAACGGTAGCACAGCAGACTCTGAATCTGTTTGTCATGGTTCAAATCCATGTCGGGCAGCCAACCTTCAATTGAGGAGTTGCGATTGTGGATTGCGAAATGAAGATTTTTCATTGGCAGCCTCCCAGAATTTCATCCGCTTTCTTATGGCTGACAGCTTCGTGGAAATCATCATTGCACATCATCACCGGAGCGGTGCCGCAACTGGCGAGACATTCAACGAACTCGACCGTGAATTTTCCATCCTTCGTCGTTTGCGGACCGTGTTTGTGCGCATCAAGGCCCAACTTCTCGCAGTAATGCTGGTGCAATGCGTAGGCGCCGCCCAGCGCACAACTCAACGTCCGGCAGACTTTGATCTGATATTTGCCCATCGGCTGCGCGCGGAACATCGGATAGAACGTGACGATTTCGTAAATGTTGATGGGCTGCAGTTCGAGTTTCCGGGCGGTCCATTCGACCGCCTCCTGCGAAATCCAGCCGTAGTGCTCTTGAATGGCATGCAACACCATGAGCGAGGCCGCGCGCTTCACCGGATAATGCGTCATCAATTCGTCCACTTCCGCCTCGAGTGCGGCCGGCACGGCAAAGGCGCCCTGGCACTGAAGCGGATTTGGAATTGGTTCGGTGTGGGTGGCGTTCATCGGTCACACTCCCCCATCACAAAATCCAGCGAACCAAGAATGACCACCGTATCGCTCATCATGTGGCCTTGCATCACGTGTGGCAGGATGCTCAGGTTCACAAACGAGGGCGAGCGGATCTTGAGCCGGTACGGCGTGCCGCCGCCGCGGCTGTTGATGTAAAAGCCCAGTTCGCCCTTGGGATTCTCGTGTCCGAAATAAACCTCGCCGGGCGGCACGTTCATGCCCTGCGTCACAAGAATGAACTGATGGATCAATTCCTCCATGCCCGACAGCACCCGATCCTTGGATGGCAGAACAATCTTGCCATCGGCCACGTTGACCGGTTCCTTGATCTGGTTGTCCGCGCCGCCGGGAATTTTGTCCAGGCATTGACCGATGATCCGCACGCTCTGGCGCATTTCCTCCATGCGCACCAGGTAACGATCATAGCAGTCGCCCACCGAGCCGATGGGTATGTCGAACTGCAAATCCGGATAGCAAAGATACGGCAGCGCCTTGCGCAAATCATATTCGACACCGCTGCCGCGCAGGTTGGGACCGCTGAGGCCGTAATCAATGGCCATTTCCTTTGAAATCACACCCACGTCCCGGGTGCGGTCCACCCAGATGCGGTTGCGGGTCAGCAGCGTCTCGACCTCGTTGAGGTTGACCATGACTTCGCGGAGAAACGTGCGGACCGCACTACACCAACCAGGCGGCAGATCGCGCGCCACGCCGCCGATGCGGGTGTAACTGGTGGTGAACCGCGCGCCGGTAAGCGACTCGCACAAATTGTAGATTTTTTCACGTTCGGTAAAGGTGAGCAGGAAAACGGTCAGCGCACCCACGTCCATCGCGAACGCCCCCAGGCCGAGCAAATGCGCCGAAATGCGCGCCAGTTCGCAGCACATCACCCGGATATACTGGCAGCGCGGGGGCAGGGCTTTTTCGATGCCCAGCGCCTTTTCCACTGCGAGCGCATAGGCAACATTGTTGGCCAGCGGTGCGAGATAATCCAGCCGGTCCGTGTACGGAATGAACTGGGTGTAGGTCATGTTCTCGGCGATCTTTTCGTCGCCGCGATGCAAATAACCCACATCCGGATCGGCCTTGGTGATGACTTCGCCGTCGAGTTCAAGGACGATCCTGAGCACGCCGTGCGTGGCCGGGTGCGACGGGCCCATGTTCAGGACCATCTTTTCACCCTGCATGTCGCGCAATTCATCAACCGCCTCGTTCGCACGGGCGGCGGAGTCGCGAATTTCAATGTCCTGGGTGGTGGCCATCTTAGGGTTTGGATGATTTGGGTTCGATCGGCCCGGGCCCAAATGCCTGACCGCGCATTTCTTTGTTATCGGCGCGCGCTTCGATCCGGGCGTTCAATTCCGCGGCGTCGGTTCCCGGAATTCGCACCCGCGGTTCGCGCGCGATGGAATCATTTCCGCCGGCCACCGTCACGAACGGGCCGCCGGCCATGGGCGATATTTGGGTAAAGGCCACCTCGGGCACGTTGCTTGGCTTGCCGGCGAGTGGAAAATCCTTCCGCAGGGGGAAATAGGGATAACCTTCCCACATCAAGATGCGCCGTAAATCCGGATGCCCGCGAAACCGGATGCCCATCATGTCGTAGATTTCGCGTTCGTGCCAGTTGGCTGTGCGCCACACGCCGATGACGGTCGGCAGTTCGGATTTTTCCTCGCTCACGCCGGTTTTGATGCGCAATTCGCAGCCGCTCGCCAAGCCGCGCAAATGGTAAACAACCGTCCAGCGGGGATCTTCACCATAATTGTCCAGACTGCTGACATCCACGAGGTAGTCGAATCCGAGTTCCCGTTTGGCGAATTCACACACGTCGGCGATGTGTTCCGCATCGGTAAGATGAACGGTGATTTCGCCACGAAATTCGGAAGGTTCGGAGATGAGATCGCCGAACCTGGCTTTGAGTTTATTGGCTTGTTCAACCGCAGTCACGTTTCAAAAAATTCAGGCCCTATCAGCGGAATCCGCATGAAACCCGGAAAATTCGCAATGATTTTTCAGGTGACTGGGCTCCATTCCCGACGCAATTCATTTCAAGCTGACGTTTCCTTCAAGGTGGCCAGCAAAGGTTCGTGCTGCACCTGGTTTTGCAGTTTCATCAGCGCGTCCAACAACGCTTCCGGCCGCGGCGGACAGCCGGCCACATAAATGTCCACCGGTACAATGTGGTCCACGCCTTGCAGGACTGCGTAACTCCGATACATCCCGCCGGTCGAAGCGCAGGCACCCATGGCAATGACCCACTTGGGCTCGGCCATCTGGTCGTAAATTCGCCGGACCGCGGTCGCCATCTTGTAGGTGACCGTTCCGGCAACGATCATCACATCCGATTGCCGCGGTGAAAAACGCATGACCTCCGAACCAAAGCGTGAAATATCGAACCGACTGGCGCCCACGGCCATCAATTCAATGGCGCAACAGGCCAGCCCCATCGGCATGGGCCAGATGGAATTCTTGCGAAACCAGTTCAAGGCGGCGTCAATGCGCGTGACGATGACGTCGCCTTCAATCTTGGAATCGTAGCCAATTTCGCTCTGCGTTTGCATAATTACAGGCCCCACTCAAAACAGGCGTTGGGCAACATAATCAACGGTAACAATCGAAACAAGTTAAATTGTGAATTTTTTCACAATCTTTCAGTTTTCAACGCGGAAACGTTCACACAAATTTAACAATGCTGATTCTGGATGTTCTGTTAGCATCTTGCGCTTGTGAGCCGCACCAGATGGTATATCATCAAAAAACGCGGTGGACGTGAACCATGAAAACTTTTTCAGAATTGAATTTTCCCGGGCGGCTGATCGCCGTTGAGGGGCTTGATGGATCGGGCAAATCGACCCAGATTTATCTGCTCAAGCGCTGGCTGGAGGCTGAGGGCATCAAGGTCTATTTCAGCGAATGGAACTCCTCGGAGCTGGTGAAGAAGGCCACCAGCAAGGGCAAAAAGCGCGAGCTGCTCACGCCGACAACCTTCAGCCTCATTCACGCCACGGACTTTGCCGACCGTTACGAGCGCCATTTGCTTCCGCTGCTGCGCGCGGGTTACGTGGTGCTTTGCGACCGATACGTGTTCACCGCGTTTGCGCGGGATGTGGTGCGCGGGTGCCCGCCCGAATGGGTGCGCGGCATCTACAATTTCGCTGCCCAGCCCGATCTCACGATTTTCTTCAAGGCGGATCTTGAGGTCTCATTGAACCGAATTCTCGAGGGGCGCCCGAAGTTGAAATTCTTCGAGGCTGGCATGGACCTGGGGCTGTCGAAGGACCCCTATGAAAGCTTCCGAATTTTTCAGGGCCGCATCCTGGAACAATACATGGCCATGAGCGGTGAATTTGATTTTGTGGTGATGGATGCCAACCTGCACGTAGAAAAGCAACAGGTGCTGGTGCGCAAACTGGTGGGTGAACGCATTGAATTGAAGAAGTTTAAACGGCGCAGCCCGTTGCCGTTGCCACCCCCGGCGCCCCCGACCGACAAGCTGGCGGAAATTGAGGAGGACGCAGCCGCATGAACACAAATTCTGAAACCAACAACAAATGCCGCCGGTTTTACGGGCATGGCATTCCCGGTGTCCGGCTGCAGGAGCTCACGGGCCGATTGATCGTGGTCGAAGGTGCGGACGGGTCGGGCCGCTCAACGCAAATTGCGCGGATGGTGGACAGCCTCGAAACCGGCGGCCATCCGACCGTGCAGGTCGGCTTGAAGCGTTCCACGCTGGTGAGTTCCGAACTCGAAAAGGCGCAGGAGGGCAACATCTTAAGCCGGACGACCCTGAGTTTGTTTTATGCGACCGATTTTGCGGACCAGCTGGAGAATATCATTTTGCCCGCACTCAAGGCGGGTTTCATCGTGCTGGCCGACCGCTATATTTACACCCTCATGGCGCGCGACATGGTGCGCGGCATGGACGAGGCATGGCTGAAAAATCTTTACGGCATTGCATTGGAACCTGATGCGGTGTTCTATCTTTCCGTCGAACCGGAGGAACTCGTCCAGCGCAATCTCGCCAAAAGCGCCACGCTGGATTACTGGGAAAGCGGCATGGATCTGGGTATGTCGCGTGACATGTTCGACAGCTTTGTGAAGTATCAGACCGCGATCCAGTCCGTGTTCCAGAATCTGCAGAGAACCTACGATTTCAACGTCGTCGATGCCAATCGTTCCATGGACTCGGTGACCAAGGAATTGCGCAAAAAAATTGGCGCACTCGTGGACGAGAGATAGCCATCAAACTGCCGGTGGCAAGGTGTTGGTGGGCGAAGTCACACCCGGAGGCGCATTCGCGGCCGGTGGCCGTTTCGGCGGAAGTTGTTTCATCAACTCCTCAAACTGTTTCAACTGTTCCGGTGTGAGTTCGGCGCAGATTTGCTGATTGACGTCCTGCATCACCTTGCGCATCTGCGGCGCGACATTGGTCCAGATTACATGGTTGCGTTCCTGGCCCTCGGCGACAATTTTGGCGATCGTGTTGCTTTGGATCATGGTCAGATGAAGTGACTTGTCGAGATGACGGACAAATTCTTTGCTCAACCGTTCCGCCAATCGCGGGAGCGGAACTTCCGGCCGGGCTGGGACATGATTGTCGGCAGGCGCGTGAATGTTGGATATCGAGGGCGGCTGGTCGGCGGCGTCGGGCCGGGTGGCGTTCACATGGTTGACCAGCAGTCCACCCGTGATCACGCCAGTTCCAAAAATGACCACGGTTGCCAGGATGACTTTCCAGGAATTCACTGTGCTTGATCGCTCTGGTCCACGGACGCCAGGAGCGTGTTTTCAAAATTCTGCGAAAGATCGTCACTCTTGGATGAAGTTGCCGGGCTGAAAAAGGCCCAGGCCCCAAGCAGCAGGGCGATGGCCATGCATGACGCGGCCGCCTGCCAAAGTCCGCGCACCCAAAGGGCCAGTTGGTCGGCCGGAGAGTGATCCGCCAACAAGGCCATCACCCGCTTTTCGAACGCATAAGGCACATGACCGCCCGGCACGTTGGCACGGGCGGCGGCCAGCAATTTTGTTTGTAGGTCAGCAATGCTCATACAATCCCCAGTTTTTCAGACGGTGTCCTGTAATGCCGGGTTACAGATACTTATCTCTGGCCATTTTAGTCAGAATCTTCCGCATTTCGGCCCGTGCCCGGAACGCCCGGACTTTTACCAGTGGAACCGACCAGCCGGTGAGTTGGGCGATTTCCTTGACCGAACGGTCCTCGATTTCAAGCAAAGTGATCACCAGCCGCGCCTTGGGAGACAGCCGTTCCAGGACGCGTTCGACGAGCAATTTGGCCGCCTCCGCATTTTCAGAGGCCGATTCCGGCTGCGTTACAAAACGCTCCAGCCAGTCGGTTTCCGGTTCGGTCAAGTCTGTGAATGACGATTCGCGGTTGCGCTGGTGACCGCGCAAAAAGTCGTAACAGGTTCGTACCGTCAACCGCATGAGCCAGTGTTCAAAAGGGGCTTCCCCGCGAAAACTTTTAAGTTTGTCAAATGCCTTGAGCCAGACCTCTTGGGCGATGTCTTCAATCTCGCTTTCACGGCGTGCATACCGGCGGGCGGTGGCCATGACCCGGGGCGAATACTTTTGAACCAACGGCTCAAAACTGGCGGCGTTGCCTCGCAGCACGGAGGCAATCAGTTCCGCTTCGGTTTGATCCATTGGCGCGAGTCTGCCAAAAAGCTGGTCCGGGCCAAAGTCAAAAGCCACTTTTGTCCGGAGGTCAGGGCCGTGTGATGTGAAGTGCCGCCTCGAGATCACGCGAGAATTGAGAGACGGCCTCGGCGATTTTGCGGGGTCTTTCAGACAGTGTGTGCCACAGGTGCTCGGTGTTTGCCGGCCGGCGGCGGATCAATTCCACCGTGGCGGCCATCAGGGAAAGATGGTTGTTCATGTCATGCCGCAGGGTGGACAGTTTTTGGTTCAATTCACTGATTTGTTCCACGCTCAGGGCGACCGGTTGGATGGGCAAGGCCATGATAAGTATTCGTCTGTTGGGGAATTACAAGCGGGTTCCGTGCCAGAACCGAATGAAAATTGGAGCGAGCGAAGGGATTCGAATCATGGTTTGGTTTTCCAGACGGTTCCTAAGTGCGCTAGAATCAGCCACTTCCCGCACGATCGATTTTCTCGAATTTAGCGTGGTTTGGCGTACTTCAGCAAAATTCCTGACACAAACTGACACAAATCGGACACGGCAGAGGTGTGATGGCCGCGTCCACCTTTCCTGAAATCGAGCGCTCGGATCGGTTGTTGGGCTCAATCGCATTGCAAGTTTCGCTGTCACAATAAAAGCACACGCATTGCGCGACCGGAAGGCAAATCCGGTAGTCCGATTCAGTCCGATTCACGAATTGACCTCAGGCTCAACCCTTGTTGTCCCAAACGTCTGTGCACTCACACTCCCATCTTCAGATGGGCATACGGCGGTGCTGTGCGCAGCCGCAGATCCTCGACGGGATTGCCGATGGTGAAGTGATAGAGACTCTGCCAATCGTGGCCCTTCAAACCGAGCGCGTGATGTAGCACGTCATCGAAGTAACAACCAATCCCGGTGCCTCGTAGCCCGGCGGCCTCGGCGGCCAGGTATAGCGCCTGCCCGATCATTCCCGACTCCCAGAACAACTCGCGCCAGGCCGCCGCGCCGTGTTCCCTCAGGACCGGTTCGAACCGCGCCAGCATGCCGAGGCTGAACGCGCCGTCAGCGGCAATATCCTGCTCGCAGGACAAGGTCCTCGCGAAATCGCGCAGGTCCCCGCGGCTCAACCGCCGGAGCGGCACCGTGAGGGCCAAGTCCGCCGGGACTTCCCAATCGGAAATGTTGCGAAAAGCGAGCCGCAAGGTTTCCTCGTCCGCCGGCGCTCGCAGCCAGAGATACATGCCCGGCTCCAGTCCCGTAACCCGATGCACGAACAAAACCAGGTGCAACCGCGGCGGAAATGGCCACGCATCAAATGGCGGGGCGGACGCGCGCGGCAGCGTGGCATCCAGAATGGTCAGAAACTTATCGCGCGTGATGCTCGTGACACCGTCGAAATTCACCGCGCTGCGCCGCTGACGGAGCAGTTGGCCGGACGAATGGGTGCAGGCGGGCGGCGCGGGTGGCGGCCAACAGGCCGGGATGATGGGTTTGTCTGTCAGCGGGGCTTTTCGTTCCGAGATCGCAATGGCTTCATCAATCACCGGCCACCCGACATGGGAACGGCTCAACCGGTTGGCGCGTCCGAACCATTCAATCGGTCCATCCGCAACGGGTGACGGAGCCGGCCCCGTCGTTGCTTTTACCATCACGAGCAGTTCCGGAGTTTCAGGTTCGGCATCGGTAAAATCTTCAGGGCGGTCAAGGCCGAGCAGCCGGGCAAGGTGCGCGTCATCCCACTCCGGCATCAGTTCCATGCGCCAGCCCAGCGCAGCGGCCGCATACCGCAGGGCAGCCAACGCGTGCCCCACGTCGTGCTGGCAATAGCGAAAGGCCCGTTCACCGTATTTCCATGCCTCGCGCCAAGTGACGGAAGTCAGCCCTACACAGAATCCGGCCGCGTTCGGTCGGGCGCCCGACGTCCGGCGCGCCCTTTGTTCCAAGGCGTGAGCCAGCGGCGCGTAATGATAAACACCCGCGCTGTCCGGCAACCATTCCAGCACGGGCAGGACGGCATAGGCTTCGGTCGGATGCAGATTGCCGCTGGAAGGGTTCATCCGCAAATACCAGCTCATGCCGGGAATCTCCTTCCGTGCGGAAAGGCCCATGGACAATTCAAAGAACAACCCCAACGCATCGAGGGTGAATGGCCGCGGCGGCGTGGCGCTGGTGCCGAACAGGATGGCTGCTGCCGGCGTGTCGTCGCGGTCTGCCAACGGCAGTTTAAGCACCGGTGATCCGACGAAACGGCGAAACGGATCCGGCTGGGTTGCCCAGTCGAGGCCGCCTGGTCCCAAGGCGTAGCGCCCTGGATGATGCTTCGTCCGATCATGGTAGCAGATGATATCATTTACCGCATCCGGATCCGCGGGGCTGTTGGTCTTGGTTGATTTCAAATTTCGTTTTTAGATTACTCGCCTCATTCGGATCAGCGTGGGTGACGGCGGTTCATTTCGCAAGGCTGGGAGATTTGTCCCGACCGTCCAACTGTTCTGAATTGATCCGCCCTTTGGCCTACAAATCTTGCGGGGTTCTACCGACGTGCGAACTCAAACTCCTAACATTGTGTTAAATCAACCGGTAGGCCAAGATTTCTGTCCATACCGCTGTAAAGCTGATGGTTCGAGCAGGCTCTGCTTTGCAATCTATCTTTAAGAATACCAGATTTTAGCACGACGTTACGGGAAAATCCGCAAAGATGATCCTGTAACGATCGCCAAATTGCCGGCGGAGGTCGCGTCCACAACGCGCAACACGTCAAGATCGTCGTCCATTTTCCAGATCAGTCCGCATCGGCGGCTTGAGTTTGACAGTAAATCACATCCTCTGCTTCAGCAAATGTTATTGTATTTACGGACGCGTCACACCGATTCTCAGAAAACGCGCAGTTTTGGTATTCATGGCAGTCATATCACGGAGGGTTACTGTCTCATTTGGCGTGCCGGTCCTGGAAAATTCCTGTGCTTGCGCTGTCAGCACGATGTTTGAACCAGCATAGCTGGCGATGTCGGTCCAGGTGGTCAGGTTGCTCGAGGCCTGGACGTGGTAGGTCACGCCGGGTTCGGCGGGGCGGTACACGAAGGTGATCTGGAAATAGTTGGTGTTCTGGCTGGCCGCCACGGCCGGCTGAATCGCGGTGTTGGTCTTCCAATAGTTGAGGAGTTGCACGAGGGCGAGTGGCGTGTTGGTGGGTGCCGGGTTGCCGGCCTGCGTCTGCTCGTTGATGCCGTGACAACTGGTGCAGGTGCGGATTTCGCCGGGCGCAAACGTCAGCCAATAGCGTTCCCGCACGATGCCGGTGCCGTTGGTGTCGGTGAGTTGCCAGGACATTGCCCGTCGGGCGGGCACGAGGGCCGCCTGCGAGCCGTCGGCGGCCAGTGGCACGCTGCCAATCGGTGCGCCCGGCAACACTGGATTGTCAACCGCCGGGTCGTGGATGTATTGGGCGATGACGCGCCGGCCGTTGCCCGGGTTTCCCGGGTGGCCGTAATTGAGTCCGCGCAACTGGTCGGCCTGAAAGAGTTGCAGCCAGGAGATGTCATAGATTTTGCCCGGTGCGCCGATGGTCTGATGAGTCGTGCCGGCAATGTGCAGGTTGAACGGCTGTTGATGGTCCGCCTCGTCGCGCGTGGTCACGTCGCGGCTGACTATCAAGGCGAGTTGGTGCGTGCGCAGATAATTCTGGAATGTCCCAACGTCCACACCTGCCGCGGCGAACGCGGCCTGTTCCGGCGGGGCCATCGGCACGGCGAAGGGGGCAGGGCGCGGCCGGGCCATGACTTCGACGGCGTCGAATTCCCAAAGCGCACCGATGATCTGGTTGGTGACGTAATTGTTCGGGTCGCGGTAACTGGCCTGGTTGGTCAGCCCCGGCGTGAGCAGTGCGACGGGCGCATAATAGCCGTTGCTGGGTTGCAGGAATTTCAACCGGAAATCGTAAGCGGTGAATGGATAGTTCGTGCCGTTGGTGAGCATGCTGCCGGAGCCGGTTTGCGCCAGTTGATAGCCGGTGTGCGAGGCAATCAGCCAGCCGTCCGAGGTCATGAGCGGATTGCGATACAGCCCGGTGTGGTCGGGCGGAATGGAGTTGGTGTCGGCGGCGTATTCATGGGTGGACCGCGGCGTGAGGTAATTGATGCGCATGTAGAACGCGTTGAGATTGGTGTTGCCGGTGATGGATACGAGCTGGCCGGCGCCGTGCGTGGCGAATTCCGGCGCATCCACGCCGTAGAACAAGCCCTGGACGTTCGGGTCTTCGCGGATATCCAGAAAATTATTCACGGTGTTGGTGTTGTAATTGCCGCCGAAGTAATAGAGGTCCTGGATGTTCGGGTCGTTGGTATAGGCGGCTGAGGCGTAGCTACCGCCAATTTCGTGCCGGCCAATGTGGTTCAAGGTTTCCTCGTCCGTGCCGTCCTGGTTGATGGCCCAGGGGAAAAACTGGTTGAAGGTGTTCCCGGCCAGGCCGGTGCCGGCGAGCAGGTCGGTGCGCACGTTGCGCGGTTCGGGAAAGACCTCGGCCAGATTGGTGGTGGTGACGGAATTGGAGGATTCGTCGCTCCAGTTGAAGGCGCCGTAGGTGATATAACCTTCCTCCCAGTCGGTGTCGGCCTGCTGGTCGCGCTGGAGGTGGTCCCAGCGGACAAAGACGATGCGTCCGGCGCTGTCCAGTAACGGCGAGAATGCGCCGCTCGGTGTGTGATTGATCATAAATAGATCGCCGTTGGTCGGCTGCAGGCTCCACAAACCCGTCACTGTGGCCAATTCCTCGTATTCGTCCAGTTGCGGATAGAGCTGGCGCTCGCCGTTGCGGGGCCGGTCGCTGGTGAAAATGATGCGGTCATCCGAGCCGTAGAGGGGCGCGATGTTGTTGTAATTGGTCGGCTGGTTCGGAACCTTGGTGATGACAGGTGTGGCGCTGGGGTCGGTGAAATTGATGATTTCGTAGAGCTGCCAGTAATACACCGTGGCGGAGTTGATGTTGGCGGGCGAGCCGACGACCATGCTGAACACGGCTTTTTGTCCGCTCCAATGCACGCAGGGCTGGCGAACGGCAATGCCGTTGGGGTCCTGCGGTCCCCACTGACCGAATCCGGCGGCGCGTGTCAGATTTTTCAGCGTGCCGTCCGGATATCGGATGTACAAATCGCCGCCGCGTCCGCAGGAGAAGGGATCGCCGCGCTGGTTCCCGAACGTGGACGCAATGGTGCCGAAATCCGCGGGAACCGGCACTTGCGTGACGAAGAGGATGGAATTGGTTGGACCGGCAAACAGGGCGGGAGCCACTGTAAACAGCAAAAGAAATACAATTCGCCTCATAGCTAATTATGTGGTTTAACAATAATCATACCTGACAAGCAGTTAAGATGCGAACCGGAATGCAGAGTGAATAGAAGTGGAAATTGATGATTCAAAACAGATCACGCAAATTGGCAGCTATTTTATTGCCCACGAGCAGTCACCCTCCACAAACAGTTTGCCCTTGTTGAAGCTGCATCGGGATGACGTTTTCCTCCGTTGCGTTTCGCTCGTATTCTTCCAAAGAGCGTTGGGTGACCTGTGCGTGTTTGGCATACGCCCGGTGCACGGCCTTGCTGTTATGTCCTCGAGCTGCTTTGCTCCTGTAGAATCGCCAAAAACTCAGCGTAGCAATAGCACAACAATGACGATGACGAGCAAGAGACCGATCCCGCCGCCGCCAATCCAGATCGCGCTGCCAATCATCGGGGAAAATAATAAAGTCATATAATTTGAATTTCGTTTCGGATGGAAAACCATTTGCCATCCATTTCTGGTGTTACGCTACGCGATGCGCCGAAGCTTTGCCATGGGGTGTTACCCGACATGGAATTTAGGAAGCCTATCTAAATTGGAGGGTTGAAGGAATATCAGCGGAATGACAGCTGTAAACCTTCAATTCGACAAAGTGCTCGCGGCGGTCATCCAGCAATGGGACGGTTTTTCCCGCTAGTTCTTCGCCATCGAGATAGAGTTGATTCGTTTCGGCGTCCTCGGCCGTCAACCGGGTGATGGTAATGTGGTAAGCGGTTTGGCGATAGCGGTAATGGATTTTGTAGGTCGTCCAGCTTTTTGGCAGACGAGGAGTTAGCCGCAAATGATCACCTTCGAGGTTCACGCCCAACAGAGTTTCAATCAGCAGCCGATACATCCAGCCGGCGGAGCCGGTATGCCATGTCCAGCCGCCCCGGCCCGTGTGCGGTGCGACGGCATAGACATCGGCGGCGACAACATAAGGCTCGACTTTGTAGGTGGCGATCTGTTTGGCAGTCCCGGTGTGATGAATGGGATTGAGCATCTCAAAGAGCTTCCAGGCACGGTCGTTTTCACCCATGAGCGCAAAGGCCATCGTGGTCCAGATCGCGCCGTGGGTATATTGGCCGCCGTTTTCGCGCACACCCGGAATGTAGCCTTTGATATAGCCGGGATTGAGCGCCGACTTGTCGAATGGCGGGTCGAATAACTGGACGAGTCCGGCCTTGCGACGGACGAGGCGCTGGTCAACGGCGTGCATCGCCTGGCGGGATCGCCCCGGCTCGCCCGCTCCGCTGATCACCGACCAGCTTTGCGGCAGAGAATCCATCTGACATTCGGGATTGGTTGCGGAACCGAGCGGATCACCGTTGTCAAAGTAGGCGCGGCGATACCATTCACCATCCCATGCGTGCAGTTCGATGTTTGCCTGCAGTTGTTGCGCTTGCGTGTCGCACCGGTCGGCGAAAGTGAGGTCATTGCATGAGCGTGCCAGCTTGGCAAACTGCGTGAGCACGTCATAGAGAAAGAAAGCGAGCCACACGCTTTCACCGCGACCATCTTTGCCAACCAGATTCATGCCGTCATTCCAATCCCCGCAGCCCATCAAGGGCAGGCCATGTTCGCCAAATTGAAGCCCGCGCTCGATGGCGCGCACACAATGTTGATAAAGCGTGGCCGTCTCTTCAGACTTGTTCGGCAAATCATAGTAAGATTCCTCTTCCGGCTTGACGGGGCGGGCTTCGAGAAAGCTAATTTTCTCGTCAAGCACGCCGGTGTCGGCAACGCACGAGACATAGCGGCAAGTTACATAAGGCAGCCAGAGATAATCATCGGAAAAATGTGTCCGCACGCCGCGACCGGCCGGCGGATGCCACCAGTGCTGGACATCGCCTTCGCGGAACTGGCGCGCGGCCGCTCGGAGCAGATGCTCGCGCGTCAGCGCCGGCTCGCAATGCACCAGCGCCATGACGTCCTGCAACTGGTCGCGAAAACCGTAAGCGCCGCCGGACTGATAAAAGCCGGTACGGCCCCAGAGCCGGCAACTCAAGGTCTGATATAACAGCCAGCCGTTTGCCAGCACGTTGACGGCGGGATCGGGCGTGTCCACGTTCACCGCGCCGAGCGTCCGGTTCCAATAGGCCCAGACACCTTCGAGCGCGATGCGGCAGGCATCCGCCCGGTGAAAGCGCCGGATGAGAACCTGCACATCTGTCGCGCTGCGACCAACACCGAGACGAAAATTGGTTTCGCGTTCCTCACCATCCGCCAAATTAAATGCCACTTGCATCGCGCCGCAAGGATCCAACCCCGCGCCAACTTTACCGGACAGTCGCTGGCGCTTCAGGGCTGCCGGTTGCGCCAGGTTTCCGTTGCGCCCGATGAATTCCTTCCGATCACCCGTGAGCGTGCGGGTGGTTTCGTTTACATCCAGAAACACGATGCGGTCGGGGAATTCGGTGTTGTAATGATTGCGCGCGAGCAACGCGCCAGTTTTGAGGTCCACTTCGGTTTGCACATGCAGCAGGCTCTTGTGGCGCAAGTCCCCCAGCACCCACTCCAGGTAGCCGGTGACAGAAAGCCGACGCGGACGGCCGGACACATTGCGCAGTTTCAATACGGAAAACTTCACCGGCGCGTCCATCGCCACATAGACCCACAACTCGGAGGTGATGCCGAATTCGGTATGCTCAAACACGGTATAACCGAAGCCATGGCGAATGACATAAGGCGTCGCTCCGCGCGCAGGCATTGGTGT
>Ga0265338_10004126_pt1 | contig 19881 bp, 19 predicted proteins | sample 42126metaG_FD_193579 | JGI IMG/M metagenome (GOLD analysis project Ga0265338, IMG submission 193579) | Rhizosphere microbial communities from Carex aquatilis grown in University of Washington, Seatle, WA, United States - 4-21-26 metaG | ecosystem: Host-associated > Plants > Roots > Rhizosphere...
TGCAGTGCACCACCAGGGAAATGGAATCATTGAAGCTGTCATGCTTGCCGCCATTCAAGGCGGTGAAGACCGCGCCGTCGAGTTCGAACGCCACCGTCATCACCGAACCTTTGGGCCGCGGCATGCCCTCGCCGTAATGGGTGATCTGCGTGATCTTGGCGTTGGGAAAGATCGCCGTATAAAACTGCGCGGCTTCTTCCGCCTCGGATTCAAACCATAGGAAAGGCGTAATGGCGGGCATGGCGCGTCCTTATTTCTTTTCGAAGATGACCATCCAGGAAACGCCGAAGCGGTCGACCAGTTGACCAAAACGCTCGGCAAAGAAGGTGGGCGCCAATGCCATGGTGATGGCGGCACCATCGGACAGACCCGCAAAGACCTTTTCGGCCTCTTCGATCGAAAACGTATTGATGCAAATCGAAAAGCCGCCGGGGATGGTGGGTTCGCCCATGATGGCATCGGACGCCATCAACAGGCTGTCGCCGATATGAAAGGAGGCATTCATAATCTGGTCGTGCTTGTCCGCGGGAATGTGGTCCGCCGCACCCGGCATGCTGCCATAGATGTGGGTCTCACCACGCACGGCGCCAACGGCCTTTTCATAAAAAGACAGCGCTTCGGCGCAATTGCCGTTGAAGAACAGATAAGGTGTCGTGTGCATGCGATGCTCCCCAGTGCCGCTTTGTCTGCGGCAAAAGTGATAATTGCTTTTTGGGTTGATATCAACCTACATCACACGATGCCCAAGGAGAAAATAGTCTCTTTCGAGACCACTATTCTGGTGCGCGACGCTTGCCTCTGTCTGCATGTGCAGCGCGCCGCCCGCAGCCTGGCGCGGCGATTCGATGAGGTTCTGCGCCCTTACGGGCTGACCAGCGGGCAGTTTTCGCTTTTGATGAGCCTCAACCGCCCTGCCCCCGCCACCATGAAAGACGTCGCCGCGCTGCTGGCCATGGACCGCACCACCTTGACCGCGGCGCTGAAAGTGCTGGAACGCAACGGCTGGGTAAAGATCGCGCCGGACAAAACCGATAAGCGCAGCAAACGGCTTTGCCTCACCGCCAAAGGTTCCGCCGTGCTGGCGGGCGCCGTGCCGGCGTGGAAGAAAACCCATGCCGAACTCGATGCCATGGTTCCCTGCGACAGTTTGCGGAAAAGCTTGGCAGCGCTGCTTTAACCCGCCCCTATCCCTCCACGTCTTTCAAATACGCTTCCAGCGCATTCAAGGCGGCGCCGAAGCCATATTCCATGGAGGCGTGGTTGCTGCGGTAACGGGTCCGTTCGTCTTCCGAGGCGTTGATGGGTGCGCCGCGCAAAGTGACAAGCGTGCCGTCACCATCTTCCGTTAGCGTCAGCGTATTGAAAACTTCCAGCGGCCAGTCGGCGAAGAAGGGGGCGCGGGTGATGCCGCCTTCCGCATTCGAGAAACTGTTCACAAAACTTAAGCGCTCCGGCGCAACGATGTCGTGGAAAACAAAACGGCCCCACATCTCGGCGCCGCCCGGGCTTTTCACGCCGTAATGAAAAATGCCGCCGGGCCTCAAATCGATGGTGCCGGACAGCCACGCGAAACCCTTTGGTCCCCACCAGCGCGCCAGATGCTCAGCCTCGGTCCACATTTTCCACACCAGATCGCGCGGCGCAGCCAGGCGGCGGCTGATGGTAAAGACATCCGCTTCCAGATATTCACTCAGCCGCGCCAGATGCTGCGCGCCGCCCTCGTCTGCCTTGTGATCGCGGATGACGCGGTCGCGTAGCTCTGCGCTGGGGAAGGTCGCTTCCATCGTCAGCCGCGTGCGGCCGCCCAAATCCTCGAAGGTGAGGACATTCTCAAAACTAATCGTTTCAACCCCTTCACCGTCGCCATGGTGATAGACCAGACGCTCCGGCGGCTTGATCTCACGATAGGTGATGCAGTTTTCGTAGTCGCGCCCATCCGGCCCATGCATGACGAAGCGCCAGATGCCGCCCTCGCGAAAGTCAAAGCGGCTGGTGGTGGTGCGAAAACCATTGGGGCCCCACCAGCGCGCCAGATGGCCTGGATCGCTGAAGGCATCAAAGACCAGCGCCCGCGGCGCATCGAAGATGCGCGTGGTGACGATCATGCGGGCAGCGTTAGGATTTGCGTCGGGCACGGGTCTTCTCCTTGGGCTTTTGGGCGGCAGGCATTTTTTTTGCTACAGGCGGGGCCTGCAATTCGGCAAGATAAGCATCAAGGCGGTCGAGCCGCGCTTCCCACAACGCGCGATATTGGGCGAGCCAGGAATCGACCGGCTGCAAAGCTGCGGCTTCGAGATGACAGGGGCGCCATTGCGCCTGGCGCCCGCGGCTGACGAGGCCCGCACGCTCCAGCACTTTCAGGTGTTTCGAAATCGCGGGCAGCGACATGTCGAACGGCTCGGCCAATTCGCCAACACCCATATCCTGCTGCGCCAGCCTTGCCAGGATCGCCCGGCGGGTGGGATCGGCCAGCGCCGCAAAGGTGGCGCTTAAGGCATCGGCAGAATGTTGGGCGGCGAGCATGACGGATCCGTACTTAACTTAGTGGTTAAATACAAAAATCGACCCACCCCGTCAAGCCTGAGCGGCGGCCCTTTGGGCTCGACGTTGCGTTTCACAAAACCATCACGATTTGCGCCACCCCTGACGAAACCGCGCCGGTGATGCTAAGCTTGCTTCGCGGATAGGGAGGGATCAGCGATGGCCAAGAAATCACCCGAGGCGATACGGCAATTGTGGATGGACGAACCGGAGGAGCATGATTATCCGGCGGCCGAGGATTATCTCTCGCTCATCTTCGCGCCCAAGCTAGCCGAAGACCTCACCCGCAAGCTGCGCAAGGCGGCGATCATCCGGCGCAAGGCCAAAGACATCTTGCGCGCCAGCGGTCTTGCCATCCTGCCCAAAGAAAATTTCTTCGTCGCGGGCAACTTACAGAAAATCGCCGACGGCAAAAAACTCTCGCCGGTGCTTTTGGTGCGCGGCGATGCCAGCCGCGGTATCGCTTTGATCGTGGCCGATGGCTATCACCGCATTTGCGCCAGTTGGTATCACGACGAGGATGCCATCATCCCCAGCCGCATCGTCACTTGCCCCTGACGCGGCTTGCGTGCCCAAAGCTTGCTGGCCTAGAGTGAACCCTTCTCGATAGATTGGAGCCTCGCCGATGCACGACGCACCGTTGGAAGCGCATGAGCACACCGAACATCTGGCCCATGAAGGCGGCCATGATCGCTTTGTCTCGCGGCTGGCGATCTTGGTGTCGTCGCTAGCGGTCTTCGCGGCGGTGGCCGGAAATCTTGAATCCCTCGAAACCACCAAGGCGCTTGCCACCACCGGGGAGGCCACGCTCAGCCAAGATGAAGCCACCGATGCCTGGGGCGAATATGAGGCCGACAGCATCAAGCGCCATCTTTATACCATCGCGGGCGATCTCAATCCGGCCAAGGCCGCGGACTACGCCAAGATCGCCAAGGAGCAGAACAGCAAGCAAGCCGCGGTGCGCAAACGCGCCGTCGATGCCGAGACCACACGCAGCAACCTCGTCGCCGAAAGCCGCCATCATGAAGAGCGCCATCACTGGCTCTCGGCGGCTGCTACCTTGTTCGAGGTTGCCATTGCGCTTTCCACCGTCTCCATCGTGACGCGCAAACATTGGCTGTGGCAGTGCGGCGCGGTCCTCGGCGCCGTCGGCATCGCGCTCGCCGCAACCGCCTTTGCTTTGTAGGAGTGTGATGAAGCGTGTTCTTTGCGCTGCCTCACTTTGGTCGCTGCGCCATATCCAAAATCATAAACCGAGACTGCGGATCGCATTTACCTTGGGGACACCACATGCCCCAAGCATTATTCGCGCCGTAGTCGAAGAAATAAAGCATAAGCGTCGAGCCGGACACAGACACCAAATCCAGCCGGTAGCCATCAGGCAGCTTTGGGTCCGGTGCAAAGTAGCTGTGAAAGACGGAATAAGCCGGCTGAAAATCGTTACCCTCAATTTTCGTCAGTTGAATTTTTGTGAAATAAGATTTGTTCCCAAGCGGTTGGGGATCGGACACAACCATCTGGGACGGGATGAATACGGGGGAATAACTGCCCGGATACGACCATATCCAGCCCTGGCGATTTGAAATGATTTGTCCATACGGTGTGCAGACCAACACAGCCCATTGCGCCAATGGCTGCGGAAGGGTCGTTGCCGCGTTGGAGGGCATGCTGGAGCATTCGTCGGCTTTTGCCTGAAAAGTGCAGAGCCCGGCCAAGATTATCGCCGCGACCAGCCACCGTCTGGGGATGACCTTTTGCCAAGAAATCAAATTCACAGGCCTTGCCCCCGGTTAAATCGCGATGTCCTTATGCTGTGCCGAAGTCTCCCTTTAATACCTGCAAGTGCGATACGTGCCTAGACATGCCAACTCTAAAATAGGCCCGTTGAGCGCAGCGCAAAGAGCACGGCCAGCACGGCGAAGAGGCAGGCGGCGGCGAGGCGGATCGCCTTCAGCGGCAGGCGCGTGGCAAAGGCATTGCCGAGAAACACCACCGGCGTATTGGCAGCGAGCAGCCCGAGCGTGGAGCCCGCCACCACCGCCCACAAATTGTGATAGGCCGCCGCCAGCGCCATGGTGGCGATCTGAGTCTTGTCGCCGATCTCGGCCACGAAGAAGAGCCAGATGGTGGTGAAAAAGACATTGCGGCTGGTGGTATCGACCGCTTCGCCTTCCTTGTCGGGCACCAGCGTCCAACCCGCCATGCCCATCAAGCTGACCGCGACGATACCGTCCAAGAGCCGCGGCGTCAGCCACCGCGCCAGCAAAATGCCTACCACGCCTGCGGCCAGGTGATTGACCAGCGTCGAGACCGCAATGCCGGCCAAAATCGCCCAGGGCTTGCGATAGCAACACACCAGCATCAGTGCGAGAAGCTGGGTGCGATCGCCGATCTCGGCAATGGCGACGGCGGAGAGGGTGACGAAAAAGGCTTCCATCCGGGCAGAAAGACGCTGGAAGCAGACCAAGATCAAGAGGGCGAAATTTCGCGCCTTGCATTGGCCGCAAAGTCTCGGCAGGACAGCAGGGCGATGCGTTTTTCCCGGCATATTTTGACGACGCGAGTCATGGCCCGCAAACCCGCGCAATGGGCGGCGCTTTTGGCGGGTTCGGTGTTGCTGCTTTTGGCCTTGGAGGCGGTGCATCTGCCCGCCGCCCTGCTGCTCGGCCCGATGCTGGCCGGTATCGCCATCTCAGCGGCCGGCGCCAGCTTGCGTGTGCCCAATGGCTTTTATCTTGCCGCCCAAGCGCTGGTCGGGGCCATGATTGCCCGCTCGCTGCCGCTCAGCCATCTCGGCAATATCCTCAGCGAATGGCCGGTACTGCTGTTCGGCGTCGGCTCCACTTTGCTCGCGGCCGCGGGCATCGGCTGGCTGCTCACGCGCTGGCGCGTGCTGCCGGGGACCACCGCGATTTGGGGTTCCTCGCCCGGCGCGGCCTCCACCATGGTGGTGATGGCCGAAGCCTTCGGCGCCGATGTGCGCCTCGTCGCCTTCATGCAATATCTGCGCGTCATGTGCGTGGCTGGTACAGCCTCTTTGATCGCCAGCTTGGTGATGGCCCATGGCGGTCACAAGCCAGCCGCCATCAATTGGTTTCCGGCTTTCGATGGCGTTGGTTTTGCCGTGACGCTGGCGCTGATGTTGGGCAGCGGCTTTGCCGCGCATCGCCTGAAAATTCCAGCGGGCGGCTTCATCGTGCCGATGGTGGTGGCGGGGCTGATGAACAATCTCGTCCACTATCCCGTGGTGCTGCCGCCTTGGCTTCTGGCCCTCAGCTATGCCGTGTTCGGCTGGAGCATTGGCCTGCGCTTTACCCGCGCGATATTGCTCTATGCCATGCGCGCCTTGCCGCGGCTTTTGCTCGCCATCGTGGTCTTGATCACGCTCTGCGCCGGCTTTGGCGCCATCCTTTCGCATCTGGCAGGCGTTGATCCTTTGACCGCCTATCTCGCCACCAGCCCGGGCGGGGCGGATTCAGTCGCCATCATCGCTGCCTCCAGCAAGGTCGATATGCCCTTTGTCATGACCATGCAGATGGTGCGCTTCCTGGCCGTCACCGTGACGGGACCGGCGCTGGCCCGCTTTCTGGCCGCCAAAGTGCCCGCTAAGGTAGCCTGAATCGCCGTTTGGACTATTTCTGACGAGGCGTTAATCCGCCCTTGTCTTGAAACTGCCCCAAAATTGGGCCACCACGATCCGCCTCGCGAAAAGGAAAGCGTTTATGGGCCGCAATTCGGGTAACGCGATCGAAGCCCTGGGAGGCTGGATCATCGCACATAAACGCATTTTGTTGCGGCTTTGCGTCGGGGTGGTGGCGGTTCTGGTGCTGCCGCTGCTCGGGCTTTTCCTGCTGCCGATCGTATTGGGGCTGGTGGCCCCGCCGCTTGATCTCAGCCAAGATCTTTACGCCCTCAACCGCCCGGTCGCTTTCACCTTTCTGGATGCCAGTGGCGATGTGGTGGGGCGCCGAGGCGCGGCCGTGGGCGAGCGTTTGCGCCTGGAAGACATGCCCGCTTATTTGCCCGCCGCTTTCGTCGCCATGGAAGACCGCCGCTTCTACGATCATCATGCCGTCGATCCGCGCGGCATTGTGCGCGCCCTCTTCGCGGATTTGCGCTCAGGCCACATGGTGGCGGGCGGCTCGACCATCACCGAACAGACGGCAAAAATTCTCTACACCAATCAGGCGCGCACCTTCACGCGCCGGTGGAAGACGCTGACCGATGCGGCGATGCTGGAAAAATCACTCTCCAAGAAACAGATCTTGGAGCTTTACCTCAACCGTATCTATCTCGGTTCCGGCGCTTATGGCGTGGACGGCGCGGCGCATGTCTATTTCGGCAAATCGGCGCGGCAATTGACGCTGGCGCAGGCCGCCATGCTGGCGACACTGACCCGCGCGCCGTCCGTCTTCTCGCCGCGCCGCGATCTTGCCGCAGCCCAACAACGCGCTGATACCGTACTCGGCACCATGGTGGAGACCGGCGCCATCACCGCCGAACAAGCCAAAGAAGCGCATGACAATCCGGCCCAAGTGGTCGACCGCGCCACCAGCGAAGCGCGCAACTATTACCTCGATGCCGCCCGCGACGAGGCGCTGCGCGACGCGCTGCAAAGCGGCCAGCCGGTTGGCGGCGATCTCACCGTGCGCACCACGCTGATGCCCAAGCTGCAGGATGCGGCGCGGCGCACCGCTCACAGCGTCATCACCGGCAAGGCGGGCGTCAAAGCCAATGCCCATGAAGCCGCCGTCGTGATGATGCGGCCCGATGGCGCCGTGGTGGCGATGATCGGCGGTGTCGATTACACCGAGTCCACTTTCAACCGCGCCATCCAAGCCCATCGCCAACCCGGGTCCGCCTTCAAGCCGTTTGTGTATCTGGCGGCGCTCGAAGCAGGGCTGTCGCCATGGGAAACGCGCGACGACACGCCGATCTCGATCAATGGCTGGACCCCGACCAATTTCGGCGGCCGCACGTACGGCACTATCACGCTGGCCGATGCCATCGCCCATTCGGTCAACACCATCGCGGTGCAGATCTCCCAAGAGGTCGGCGTCGACAATGTGGTGGAAGCGGCCAAGCGCTGCGGCATCCTCTCCAAGATCGTGCCCAACGCCTCGCTGGCGCTGGGCACCAGCGAAGTGACACCTTTGGAACTGACCAGCGCCTATGCGGTTTTCGCCTCGGGCGGTTTGCGCGTTCATCCTTTCATGGTGACGGAAGTCAAAGGCCCCGATGGGCGCACGCTGTATAAGCGCAAAGATGTGCCCGGCGAGCGCGTAGTCGCGAGCCACGTCAATCGCGACCTGACCGCCATGCTGTTCGGCGTCGTCAGTCACGGCACCGGTTTTTCGGCCAACCTCGGCGATCACGAAGCCGCCGGCAAAACCGGCACCACCCAGGATTATCACGACGCCTGGTTCGTCGGCTTCACCACCGATTACGTCACCAGCGTCTGGGTCGGCAATGATGATTCCTCGCCGATGAAAAACGTCACCGGCGGCACGCTGCCCGCGCAAATCTGGAAGGGCGTGATGAAAGTCGCCGAAGAGGGCATGCCTGCCAAAGGCCTCGACCGTTCGGCGCCGCAGGAAGCCATCAGCGAAGACGGTATGGAGCTGACCGACCAGAAGGGCTTTTCCTCAGACGACGAAGCGGCGGTCAACAAGACGCCGAGCTTTGACTCCAATGGCGAGCCCCAGCGCGAGCAGAAGAAGAGCGGCAGCTTCTTCAACTGGCTCTTCGGCGATGGCGACAAGCCCAAACAGCAAAGCGATAACGACCAGAACTGATACTAGTTTCAAAGGCTTAACGGATCAGGGCGCGCTCACACCGCGCCCTTTTTTGTGGCTCTTGACGATTGGCGTTCCGCTGAGCGCCTGTAGGGCCAGACGCGCCATCCGCTGCAACCGGTCGCGGGGAACGCCGCCACGCGCGCTGAGCTTCAGTCCGGCCAGCGTGGCGAGAAGGAAATCCACCGCCGTCTCGGTTTCGAGTTTTGCGTCGAGTTGACCTGCGGCCTTGGCCTGCTCGATCGCTGCCGTTACCGCACTTAGTAGCAGCGCATGGCTGGCCTCGCCCGCGGCAAGCACCTCCGCATCGCGAAGACCGAACTCGCAGATCGCGCCGACGCCAAGGCAAGAGGGGTACGGCGGCGCCACCGCCCGTTCGACAAAGGCGGCGAACGCTTGCTCAAGCCCGGCGAGCGGCGTTGCTCCCGCAGCGATATCACGAACAATGTCGGCGACATTCTGGTGGTTGTAGCGCCGCAACGCCTCCAGATAGAGCTGCCGCTTCGAGCCATAGGTATCGTAAAGGCTCTGGCGATTGAGCCCCATCGCCTTGAGCAGGATCTCGGTGGACGATCCCTCATAGCCGTGCTCGGCGAACACCGTGATGGCGCTCGCCAATGCTTCCTCGCGGTCGAATTCCCTGGGCCGGGCCATAGCCCGATATAGCAGCCAAGAACGATCTGTCCAAAATAATTATGGAATGATCGGTCCAGAACCTATAGGCTGAGACTTCACCAGCCAAGGACTGCCCAATGCCGCAAACCGTGCTCCTGACCGGAACCTCCAGTGGGATTGGGGAAGCCGCCGCACACGCTTTCCTGGCGGAGGGCTGGAATGTCGTGGCGACGGCGCGTGATCCCGCTGCCGCTGCGGGCGGCAAAGTTCATCCGCAGCTTTTGGCTACTCGCCTCGACGTCACCGACACGGCGTCCATCACCGCGGCCTTTGCGGCGGCGCAGGCGCAGTTCGGCGGCGTCGACGTGGTGGTGAACAACGCTGGGGTGGGTCTGGGCGGCCCGCTGGAAGGCATGACCCTGGACGATCTGCGGCATCATTTTGAGGTCAACGTGATCGGCGTGGCTGCCGTGTGTCAGGCCGCCATCGCCCATATGCGTCCGCGCCGGCGCGGCCTGCTGATCAATGTAACGTCTCTGACCGGCCGCGTCGGCATCCCGTTCCTGGCGCCCTATTGTGCCGGCAAATTCGCTGTCGAGGGCCTGACCGAAGCGCTCTACTACGAATTGCAGGCTTTCGGTGCGCGGGTGAAGCTGGTGGAGCCCGGCGGGGCGCGGACGCGCTTTGTGCATCCCTGGGCCGAGCATCCGGCCTATGCCGCCACCGCCGAGGGCGTGCGCAAGACGATGGAGCAAGGCGCGGGGAAAGCCGCCCCACCCAGCCGCGTGGCCGACGTCATCGTCGCGGCAGCAAAGGATTCCAGCGAGCGGCTGCGCTACCAGGCGACGGACGCTATAACGCTGTTGCGCCTGCGCCGCATCTTGCCCGACTCCGCTTGGCGCAAAATGCTGTCAAAGGCCTTCGGGCTGGCGAGACACTAAGCCAGCCCATCAGCGACGCCCAGCGGCGCTGGCCCTACTCCTTCATCACCGCCAACGCGGCACTGGCGGCGAGGATGTAATCCGAGGTGCTGGCAACCGTGGCTTCGTTCTCGAACCACAGGAAGGGCCACTCGGTTTTCTGTTCCGGGAAATCGGGTTTGATGACCACAACGCCCGGCACCAAAGCCCCCGGTACAGAGGAATAGTCGGCGCGATTGTGGCCATACATGATGAGCTTGGACGCCGCGCCGACACTGGTCACCAGCGACAGGTTATGCACCGGATGGCGGCCCAGAATGTAATCGAGCGCCGCCAGGGTGTAGTCCTTGCCGATGATCTCCGGGAAGGCTTGGTGCAGCAGATACATGTTGATGCCGAAGCGGGCCACCAGCCCGGAACCGCCCCAAGTGCCCATCGACACCGGCACGCCGAAGGGCGATTTGGCAATCTCGGCATCGATCTCCAGCTTGGCTTTTTTCACCGCCTCGGCGAGCTGCGCTTTATAGTCAGCATCCATATAGGGGATGGCGCGCACGGCAGCCCCGCCCAGAAAATCGAAATGCGCCACGATCACCGGCAACAGGCTTTTCAGCTTGGCCGCATAGACCGGATCGCCTTTGGTCGCCAGCAACATCTCCACGGTGGACGGGACGGCCGCAAAGTCGAGGCCGAAAGGAAAATCACTGCGGCCTTTGCGATCGAGCCGGTCACCCGGATTCTGTTGATTGGCCCACAACACCTTGGCAGCCGCCAAGGCTTCGCCAGCCAGTGCCGGATCGAGGCTTCCAAGCTGGCGCGACGCTGCCGCGAGGCCGCCCGCTGCGAAATAATCGTTTTCCGGCAGATCGGTGGTGAAGACCCAGCGGTCATCGGGTTTTCCCGAACGGCCATCGACCATGTCGTTCGGACCCAGCTTGGGATCATAGAGCAGCCGGTCGCTCTGCGAGCCGGAATCGCCCAGATGCGTATATTGCTTCAGCGTCGGATCGACGATGCCGACAACGGCATGACCGAAGACTTTGTATTGCGCCAAAAGCTGCAGCGTGCCGTGGCGAATCTGCTGCAAGGCATCGTCAACGCCATCGGGTTTGCGGATTTCGACCGCATGCGCGGCTTCATCGATGCTGGTTTCGTCCCAACGAAGACCGAACAGCTCGCGCGCCATAACGAGATTGCTGACGACCTCGGCATTTTCCGGCGTCTGGATGTCGTAATCGCCGGCATCTTGCCAGCCGCCGACATCGAGCCCCGCAACATGGTCGCCCGCCTTAAACGGCGAATCCAGATGCGGTCCCATTCTATAGCCATCGAAATGGATGATATTGGGCGGCGCTTGGCGGGCATCATCCATATGCGAAAGCCCGGTCCAGACGCGATATTGCTCGCGCACCGCCATATGATCCATCTGCTCGGCAAGATAGGTGTCGAGCGAAGCCTGCCAGATATGGCCATAAGCATCGGGCGCGATGCGGAAGGGGTTGGTGGTATGGCCCGCATAGGAAATGGCATAAATGCCGGGCGTGCGCACGCTTGAGAAATCAAACGCCGCATAATTATAACGCGTCCACTTGGCCGCAGATTTTATGGCAGCGTGAAAGACCGGCTTTTCACCCTCGGCGGTGAGTTGCACCAGCGTCGCCTCAGCGGGCGCTTGGAAAGCAGGATCAAGCTCGATCACCGCCACCTTGTCACGCTCGGGCGTATAGCCCGCTTGATTGAAGGAGACCACGGGGGCGCGGGTCCAGCCTTGCACCACGTTCGGGTGCACATGCCAGACGATGGCCTTGGCGGTGACGCCTGCCGGAATCATGGCGCGGACCACGAACCAGCCGTTTTGGGCGCGGCTCCTCGCATCGTAAAGCGCCAGCGGCGCGCCCTCGGAGGAGATGGAAATGCGCGTCAGCGGATCTTCCGGCGACAGGGTGAGGGATTTGGCGCCTTGCGCCAGCGGCAAGGGATCACCCGAACCATCCGTCGTCATCGGCCCATCGGGATTGCGCGGGAAGAGGCCGGGCGCTTCGCCCATCAGATAGGTTTTGCCGAAATAGCTGGTGGGCACGAAATCGAGATTGAAGCCCGCTTTGCCGATAAGGTCCTTCGGCAGCGCCTTATCGAGATTGACGGTGATGCGAAAGCCGCCCTCTTCGGCGGTGACCACAATGTGATAGCCGAGCTTGTGCGCGGGATAACCCGATTCCAGCACGAGCTGGTTTGCCACCGTGCCCACCCGGCGCGAGACCAAAGTCGGAATCGGGTCCCATTGTTCGGGCGTGGGATTGAGGCGCACCTCGCCATCGGTGGCGATGCGTTCGCCATGCAATACGATCTGCAAGCCAGCGTTTTTTTCGTCGAAGAAAACCGGATGGAATTTGTTTTGATAGACGATAACGCTGAGGCCTTGTTCTTCCAGCGTCTCATTGGCGCTTAGTGTCAGGCCTTGAGCGGCGCAAGGCAGCATCAGGCTGAGACAAGCCCAAATCCCTGCGACGCCGCTTGTTGTTTTGTGCGGCATGGTTTTCTCCCGTTAGCGTTACCATACCAGCAACCCCAAACCGGGCAAGCAGTGCACGCGGATTTGATGGCGGGCTACGGCGCGCCTTTGCGCAGGCGTGGTGCGGTCTTGGGCAAGAAGCTGAGGACCAAGAGCGCCACCACATAAGCCCCGGTCCAATAGAAGGCGGGCGCCAGAGGATTGCCGCTGACGCGGATCAGCCAGGTGATGATAAATTGCGTCGAGCCGCCAAAGATCGAGATGGCAAAGGCATAGACCGTCGCCACGGCGCCCGAGCGGATCTGCCGTGGCAGCGCCTCCGTCAAGCCCACGATCACCGGCACTGTGCTGAAGGCAAACAATATCGCCATCACTCCCATGACACCGTAAAGCACCAAGGGGCTGGGGAAATGGCCGATCAGCCAAAAGCCCGGCAGGATGAAGAGCACCATCACCACGCAAGGCACCACGATCACCGGTTTGCGCCCGAAGCGATCCGACAAAGCGCCGGCGATAGGATCAAAGGTCAGCGCTGCGAAGGAGGTGACGACCGTGACACCAAAGGAGATGCCCGCCGCCAGATGCAGCACGCTCATGGCATAGGTCGCCATATAGTCGAGGACGTAATTGCCGATGGTACCGGCCGCCAGCAAAAGCAAGCCGCAGACCAGAACCCGCAAATGCGGGCGCAGCCGCTTTTCATGCGCCAGCGAACCGGCCGTGCCATCTGGCGCGAGCGCCGCATCATCAGCGGCATGCAAGGTCTCGGGTAAGCCGCGGCGCACCCACATGCCGAAGGGCACGATGGTGACGCCGATGAGAAAGGCGAGCCGCCAGCCCCAGCTTTCCAAGGCGGGCGCAGGCAAGCTCAGCGAGAGAACAACGCCCATCACCGATGCCAACAAAACCGCGCAATCTTGGCTCGCATATTGAAAGGCGCCGTAAAAGCCGCGCTGGCCAGGCGGTGCCGCCTCGATCAGATAGGCGGTGGTCGGCCCCACCTCGCCGCCGAGCGCAAAGCCTTGCAGCAAGCGGAACAGCACCAGCAAAATCGGCGCTGCCATACCAATCGTTGCATAGCCGGGCGTCAGCGCCACGCCCAACATGCCGATGCCCATCAATAGAAACGACAGCAGCATGGCAGGCTTGCGGCCGATACGGTCACCCATGCCGCCGAGCACGATGGCGCCAATGGGCCGCGTGATAAAACCGATGCCGAAGGTCGCCAGCGAAAACAGCAGATTCAGCGAAGCATCATGCGCCGGGAAAAAGGTCTTGCCGATATAGACCGCGAAAATCGCGTAGCAGAGGAAGTCGTAGAATTCGAGGCCATTGCCCAGTACCACGGCCAGAACATGGCGCGCAGGAATGGCACGGGTTGGTGTTGTCATGGCAGCGCTCCTCTGCGGTGCGCGCGGCGGCGCCTTCCAAGCCCATAAAGCAGCAATCCGGCCGCAACGATCACCGCGGTGGAGAGCACGATCTTGAGAAAATTCGCCAACGGATGAAGGTCGGCATTGCTTGGCACCAGCGTGCAGACCATGGCGGTCAGCGTCGCCGTCAAGCCGACAAGACCGAGCACGCGGCTGGTCGGTCTGCCGCCCGGCGGCTGCCAAGCGCCTAAAGCATCGGGCCAGCGCTTGTGGGCGAGATAGGCTGCGAAGACGAAGACATAAGGAATTGTGTAAGTCAGCACGCTCATGGCAACGAGGAAATCGTAGGCCGCCGCCGCGCCTTCGCCCGCCTCGCTGAGGATCACCAGCACCAGCGTCAGCCCGCCTTGTAACAGAATGGCCGCCACCGGCGCGCCGGTTTTGGCGTGGCGTTTGGCGAAGATGGGTGGCAGGAAACTATCGATCCCCGCTTCCACCGGCAATTGCGCGCCGATGCCAAACCATGCCGCCAGACCGCCGAATTGCGACAGCGCAAAGCCCGCGATCGCGACAACCGCCAGCGCGGGATAGCCGACATGGGCGAAGGCGGCATCAAGCGCTGCTGTAAGGCCCGAAAGCCGCGTCAGTGCAGCTTGCGGCAGGATCACCAGCATCGCGGCGGTGCCCAGCATATAGATCGTCACCATGGCAAGGCCGAGCGCCACCAGCGCGCGGCGGATGGTGTGCAGGCCGCCCTCGATATTGTCGCGCAGAAAGGCCACCGATTCTGAACCGCCCAGCGCGAAAACCATGGTGCCCCACAGAATCGCGGTATCGAAATTGGGCCGCGGCAGATACGTCGCGGTGGCGAAATTGGTGGCGCCGCCACCGCGCCAGACCAGCGCGCCGGCCGCAAACAGGATGAGGAAGAAGATCAACCAACTGCCAGCGGCGCCGACATTGGAAAGCCATTTTGCGAAGCGCAAACCCAAAAGCTGCAAAGCCGTGGCCAAGGCCGTGATCACCACAGAGGTTGCGAGATAGAGCAGCGTGTTGTGGGTGTCGGCGCCGAGCGCGGACAAGATGAGCCCGCTCATGAAATAGATGATGCCCGCGAAATAGGGCAGCAAGGAAACCCAATAAAACCAGCCGCAAAAGAATCCGGCGAGCGGACCGAAGCTTCCGCGCGTCCAGCCATAAAGACTGCCGCTGCCCGCAAAGCGGGCGGTGAGTTCCACCGTCGCCACCGACAGCGGCACGTAAAAGCTGACAAGCGCCAAGAGCCAGAGCGGCAGTGCTGCGGGCCCCGAAGCGGCGGCCACCGGAAGCCAGCGGATACCGATGGTGGCAACGATTGTGTAGAAAACAACGTCGAAAAGGCTGAGCGGCTTGCCCCGATTCCCCGCCGATGTTGCGCTGCTCTGCCCCTCTGCCATCGCCCCCAAGGCCGATAAAGTCACAGCCGATCATTGCTGAATTGGTCTAATGCGCAACAGTCAAAACACAGGCAGATAGTTGCCACACTGCAATCTCGACAGACAAAATTTGCAAAATCTCTCAACCTGCCAACGGCTTACTTGCGGGCACCAACGCCATAGCTCTGTGACCGGCGCGCGCCCGGTCAAAAATGTTCAGTTGGCATGCGACCAAATCGCAAATAATTCTCGCTTCACGTGAAGCGGAACCCGCGGGATTGTCCGGCGGCATTTCGTGGAGGAATGGGGATTCTCATGATGCGACTTACATCTCTGGCACTCGGTGCTGGCGCGCTATTGGCTATGTCCGTGGCCGCCATGGCGCAAGACGCCCGCCCCTATGACAACGGTCCGGTCTGGGACGTGGGCGCCGTTTTGACCAAGCCCGGCCATTTCGACGACTACATGAAATTCGTCGCCACGACCTGGAAGGCCGAGCAGGAAGCGCTGAAAAAGGCGGGTCTCGTGCTCGACTATAAGGTGCTGACGACGCAAGACCCGCGCGACAATGAGCCGGACATCTGGCTGATGGTCGAATGGAAGAACATGGCCGCCTTCGACACGCCGCTCGACCAGCAGGATGCGCTCATGAAGAAGGTCTATGGCTCTGTCGCCGCCGGCAACAAGGGCGTCGCCGATCGCGAGACCATCCGCACCATGAAAGGTGACATGCTGGTACGCGAACTCATCCTGAAATAGCGCTCTACGGGGCGGCCGCTTCAATCCCTGAGGCGGCGGCTAGGCGCGGTGGTCCGGGCTCGGATGCGAGTTCGGGCCGCTCGCGCACCGTCTTGGCGGCAGCGACAAGCAGCGCGATCAACTGGCTGGCATAGAAATATTGGATGTAGGCGCGGGTGCTCTCAGGCAGAATAACCGTACCGCCTTCGCCGATGCGCAACAGCCCTTCGCGTTCGGCCTCATCGAGAATCCGCTTGATGTGCATGCGTGAGACACCAAACCGCCGCGCCGCGGCGCCCGCCGAAAACACCACCGGCTTAGAGGGCGGAAAATCGCTGTCATCGGCCAAGAGCAATGTCCAGACGATCTGGGTTCCGGCATAACGGTGGGTGAACACGCGAATGAACGGCGCGTCCTGTCCGCCGTCGCGCGCCCAGGTCAGAAGACATTCGGCGTGCATGCGCGCAAAGATATCCAGCGTGTCACGTTCGTCGAGGCGCTCGAGCACCGTAGCGACCGACGGCTCAACCAGCCGGACGGCTTCCAGCGCGGCGCGCAGATGACTGCGCCAGGAGGTCACGAAACTGGCTGTGGGGGCATAGCGCGCAGGGCTTCCGCTCCGCAGCAATTCGACATAGCCGAGATATTGCAGATAGATCAGCATGGCGCGGGCGCGCCCCGGGCTGAGAAAGCCGATCGCCCGGCACATCTCTTTAAGCCTCGGCAGCGTCAGCCCGCCCGAGCTGTGCAGATGCACCGCCAGCATTGCCGCCACATAGCGGCCCGCATCCTTGAAAATGCCGTCGAGTTTTTTGTCATTGGCGGCGGCCGCGATCATGTTGGTGGCCAGGACGCGCCCCGCCTCGGCAAAGCCCGGCGCGGCAATCATTTGGGCGAGACGCTCTGGCGGCAGCTTCCCCTCGATGGCCCACCGCTGCAACCATGCGCTATGATTGTCCATACGCGATAAGCCCCCCTACGGGGACATCATAGAATTGATACCATCTCGCAATGCAACAAGCTTCTCATCGCCGTTCAACACTGGCGATTTTGTATAATCTTCCAAATAACAATTATTTTGTGTGAAGCCTTGATTTGGAACCAGCAAGGTGGGAGTTCTAGGCTTATGGCACAGAAGCTTACCGCAAACCGGCTGATCGACGGCACCGTACTTTATTGGCGTGGCGGCGGCTGGACCGAATCCTTTGCCGAGGGCGAGATTTTGCCGACCGAAGAGGCCGCCCAGGCGGCGCTGGCAGCGGCGCGCGAAGACGTCGCCCGCAATCTGGTGGTGGGCGTTTATTTGTTGGAGCTGAAAGGCGAGGCGCCCCTCAAAGAGCGCGAAATCATCCGTGCTTTTGGCCCTTCTATCCGCCCCGATCTCGGCAAACAGGCGCGAGGGTAGCCATGTATCGTTACGACGAATTCGACGCCACCTTTGTGCGCGAGCGTACCGAGCAATTCCGCTATCAGGTCGAGCGCCGCCTGAAAGGCGAGCTGAACGAAGACCAGTTCAAGCCTTTCCGCCTGATGAATGGGCTCTATCTGCAGCTCCACGCTTACATGCTGCGGGTGGCGGTGCCTTATGGCACGCTGTCGGCGCCGCAGATGCGCATGCTCGCCCATATCGCGCGCAAATATGATCGTGGCTATGGCCATTTCACCACTCGCCAGAACATCCAATACAATTGGCCCAAGCTAAAAGACGTGCCGGATATTCTGGCCGAGTTGGCGACGGTGGAGATGCATGCCATCCAGACCAGCGGCAATTGCATTCGCAACGTCACCGCCGATCATTTCGCGGGCGCGGCCGCCGAAGAAATTGAAGATCCGCGGCCGGTGGCGGAGATCGTCCGCCAATGGTCGAGCCTGCATCCCGAATTCACCTTCCTGCCGCGCAAATTCAAGGTGGCGGTATCGGGCGGGCCGCAGGATCGTGCGGCGCTTCGCTTCCACGATCTGGCGATTGAGATTGTGAAGAATGACGCAGGCCGGGTCGGCTATCGCATCCTGGTCGGCGGCGGCATGGGGCGCACGCCTTATATCGGTTATGTCATCGGCGATTTCGTCGAGAAGCCGGATCTGCTGAGCTTCTTGGAAGCGGTCTTGCGCGTCTATAACGAGAACGGCCGCCGGGACAATATCTATAAGGCCCGCATCAAAATCCTCGCCCATGCCTTGGGCGAAAGCGAAATGCGCGAGCGGGTGCTCCGCGAGTTCAGCGAGATCAAGCGCAGCGGAACGCTGCAAGTGCCGGAGGCAGAGCGCGCCCGCATCGCCGCCTATTTCGCCCCGCCAGCCTTCGAGACATTGCCCGATACGGTGCTGCCCAAAGACGGCGCGCTGGGCCAATGGGTTACGTCCAACGTCCACAAGCACCGCGCCCCTGGCTATGCCCTCGCCACCATTTCTTTGAAACCCATTGGCGGCGTGCCGGGCGACATCAGCCACGAACAGCTCGATGGCGTGGCCGAGCTCATGGACGATTTCGGCTATGAAGAGATCCGCGCCAGCCATGAGCAGAATCTGGTGCTGCCGCATGTGAAGCAAAGCGATTTGCCCGCGGTCTTCGCGCGGCTTCAGGCGCTTGGCTTAGCGACCCCCAATGCCGGGCTGATCAGCGATATCATCTGCTGCCCGGGTCTGGATTATTGCGACCTCGCCAATGCGCGTTCGATTCCGATTGCGCAGAAACTGGCCGAGCGCTTTGCCGATTTGGATCGCCAGCACAATATCGGCGAGTTCAAGCTCAAGATCAGCGGCTGCATCAATGCTTGCGGCCATCACCATGCCGGACATATCGGCATTCTGGGCGTCGACAAGAAGGGCGTCGAATTCTACCAGCTTCAGCTTGGCGGCTCGGCAGCGGAAGATGCCTCCATCGGCGACATCATGGGCCCGGGCTTTGGCGAGCATGAGATCGTCGATGCGGTCGAACGCGTGGTCGATCTCTATGTGAAGCTGCGCCAGCCCGGCGAGCGCTTCCTCGACACCTATCGCCGGATCGGCATGGAGCCCTTCAAAAACATCGCCTATCAGGAGCAACTCCATGCCGCTCATTAAAGACGGCCAGCTCGCCGACGACATCTACACCGCGGTGGACGATGCGGCGCCCTTGCCGGAAGGCCCGGTGATCGTCTCCTTGAAGCGGCTCAGGGCCGAGCGCGAGGCTTTGCTGGGGCGCAATCAAAAGCTCGGCGTGAAGCTCACCTCGGAGGAATCGCCGGAAAGCATCGGCAGCGACCTCGACCGTCTCTCGCTGGTGGTGCTGGAGTTTCCCAAATTCCGCGATGGCCGGCCCTTCTCCTGGGCGCGCATCTTGCGCACGAGGCTGAAGTTCGAGGGTGAAGTGCGGGCCAGCGGCGATTTCCTCTATGACCAGATCGCTTTTCTGGTTCGCGTCGGTTGCGACAGCTTTGTGTTGCCGCCCGCCCTCACGCCAGAACTCTTCCAACGCGCGCTGGGCGAGATGAGCCTCGTCTACCAGCCCGCCGCCGACGGCAAGAAAATCATCCGGGATTTGCGCGCTTAACGCTGTGCCTTGCTATAGCGGTCGTAAATTTCGACAACGCCCCAAACCAGCGCAAAGAAAAAGCCAAAGGCGCCGAGCAAAAGCTCTTTGACCGTCAGCGCTCCAAACATCTGGTGCAGCACGCCTGCAATCGCGGGCACGGCTTGCACCAGTTTGAAGAATCCGAACATCAGCAGAATGGCCGCCAGAGCCATCCCGGCCAGGGTTCCCCGCCAGCGCAAGAAGCGCTGATAGAGACTGCCATCGGCCGCTGTGCGGGCGGCGAAGTCGGGATCGATGCGGCTGCGTTCACGGGTTGCGATCCGCGCCACGATGGTGGAAATAAGCAGCAGCCCCGTGATCCAGAGTGCCAGCGGCGTCGTCACCGGATGGCCGAGCCTGATCCAAACCGACATCCCGATCATGCCAAGACATACCAGGATGAAAAACACCATCAGCCA
>Ga0265338_10004127_pt1 | contig 19874 bp, 13 predicted proteins | sample 42126metaG_FD_193579 | JGI IMG/M metagenome (GOLD analysis project Ga0265338, IMG submission 193579) | Rhizosphere microbial communities from Carex aquatilis grown in University of Washington, Seatle, WA, United States - 4-21-26 metaG | ecosystem: Host-associated > Plants > Roots > Rhizosphere...
CTCACGGGCATCAAGACCGCTATTGGCATCAAGATTCAGGGACCGGATACAGCGCGCATCCAGGACCTTGGCACCGAGATGCAGCAGGCGCTTTCCACGATGCCTGAAACCAGTTCGGTTTATGCCGAACGCGTTTCGCAGGGTTTCTATCTCAATGTGGATGTGAACCGCTTAGCCGCCGCGCGCTACGGCCTCACCGTCGCCGATGTGCAACGTGTTGTATCTTCGGAAATCGGCGGCATGGACATTGCCGAAAACATCGAAGGCCGCGAACGGTTTCCGATTGCTGTCCGCTACCTTCACGATTACCGCGACACTTCGAATTCGTTGTCGAAAGCACTGATTCCCACGCCGTCCGGCGCGCAGATCCCCGTGAGCGAAGTCGCGCGCGTCTATTACTCGCGTGGCCCCGCCATGATCCGGGACGAAGGCGGATTACTTACCGGCTACGTCTACCTGAATCTGAACACCAGCGACTACGGCGGTTTTGTGAAGCGCGCCAATTCATTGCTGCAGCAGAAACTCGCACTTCCCGCGGGTTACACCTGGCGCTGGGCGGGCGAATACGAGTTTGAGATGCGCGCCAAACAGCGGCTCTTGATTATTCTGCCCATCGTCTTCTTCGTAATCTTTATGCTTCTCTATCTCGTCTTCAAATCCGCCCTTGAGGCGGCCGTGTTGATCTTTCCCACCCTCTACGCCATGTCCGGTGGATTGCTGCTGCAGTGGGCGCTGGGTTATAACTTCAGCGTCGCGGTGTGGGTTGGCTATATCGCCCTGTTCGGCATCGCGGTTGAGACCGGCGTGGTGATGGTGGTTTATCTGCATGAAGCATTCGAGCGCCACCTCGCTGAGAACCCCTCGTTGACCGAAGCGGGCCTTGAGCAGGCCGTGATTGAAGGCGCCGTTCATCGCCTCCGGCCCAAACTGATGACCGTAACGGCAGTGATCGCGAGCCTTGCACCGATCCTCTGGGAAACCGGCATTGGGTCGGATGTGATGAAGCCGATCGCTGCGCCGATTGTCGGCGGAATGATTACCTCAACAATCCACGTCCTGATTCTTGTTCCAGTGTTCTTCCTACTTATCAAACGCGGAGCCCTTCGTCGACGCCTGAACACTACGGAACAGGAAAGGTGACGCCCGTAATCTAATTGCAGTACATCCCGCCTTCGGCGGGTATGGACGGCGCAAGTGAAGAAAGCCGTTCCATATATGAGGGTCTCCAGCCCGGACAAGCACCCGGAGACCCAGCTTCTCGACCTGCGGCAGATGGCCCGCCCAGCGCGACTACGAGATCGTGCACGAGTATACCGACGGATCTCCGGCGCCCATGCCCTCATGGATGCCCGGAGACGACTACTACACCAACTTCCGCAATGAGCTCGTGCATTGCTCTCGTATACTTGCTGCTATGTTCTGGGGAATTCGATCGGCGGCACTTGTGATGCTGCCGGCTGTTGCACTTTCCACGTTCGCTTCATCTCAATCCGCAAGGCCCGCGACCGGTGAGCCAGGCATGCAGGCGCCGCAGCACAACGCGGAAAAGCCGCCTATCACCGCCGGCGGGTTTGTGAAATCGGGACCGGTGATTTTTGAGGACGTTTCAAAACAGGCGGGTCTGACCAGTTGGACTCACACCATGGGGACGCCGGCCAAAGCTTACCTGGTCGAGACTAAGGGCTCTGGCGTGGGGCTGATCGACTACGACCACAGCGGTTGGCTGTCGATATACGTGGTGAATGGGTCGACCGTTGACGCTCTCACCGGCAAGGTGACTCCGCCGCATGCCGCGCTCTTCCGTAACAATCACGATGGCACATTTACCAACGTGGCCGCGAAGGCCGGCGTGACCAACGACCGCTGGGGCACTGGCGTGGCGATTGCGGACTTCGACAACGACGGCTGGCCCGACATTTATGTAACAAACGTGGGGAAGAACCGGCTCTACCACAACAATCACGACGGCACGTTTACCGATGTGGCTGAAAAAGCCGGCGTACAGGTGGGCAACTGGTCATCGAGCGCCACCTGGGGCGACTACGACGGGGATGGCCGGCTGGATTTATTTGTTGCCGGATACCTGCATTGGGATTGGAACAATCTGCCCGCGGCGGCCGGCGCCAGCACCAACTCATTCTGCACATTTCGCGGCGAGGCTGTCGCCTGCGGACCGCGGGGATTGAAGGGCGAGCCTGATCACCTTTTTCATAACAACGGCGACGGGACGTTTACCGATGTGAGCGAGAAGGCCGGCGTGGCAGACAAGCCGGGCTATTACGGGCTGGGCGCGCTGTTTGTGGACCTTAACAACGATGGCAAGCCTGACCTGCTGGTGGCCAACGACTCGACTCCAAATTATCTGTATATCAACAAAGGTGACGGGACCTTTGACGATATGAGTTATGCCTCTGGTTACGCAGTGAACGAGGAGGGGCGCGAGGCGGCCTCGATGGGGATTGCGGTGGGCGATTACCAGAACAACGGATTGCTGGCGATTTTCAACACCACATTCTCAGACGATTACAAGCCGTTCTACCGCGACGATGGCGACGCGAGTTTTAACGATGTGAGCCGCGAAGTGGGGCTGCGCGATGTTACGATGCCGTTTCTGAGCTTTGGCGATGCATTTATCGATTACGACAACGATGGATGGAAAGACCTGCTGATGTCGGATGGGCATGTGTATCCGCAGGCGGACACGTACACGTCGTGGGGCACAAGCTGGAAAGAACGCCCGATGCTTTTTCATAACCTTGGGGGCAAGACCTTTGAGCCTGTGCCGGCGGTTGAGGGCACCGGCCTGGCGGATGTGATTGCGGGGCGCGGCATGGCAGTGGGCGACTTGTTCAACAACGGAAAGCTGTGCGCGGTGATCAACGTGATGGATGGGCACCCGGTGCTGCTGCGCAATGTTTCGCCCGATCATAACCACTGGCTTGAATTAAAGCTTGCAGGTGGGCCGAAAAGCCCGCGCGACGCTGTGGGCGCCACGGTTTACCTCACGGCCAACGGCATGAAGCACCGCGAGGATGTGCTCAGCGGAGGAAGTTATCTCTCCACCAACGACCCTCGTTCGCACTTCGGGCTGGGACAGGCGACGACAGTGGACGATATTGAGATTCACTGGCCCAGCGGCAAGGTGGAGCACTTTAAAGCGCCCGGCGTAGACCGGATTATGACGATCTCAGAAGGCACAGGCAAATAGCCCGGCCTGATTTGGTTGCTGAACGTGACGGAGGTTCTGCAATGAGGCCAACTTCCCTATCGACTTCAGATGTTAAGAAAAACATCGCGGCTTATGTCATGACGATGTCATTGATGCAGCTTCCGCTCTAAATCCGGCACAAACAGCGGCTGGGCGTCGGCTTCCAATCGATGCGCCGCTGCCAGCGCTAATTCATAGGCGGCTCGTGCACTGTTTTTGTCGCCTGATGCCGTCTGGGCATCTCCCAAGGCCGTCTGCGTGAGCAAATTCTCAGGCTGCAAGGCGACAGCCTTTTTTGCCGCAACCAAAGCCTCCGCGGGCCTATTCTCCCCCAGCAGGATATTCGCCTTTTGGACTGCTGCCAACGCCGCCGCCTCAGGAACATGGAAATCGCCATGATACACAAACACGCCGTGATCGATCTGCTCCGCCATCGGCATCCACCGGAATCGCTCGTAGATGTTTAACTGGTCGCTGGGCCAGTCACAGGCTTCCAGCTCGTCTGCGCTTAACAGAATGTTGCCATGGATGGTTTCTGGCACGTCGACCGGCAGGAACTCCCATTGGGTTTGGTCAGTGGGCAGCGGGTGGCAGGGAATGCCGTAGGCTTGCGGACGAAGTTCCGGATAAGCAGAATAGGCGAACCAGCACTCCTCGCCGGGATGCGCGTCAACCCATTGCTTGACGTGTGGCAGTTGCTGCGCCCAATCCACACTGGAGTCGCTCAGGTATTTGTGCGTGTTTGCCGCTCCGCCCCAGGCTTCGTTGGCGTAGGCCATCTCTGCCGGAAACACAGCCATGGCAGAAACGATATGACACGCCACCAATCCTCCACCTATCCAAATCCAGCGGCGGCTATGCTGCGCGAGCGCTGAGAGACCCGCTGCTGCGAGGAACGCGGCCAGCGGATACAAGAACAAAACATGACGAGTACCAATGTTCATACCACTGAAGATCGCGGCAGCAAGATAGATGGCGCCAGGCACAACCAGGTACGCCAACTCTCTACTCGGCCTGAGCCGCTTGCTGACGAGCGCAATACAGGCAATCACCACGAGACCGATCAATCCAAGAGTGGTCTTGATGGACAGCGCCACTGGAAAGTACCACCAAACACCATGAGGATGGTTGTGCCCAAGCAGGAACATAGAATACTGCTGCGCTGCATAGTGGATGTCAGTTAACCCCATCAGGTACGACTCCGGCAGCAACCGCCAGTTGGCGAAATGACCTATGACCCAACTGTTCACCCCAGTGAGGGGTGCAGCGTATTGGCTCAGCGTCGGGTTCATTACCAGCCCTGCCGGCCTGGCCGCATAGCGAAAACCGTAGAAAGCCCATAGCACCACAACCGCGAGGACCACGGTGGCTGCCAATCCGGCCAACAGTGTTCCAGCCATCCGCTTGCGCTCTCCCCGCTCGGCACAGGCGATCTCTACCAGCGTCAATCCCAGCAGCATCGGAGCCAACAAAATCCCGCTGTGCTTGGCTGACAGCGTGAGTCCAGCGGCCAAGCCGGTGAGCAACAGACCAACCACAGATGGCTGCCTTGCGTAACGGTAGAAGCAATAGATTGTGGCCAGAAAGAAGCAAGCGACTCCCACATCGGTCGTGACCAGATCGCTGTTGGCCAACACATTTGGCTCGAAGACCACTAACACCAAGGCCAGCAGACCAGCGGACTCGCCAAAGAGCTTGCTCCCCAGCAGAAACACCATCGCAGAAAGGCCCACGGCAAAGACGCCTGCTGCCAGGCGCATGCGGAAGAGCAAGCCATGCCCTGGGCTGTCATTCCGCTCCATAAAATCGCGGCCGTCCAGGTACGCCTCACCCTTAAACATTCGCTGTTGCAGCGCGGGCACCCAAAGCTTCTCATGGAGCAAAGGCAGGGTCGCAACCAGCTTCACCAGCGGCGGATGCTCCGGATTCAGACCGTAGTCGCCGCTATGCCACATCATGTAGCCTGCGAAAATATGGTCGCCCTCATCGAAGGTGAGCGACTCGCCATGAACGATGATCGCAATCAGGATCATCTGCAAGATGATCAATCCGCCTGCCAACCACCAGACGTGCATTTTCAATCTATCCATTGGCCTTGCGTCTCCACAGATCTATTTACGGCCGTAAGGCAGTAGCTGATAAACGCCATGCGTGATTATTAGCGGCTAAATTGTAGGGCATTCCACGAAGGACCTTTTTCGGACGACTGATCACTGGCTTCATCAATGAATCACAACCGACCCGCGATGTTTGCATCCGCACGAGCGGCGAAGAACAATTTCGACGGGCAACACGATGCGATTGCCAGTCTTCGGAATTTCGCCGCGCGCCATTCGGTCGAAAAGAAGACTAGCTGCGACGCGCCCCATTTCCTGCGCCGGCTGACGAACGACGGTAAGAGGCGGAGAACAGAATTCGGCCAGATCGAAGTCATCGAAACAAACAAAGGCCAGATCGTTCGGCATTTTCACACCGAGGGTAAACAGGGCGGTGAGAGCATAGCGCGTGGCCAGCGTATTTGAAGTGAAGATGGCGGTTGGAGCTTTCGGTCCCTGGAGCATCGATTCCACAGCTCGCAAAGTATCTTCCTGCGATTCGCATCCGAAAAACGCGACTTCTTCAAGGCCGGCGTCCTGCAGGGCCTTGCGGTAGCCCAGAAAGCGCGCATTGATTGTGAACAAGCTTCGGCTCAGTCCCATAAACGCGATGCGCTTGTGCCCGTGCAGAATGAGATGTTCGACAATGCGACGCGCACCACCAGTGTTTTGAACGGTGACCGTGTCAAGAGAGGGGTCGGCGACAGGGCGATCGAAAACTACCACCGGCGTTTTGCCAAAGAGTGCGCGCGTGATGCGCGACTCGTTGAATCGCGCCGGAATCGCCACCACGCCATCCACATGGCGTTCGAGCATTCGTTCGACTTCTACGAATTCCTTGTCGGTGTCTTCGTTTGAGGTGGTGATGATGACCGAATATCCGTGCTCATTGGCCACGGTAGTGACCGAGTGCACGCAGTTTGCAAAAAACGGGTCATAAAGATAAGGAATGATGAGCCCTATCGTTCGGCTGCGCTGGCCGCGAAACGCGCGCGCCAGTTCGTTGGGCCGGTAATTGAGCTCGCTAATTGCGGACTGCACCCGCAGCGCCGTTTCAGAAGACACGGCGACACTCCCGCTGAGGAAGCGCGAGACCGTCATGGTGCCCACGCCAGCCAATCGCGCGACATCGCTCATTGTTGGCTTTGAGGAGACGACGCTGTTGCGCTTGCTCGACGCTGTTTTGCCCTGCGACACGTGGTTCTTCAATTCAGACAAACTATTTGCGCTCCTGATTTAGGGCGGTTTTGCAGTAACCGTTTTCTCGGCCAGCCGCCTGCAAAGTGAATTTCCGCAAAGATCATGAGCTTTCTTTGGGGACCCGAACTGGAGAAATCCACATGGTAGTAAAGGCTTCAAGACACGGTAACTGCGAAACCGCTGTTATTCAAATCCATCCCGCCTGGTCAAAACAGCAATCTATCTGAAGATCATGCGGGTCAATGGTTGCCCGCATTTATTTGTCCCACTTAAGATACTCCACTTATGCCAAGTTCGAGGAGACTTATCTTGACTATAACTTCATGTTTTCTTGCAAGATAAGACGGCAAGCAGCGGGGAAGGTCTGAAGGCGAGTGCTGCATTGCGGCGTTTTGAGCGCTACTCGTCAAATTGAACGAATTTTTGATAATTGATTACGATCGTCCAAGGAGGAGGCGCCACCAGACTACCTGGACTGACCCGTTGTTCCGCTCTGCTCATAGCGGTTCAGGTCAGCACGAAGTTTCTCAGCCAATTTGTCGTCGTGCCCCTGAACTGCGATATCCAGCGCCTGGCGCTCGGATTCAACGGCCTCGGAGAAACGTTCCAGGTGGTCGTATGTATTCGCCAACTCAGAGAGGCACTGCCAGTTCTTGCCTGCGCTCAGCTCCACCGCCTTTTGCAAAGGCGCCACAGCGCCCGTAAAGTCTCCGCGCGATTCCAATACATAACCAAGATTGAAGCGATACTCCGTTGACTTGGGGTCGAGGTCAATTGCTTTTTGAAACTGTCCGACTGCCTCGTCCTTTCGATTCATCTTTGCCAGGGCCAGACCGAGATGATTGTGGCCAATTGGGAACTGGGGGGCTATCTCAACCGCCTTATTGAGAGCCTGGTATCCCTCGTCCGTGTGTCCGGAATCGAACAGCACCATGCCCATGTCGGTTTCGGCCGACCCATCTTTGGGGTCGATCGCCAGCGCTTTTTGCCACGCGGCGATCGCCTCGTCGGGATGGTCATTCAGGTCGAGCGAGACTGCCAGATGGTCGAACCACGACGCATTAGTCGTGTTGAGTTCGCATGCCTTGCGGTACTCCACCAGCGCAGCGTCTTCCTGATTGTTTGCGCTGAGCGCTGTAGCCATGGCGTAATGCGCGAGCGGGTCGTCAGGATCGCGGTCGAGAGCGCCTTGCAAATCTTTCATGGCCTCGGGCATCTGGTTTTTTTCCATGAGCTCGTAGGCTTCAGTAAACAGCCGGTAGAACTCGGTGGCTTGCGGGTCGATCTTCTCCATTCCGTCGACCGGAATGTTAACGAATTCGGGAATGTTGACCGCGCGGTTGGCTGCGGTGGTGTTGTCTACGATAATTGCAGGCGAGTCGTTGCCGTTGGCGTCAATATGCGTCAGCATGAGCTGCGTGTAAGGGGAGCGCGACTTCGATGAAAACGCGAGCCAGCGTCCGTTCGGAGACCACGTGTGCCACGAGTTCATCAGCCACGTGTTGCACGTCATCAGGCGCGCCTTGCCGCCCTCGAAAGGCACGATATACAGCTTGCTGTCAGGGCGCATCAGCAGCCCGTTCTTGTTCTGGACGAACACAATCCAGCGGCCGTCGGGCGACACCTTGGGGAAGTTGTTGCTCATGCCGTTCTGCGATGCGCCGACCAGCGGAACAGCCTTGCCTCCCTTGCCATCGTTGAAGGGAACCTTGTACAGGTCGTATTGAATCTGGGTCTCATTCGGGTCGTTGGCATAGGTTGGCGGCGGGGCGCCGGGCACTACCGGATCACGCGCCACTGCCCGGCTGAAAATCAGGTACTTGCCATCCGGCGACCAGAACGCACTGGTCTGCACGAACTGCGGGTCGTCGGCGCCCGGCAGGGGCCGCATCTTCTTTTCAACCCGGTCGTAAAAGGCCAGGATGCCGCGGGTGGGATAAAAGACCTGAATGAATTTGAGCTGCCGATAGTTGATGCTGTATAGCCGATTGATAACTCCGGGCGCGAAATCGGGAGCCTGGGCCTCGTTGGCGGTGGCCCGCTTCAATCCCGGCGGACTGATGGAGCTGATCACATATCTGCCATCGGGCGAGACCTGCGACATGAACCCAAACCGCTTTACCGTCGGCTCGGTGCCCAGGGCTTCAGGTTTCTCCTGAAACGAACTCCAGCGAATGACATCGCGATTGGTAATGGTGATGTTCTTTGAGATTGGAGCGATGGCGTACAAGCCCTTGTCGTTTCTCGGCCCATCCATATCGATGCCCATCGTCTTGCCATCCATCGAGAACGAATGGCAATTGGCGCAGGTGGGAAGGTTCTCCATCATTACCTTGCTCTCAGGCTTGCCAATGTCGCGCAACTCCCATTTGATGAGCGGAAGCGCGCGCTGCGGCAGTGGCGCTATCGGGCCCTTTTCATCGGCCGGCGAAAGCATTAAGGGCACATTGCGATAAAAAATCGGCGCTCCGACTGGATCTTGAGAGGTGGTAAGTGAAACCTTGCCGGTGGACACAGGCAGTTTTTCATCGACTTCAGCAAATCCGGTGATGGTGATGGTTGCCGGCGATTTCACACTCAATCGCTTGATCTTGTTCCAAGTCTCTGTGTCCGGCTTCCACGTCCGCGCATCGGTGAGCGACGGAATCAATATCGCAGCATCGCCAGCCCGCGGATCACTTTCGCCCACGTGCATGAATTCGGCGGCCGCCTCAACGCGGATCGATTCGGAATGGTCCGCGAAGGTAACTTCAACCACCCATCGTTTTGCCGTCTCGCTGCGATCGTGCCAAAGAAAAGTGGGCGAAGTGATCTCGGGCGGGAAGATTGATCCTTCCAGCGGGTAGTCGATGTCAATTTTCGCCACCGGGCTCGCGGCCTGCGCATGCTGCTGCTGCGAAAAAGGCCACACTCCGGCTGCGCAGACCAGGAAAACCGAACCGGAGGCAACCGCCCCTGCGGCCAGAAAATTGACGAATCGGGACCCCATGAGCCTCCCCAAAAGACACCCAGGTGAAGAGTATCTCCGTCAGGCAAATTCCGTGCGTGACTTGACTCACATTTTAAGCCAATTTGGCCAATTGCAATTGGCAATTACGGGCTGCTAATCTCATCGGGGGAACGACTGGATTGTTCAACACTGGTGCGGGACCGGGCTCGCTGCTGGTTCCTGAAGAGGTTAGAGACGATGTCTCGTAGGATCGGATTTTTTACGGCCGCGAGCCTTTTCGCGAGTGTTGCCCTGTTGCTCGCCACGTTGACCATTGGCCGGGCACAGGATGCGCCGGACGCCGGCACCGTTCAGATCAACAGCCGCCTGGTCTATTTAGACATTGTTGCTCGCGACCATAGCGGGCATGTTATTCACGGCCTTACGCAGCAGGACTTCAAAATTGAGGAAGATGGGCGTCAGCAGAATGTTGATTTTTTTGCTGCGCACAGCTTTGATCCGGAAGACCAGGCGCCCGAGAAGAAGTCGCCCCCTCCGGCCATGCCGCAACTGCAGTTTACGAATGTTCCCCGCGGCGCAGTGGCGGGCGCCATCAACATCATCCTGTTTGACCTTTTGAATACGCCCAGATCCGATCTGCTCTACGCTCGTCAGCAGCTTCTGGAGTTCTTGAAGAAGATTCCGGCCGGACAAAGCGTGGCGCTTTTTGTGCTCAGCGATCGCCTGCACATGGTGCAGAATTTTACCGGCAGCTCCGATCGGCTGCTGGCGGCTGCGCAGGCAATTAATCCTAGCGACATGAGCTTTATCCGGTCGAAATCTGAGGCCCAGCAGGATGACGACTTTATCTCCTACTTCTCGCAGGTAATTGGAGGATTCGATCCAGGCGGCGCGGGAGCCGGGTTTAAGTCGGCTGAGGGAAACCAGGAAGCCACTCTCCAGGACAACCGCGGATACATCACGGTCGCTGCCATGGCAGAGCTGGCGCGAGCCTGCAGCGGTTATCCGGGCCGCAAAAATCTGCTCTGGCTTTCTGAGGACTTTCCGGTCTCGGTAGGAGCTCAGATGACAGATGCGCGCTTCCGGCGTGGCACGGCCGACATGGCGCAAGCTCGCGAGACAGCCGACCTCATCGCCAACTCGCAGATTTCGGTGTATCCCATCAGCCTGCTCGGCCTTGAAGAGGCTGGCATTCCCTCAAGCAGCAGTGGTATTGGTTCTGTGTCTGGGGTTGGTGGGCCCTCAGGCTCAACCCTGCACCCGCAGATGAGCGACACCAACCAAAACCAATTCAATGCCCGGTCAGACCTCAGATTCGCAGCCAATGACCTTGCCGATCAAACCGGCGGCGAGGCATTTGTGGGCACCAACGACTTTGCCGGAGACCTGCGGCGCAGCATGCTTGACGGCGCCAACTACTACACCATTGCCTACCGGCCCTCAAACGATAAGTGGAACGGCCAGTTTCGCAAAATTCATGTGGAGCTGGTGGGCAGGAGCGGGTCGCTCGACTATCGGCACGGATATTATGCCGATCCCGAGACTCATCCTCAGGACAACAGCGTAAGGGACCTGCATGTTGCCATGCAGCCCACCACTCCGGAGTCAACCATGCTGGGCTTGAGTAGCCGGGTGGGGCTGCCCAGCGCGCAGCATCCCAATGTAAGCGTGGATTCGGTTCTCGACCCATCGAACGCGGGTTTCACAACAACGGCCGATGGCAAGCACCATGCGCAATTCCTGGTTCTGCTCATTGCCCTGAACGACGGCGAGCAACAAGTGGCGGCGCCCCCGCAGACCTCCGGCGTGCTGAAGCTCGATCTGACGCCGGATCAATACAAGATCGCCGTCACTTCCGGGGTGCCGCTGCACCAGGAGCTGCCTCTCAAGCCGGGGAAATACCGCCTTCGTCTCGGCGTCAGCGACCTGTCAACCCATAATCTTGGCACCGTTGACATGCCCGTCGAGATTGGGCCGGTGAGCGGGGCGAAGCAATAGAGCTGGATGGAGGGAGCAGCAGCCTTCAGGCTGCTGAATTAAGCGTAAAACACAGAAGCGGCTTTAGTCGCGGGCCCTTCCAGGCGCCCCTTTTGACCTCGGACCGAGTTCTCACGCACACACTTTAGCCCCTGATGGAAGCTAGCGCCCCCAGTTAGAAAAAGCCTTGCCATTACTATCGATTTTTCCTGCTCAAAGTTCTTAACATCGCCACTCAACACACCTACAATTATTGCGATGTTAAGGAGTGGCTCAGCCCGTTATGAAACTTAACTCGCAAGTACTATTCTTCGTACTTACTTCATCCATAACATGCTCGCTACCGATGGCCGCGCAGGCGCCAAGCCCCGCTGCCCCGGCTCAGCCGCAAGCAAACCTGGTGCTGGTTGACGGCGTCGCTGAACAGGAAGACCCCAATACCCATGGCCAGTCACTTGTGACGCAATTAAAGAAAGAAGACTTTCGTCTCTATGACCAGCGCAAGGAAGTCACCATCGAGAGCCTCAACTCCGGCCCTGACACGCGGCCCGTCGCGCTGTGGCTCATTGTGCAGTGCAACGACGGCAGCCCTGCAGATTTTGGATCGAACTTTATCAAGCCAATTTTGCAGGACCTCAAGGCGCCGCTCCAGCACCTCGCGCAACGAGATGTTCTGGGAGTGGCGCATTGGTGCGCCGACGGGTCGTCCAAGGTGGACATGGCTCCCGGAACCGACGTGGATGCCGCGCTGAGCGCGGTGGATCAGGTGCTCGGTCCCAAGATAGGCAATCCCACTGACCGGGCTGCGATGCAGGCGATGCTGCACATGGTGAACATGGCGGTGGAGAGCACGAAGAACACCAAGCCGAGCGGCGGCTCCGGCCAGCCTTACATGCCCGTCTTTCTTTTCCTCAACGGAGACCAGGGCGGTACCGACTCGCGCGAAGCCAACGTCATCATTGAGGCTTTGATGGAATCGTCCGGCATGGTGTTCGGATTGGGCGAGGTCGATATGCATCACGACGTGATGGAAGATGTGGGCAGCGGCCAGACATACAATCAGATCCATTACTATTGCCACACCACCGGCGGGCAGTTCTACTCCACTACGCAAACAAGTCTCTTTGCGCCCACGCTCGACTACATCATCTCTCAGCTTCATGCCCGCTATACGCTCACGTTTCAGCCGGCAAAAATGGACGGCAAGCCGCACGAACTGCGCGTTGACTTGACCAAGGATGCCCAGAGCCGCTTCCCGAAAACAACTCCGCGTTTCCGCATTGAATGCATCCCCCGCCCGGCAAAGTAGCGTGCACGGGCCGAGATTGAATGTCGGCGGGGATGCGGTCCTAAGCCTCCTGTCAGATCTCCCGTTACATTAATGCCCGGCGGAGAATCAGGAGGGAGCAGCAGCCCTCAGGCTGCACGGGCCGTGATTGAATGTCGACGAAGATGCGGTCTTAACCCTCCTGTGAGATCTCCCGTTACATCAATGCCCGGCGGAGAATCAGGAGGGAGCAGCAGCCTTCAGGCTGCTGAAAAGCGGTCTAATAAATAACCGGCTTCAGCCGCGGGCCGTTACCCGCGGATTAAAGCAGTTGCCCATCCTTTCCTGCATTCTGCGAAAGGATGGCATCGCACAATCCCCCACCAACCAATGTCATCCCGAGCGACCCCGAGCGCAGCGAACGGGGAGCCGAGGGACCAGCCCTGAAAATAGCCCCCGACCGCCGAAATTTAGGCACTGTCATCCTGAGGCGTAGCCGAAGGATCTGCAGTTGCATTTTCATCGCCTCGGGCGACGCAAATCGTCATGTATGACCGCAGTTGTCCTTACCGGCTGCACCCACCCCGAGAATTCAGCGGGAACCAGCTTCAACATGCGGCCCGGTTCGTTAGCGTGACTTGGAACTCAACTAGTAAACAAAAGCCGACTTTCGGGGACTAATACCTTGGACGTCGCCGGCAAAATGAGACCGTTCCAGAACAGGGTTTTGGAACTGATCTCGAACGCGATCCCGGAGGCAATTGGTAGGCTGTCGCCGCCTTTTCGTGGCAGGGTTTTAGAACTCCGGAGACCTTGAATTTAGGGCCTACTAGTTTCGTTCCAAGACTTACCCTTTGCGGGACACATTGCAGTCCATCAGGACGAAGCCAGGCAGGAAGATTTCGTGGCATTTTATTTTGAAATATACCCGCATGTGATAGATATATATATCTATCACAATCGAGTCTATATTTCAAGTATCCTCGTGAACGAAAAAGTGCTTACTTGACTAAGTGAGAATGTCATAGTACCCTACGATGTATACATCGTAGGGCTTTTAGGAAATCGAAAAATATGCCCCCCAAAAAAAGAGGACGACCATCACGACTACACACCGCACTTGGGCAAATCAAGTCCTTCTTTGAAGGGCTCCCTCGTAAAGCGTTCATGGAGCGAGAAATACTGGGCATATTTCTTCAACACAGAGATGAATGGCGAGTAGCTGTAAACACTACGAATAATCAATTTCTTCGCTTCCTGCTTGAGAACACACCTCTACGGGAAGTGTCGATACGGTATGCAGATCTGGACAACCGGAACTCGAACTTGCGAAGCGTGTCCCGCTATGTGTGGGACAGTGCTTCGACTTATGCGGTAGCTGCGACCATCGAGCCGGGAGCTTATTTGTCCCATGGAACCGCAGTTCTCCTACACGGGCTCACGGATCAATTGCTGCACACCATCTATGTGAACCGGGAACAAACCTCGGAAGGTCGGAGCTACGACAACCTCACGCAAAAATCTATTGACGTGGCTTTCTCGCACAAGCCAAGGACCTCAAACGCCGTATTCACTTATGAACAGTCTCAAATCGTCCTAATGCACGGAAAGAACACGGGCCGCCTAGAGGTGGGAACCATCGAATTTAACCGAGAGCGGTTGCCTGTGACGAAATTAGAAAGAACCCTTATCGATATCACCGTGCGCCCGATCTATGGTGGCGGGGTCTATCAGGTACTCCAGGCATATCGTGACGCCAGAGAAAAGATTTCAACTGCGACTCTCATGGCCACTCTAGCCAAACTGGACTTTGTGTACCCGTACCATCAAGCCATTGGCTTCTACATGCAAAAAGCGGGATATCCACCCAAAGCGCTGGAGCGACTGAAGGCACTCGGAATGAGTTTCAATTTCTACTTGGCTCATGATATTCGTGACCGTGTGTTCGACCCCGAGTGGCGGCTATTCTACCCAAAGGGCTTCGAGCTTAGCGACTTCACCTAAAACGAAATCAAAATAGAAATCGAACTCCTCCAAGGGGCGGCCGACCGAAGCGGCGACTGCAGGCCAATCCGGTCGGTGAAACTCACGATAGTCGCGTACTCTGGCCAGAAGGTTCAACGGAACATTTTTGGCCGCAAACACATGCCGCAAGAGGTCTATATCGGTGGACAGATCGACGCCCGCTGCTGTTGCAAGCACATGAATGTCATAGAAATCACGCGCCCTAGGCGAACCAGGGTGGCGCATGGGCGAGTATTCCGGCATCTGCTGGCAGATTGCCCGGAGCTTTTCAGCGGATATCATTTCCGGAGTGTAAACGTAGATCGTGTAATGATCGAGCTCCGTGGACACTTTGGGCGCAATGTATTCGTACTTGCTCAAATCCACGGTAAAGACGCGACGTTGCCCTGAGCCAATAACAAAGGATTGCCGCCTTATATCCTCGATCTTGCCCCCCAACTCTTCAAATCTCTTCCTCTCGATCAGTTTGAATGAAACCTGATATCCACCCCAGGTTGGCGGCTGGTGCTCGCCGAGGGTCTTGGGCTTGATCTCGAACTTCTCATCAAAGAGAACAAAGCCAGCGGCATCAAATCTGTCGCGCAACGCACGGAAGATTCGATCCTGCGCGTTGGGGAGCTCCGCAAGATCGCCCTCCATGGGAAAATCAAGGTCAAACGAGCTGCGCTCCGTCAAGCGGTACACGAGGTTCAACGCATTGCCACCCTTCAAGACCAGCCTTTCGAACAGCTCGTCATCCGAAAACAAAGCGACAATTGCAAGCTTTCTGATCTGATCGAAATCCAACAGCGTGCCCTCGTGTCAATGCCGAAAAGTGCCACAATTCTAAATCGCAAATGCTTGAGGTCATACAGAAGATCTCGGCCGCGTGCGCCTGAAACACGGGGGCGTCCTGTATTTTCCTCCACGAGCGTCGGAACGAAAAATGTGCCTGTGGACCTCGGCGCAGGCAGGGGGGAACTGCGCCGCGCTATCGCTGGAGCGTGGTTTAGATTTGCGCAAGGGGGCGGAAGTAGGTCAAAACGGCAATAACATACTTCGCTGAAGTATACTGATTGTGCCGTGACAGGGAGGCTTGGCTTTATTTCCACTTGGCAGGAATGGTAATCGTTCCGTGCTTATCTATAATCGTGGCTGGAAACTGAGCCTGCGTCATATGGCATTTGTTTCCGTGAGAACGGATATCCTTCACCATGAATGCTGCGTTCTTTAGATCGTAGCTAGGGCGAGAAGCATGATTGCCTCCGGTTCGAGCATTCTTTCGATTTGCAGTGTCTACCGAATGAGGATTGAGAACGATAACATTTAGGTGAAGTTCAGAATTGATGATGCGGATTGGTTCAGCAAGATCGGAGTCGTTAGTCATGACGACAAGCTGATCGCAATCGTTTCTGAACGCATCCACAAGCATGTAGGTAGCGATATTGACGTCCGTGCCCTTTTCTTCTGTCTTGTGGACTAGAACCGAATCTGGCGGAGGCTGGCAGACTTTAGCCCTTACCTTGGTTGCTTGGTAGCGACCATAGTGAACAGTGAGGTTAGGGAGTGTTTCAAGCGCTCGAATATAGGTCTGCTGCCGCTGGGCCTGTTGAGGGTCGGTCGGCGGAGACTTCACCATCGCTGTAAAATACCGTGTTCTATGTACCTGCAGGTTTGGAAGGACAGCCTCAGCTAAAGCTATAACATTTACCCACTTCAAACGAGTGTGTTTGGCCGCCCCGTAGTACAGGTTAAAGCCATCGACGTACAGATTCGAGCGAATAACCGCCATTTTTGTGCAAACACGAAGCCCCCGGTGTTCTGGGGGCTTCTACCCTATCTCCGAAGAAAGTAGGGGGGATATGAGCTAAACTTAGAGCGGGTACGACATTGTGTCAATGCCTCAACTGTGGCAAATTGGGAACACCGAGAAGTTCATCAGCCCGGTATGCCTGCTCAAGCATACCGGGCTGTGAGGAAAAAATCAAGGCAAGAAATAAATACTTGAATATCAAAATGCGGAGGGTTTTTAACGGGGTTTGCGATACAGTATCATCATGCGACGTGTCCGAGAGCGGCATTGGTCAGATCCGGTAAAGGACAAGCAGCCCCGCGAAGAGACGCTAGGAGTGAAGGGTGATTTTCAGGAGTTTACTAGGGTGATGAGGCGCGTCGTCAAGAAAGCGGACGACCCTAAGCCCTTGCCCGCTTCCCACGCCCCTGACGCTTCTTAGAATGGCCTTTCAATCTCCTTGCCCGTGAGCTTCGCATACGTAAGGCGACGGCCCGCAACCTGCGACATGACCAAAGCGAAGCGATCCGCATCCGTGAGCGGATTATCCTTTGTTGCCCGGTTGTTGTACCGAAACGCTTGCTCGTCAACGTAACGCTCAAGGTGGAACGGTTCAACGGCGACGTAGGTTCCATTCAAACCGCGCTTTAGCAAACTCCAGAAGTTCTCAATGCCCTGAGTGTGAACCTGGCCCCGGACGTATTCGTTGACGTGGTTCACGGTGTCATGGATGAATCCCTGCTCCGCAAGCCCCTTGTAGCCCTTCCAGCCGTCGCTGTACACCGTGGACCCCGGCGCTACCTGATTTAGGATTTCCGCTTGCAGCACATCGCGCCGGACGTGGGGAACCACCTTTGCCCGCACCTGTCGCAATTCACGGTCTACCATGCCCATGACAGCGGTTTTGTGGTCCAAGTCGTAAACGATGCGATCCCGCTGTACAGCCTTGCGGCGCTTGGGGTGCATGTTCTTGGGCTTGCCGCCGATGAAGCACTCGTCCACTTCAACCGGGCCGCCTTCCGTTCCGCCAATCTGCTCGAACGTAGACGACTTCATGGATTCACGAATCCGATGCAGCATGAACCAGCCTGTCTTTTGCGTCACGCCGATAGCCCGCGCCAGTTCGTAGCTCGAAACGCCGTTCTTGCAGTTCGTGAGCAGCCAGAAGGCCGGAAGCCACTTGTCCAGCCCGATTGGAGAATCCTCGAAGATCGTTCCGACCTTGAGCGAGAACTTCTGGCGCGGATGCTTGCCCTTGCAGTAGTAGAGCTTGGCTTTCTCCATGTACGCGGGGTTCTCCATGCCGCAGATGGGGCATTTCACCACGCCATCAGGCCAGAGAACCGAAACCATGAACTTCCGGCAGTTCTCAGAGTCGCTAAAGTATTGAATCGCTTCGCGTAATGTCTTTGGTTCGCGCATCATGGAACTATCATGCGCTCATTCTTAACTTCTGTCAAGTATATTATTGCCGTCAAAACTTACCCTTTGCGGGACACATTGCAGTCCATTAGAACGAAGCCAGCCATGAGGAATTCGTGGAATTCTATTTTGAAATATATCCGCAGGTGATAGATATATATATATATATCACAGTAGAGTCTATATTTCAAGTATCTTCTTGAATGAACGAGTGCTTACTTGACAAAATGAGATTCTCGTAGTACCCTACGATGTATACATCGTAGGGTACTTAGGATATCAAAAAAAATGCCCCCCCAAAAAAGAAGTCCACTATCACGGCTACGCTGAAACCGTTCACCAGCACGGACAGATGCGCCGGCGTTCCCCGTATACACTCCCGGATCGGTGCATGAAACCGGGTTTCCGTTTGAAGCCGTAACCCGCATTGAGCCTGGACGCCGAAGCCGTTTTGTTGAATCAAGCCGGGGTTGGTGTAGATCAACGCCACCTGCGCCGTGCTGGCGTTCTGCGCTCCCAGCATGCGGAAGCTGATGAATAAAGGACTTGTCATCCCGAGTGTTGCTTCACGCCAGGGGATCACTGCCTGTCTCGCACTTCAGCCGATCTTCGCCGACCTAAAATGTCGATACAGCCCAATCGCTAATCCCCATTCCCTAATCCCTAATCCCTATTCCCTCATTCCCCTTTTCCCTTAATCCCTCGGTCCCTGCCTTTCCGTCCCTTATTCCCCTACTCCCCTATTCCCAGGCCCCTTGGTCCCTCGGTCCCTAATCCCTAATCCCTGTTCCCTAATCCCTGCCTTTCCCGTCCCACATCGCGGTAAATTGCAGCCCTGTGGAAAACTTGTCAAGCCCCCCTCTCGAAAATAGTCTGTAACCCCTTTGCCATCAGCGCAAAAAAGTTGGCCTAATACTGCAGTCTTAATATTCCGGGGTGTAGGCTTGTACTCATAGCTGGAAAACTACGCTCTGCTGCGCTCCGCTCTCTTTGAGCGCGGTCGCTCTCTCCTTTGAAAGGGACGGGGGGCGTCGCAGACGTGTGCTTTTCCGCTGGCGGCGGAGTGTGCCTCTCAAAGGGCGCCCTCCGCCGCACTTTTTTCACCGTCCGTTGCGCGGTTCAACCGCCCTTGCGGACAGAAAGCGATTTGTCATGGCGAACATTCTCGTAAGCATTGAAAAAGGCATCGAAATCGGGGCTGAAGACGCTCTCAAGTGGCTCGCCGGCGCCAACCGCGACCTCAAGGCCGCGCCCGCCGTCATCGCCGCGCTCGGCACTCTCATCGGGGCCCTCGACAAGCCCATCGCCGAGCTGGCCGCCGCCGCCGCAAACCCCCTCAACATCTCCCTCGACATCCAGACCACCCAGGATCTAAGGGCAGTCTGGCCCGAGGTAAGGCAATTCATAACCACCCTCGGCGTCAAGCTCTGAAGCAGCAGCCTGTAGCCAGAAGCCAGGAGCCAGAAGCTAGTAGCTAGAAGCTAGAAGCCAGTAGCCAGTAACTCGTAGTGAACCAGTTGAAGCTACAAGCTACCGGCTACAGGCCCTGACAACTGACAACTGAAAACTGAAAACTGTCACCTGACACCTGAAACCTGAAACCTGAAACCTGAAAGGACCTCCCATGAACCCCCTAAGCAACATCTGGCAGCATCCGCGCACCTCTGTGGCCGGCCTGCTCATCGCCGCAATCGCCATCTCCAGCGTCCTGTCGCAGCAGGGCATCACCCTTGGCCGCGCCGGAACCGGCAGCGTAGTCTCGCTCGCCGCCGCCCTGGCCACAGCCTTCCTGGGCCTGCTCGCCCGCGACCCCGCGGAGCCGCTGCCAATACCGGCAACACGCCCCGGCCCCCAGCCCTGAAACCCCGCGCAATTCACTGCACTTTCATGGCGTAAATCTCTGAATATGCGTGACATATCCGTTTTTATTTCGCGTACTTTTTCGCTTCAGCCCGGCG
>Ga0265338_10004128_pt1 | contig 19872 bp, 18 predicted proteins | sample 42126metaG_FD_193579 | JGI IMG/M metagenome (GOLD analysis project Ga0265338, IMG submission 193579) | Rhizosphere microbial communities from Carex aquatilis grown in University of Washington, Seatle, WA, United States - 4-21-26 metaG | ecosystem: Host-associated > Plants > Roots > Rhizosphere...
GTACGCTTCTCTTCAACATCCGAACAAAGAAATGGGATGCCCGGCTCCTCCACATCCTGGGGATCCCCGCCTCGGTCCTGCCGAAGGTCCAGGCTTCCGCCAGCCGGTTTGGGGAGACGTCGCCCAAAAGCTACTTAGGTGGGGGAATCCGAATCGGGGGCGTGGCGGGGGACCAGCAGGCCGCCCTTTACGGCCAGGGTTGCCATGAGGCGGGAAGCATGAAGAACACTTATGGGACCGGGTGCTTCCTGCTCCTCAACCTGGGCCAGAAGTTCCTCCTTTCCAAGAACAAGTTGTTGACCACCTTAGCCTGCGACGCCATGGGTCAACCGGCTTACGCGCTCGAAGGGGCGGTCTTCATCGGTGGAGCGGCCATCCAGTGGATCCGGGACGGCCTCGGGCTGATCAAGACCTCCCCGGAGTCCGAGAAAATCGCGGCCCAGGTGAAGGATACGGGTGGGGTTTACCTGGTGCCGGCTTTCGTGGGGTTGGGGGCGCCCTATTGGGACCAGCACGCCCGGGGAGCCATCCTCGGGATCACCCGGGGCACCCATTGGGGCCATGTGGTGCGGGCCGCGTTGGAGTCCCTGGCCTTCCAGACCCGGGATGTGGCGGAAGCCATGGTGAAGGATTCGGGGATCAAGTTGAAGGAATTGAGGGTGGACGGCGGGGCCTGTAAGAACAACCTGCTCCTGCAGTTCCAGGCCGACATGATGAACGTCAAGATCAACCGGCCCAAGTTGGTGGAGACCACCGCCATGGGAGCCGCCTATTTGGCGGGTCTACAGGTGGGCTTCTGGAAGAGCCCGCGAGAAGTGGAGCGTGTCCGCCAGACGGATAAGGTGTTCACCCCGAAGATGAAGGACCCCGAGCGTAAGAAGCTTTGGGCCGGCTGGAAGCAGGCGATAGGACAGGTGCTGACTCGGGGTCGAAATTCCTAAAGTGTTAAGTGTGGGGTGGGACCAGAAATGATCATGAATGGATTTCAGGTCCCGGAACCCCAAGGTGTGGTGCGCGAAGCGCCTCGAGGGACCGATCCCTTTGTCCTGTCAGTGGCGGCTCCGCGGCGAGATGAGGAAGATTAAGTCGGCCGGGAAGGCGTTGGTTGGATCGGACTCGCCGCCTGGCTTTCACCTCAAGACAAATCCCGTGCCTTGGGGCCGAACGATCATCCATTCGATTGAGCGGTAAATCGCCGATTAAGAAGGGCTCACAGCCGAGTGCTTTCGACGTTTTGGGAGAAACAAAGGCTCGATCCGTTTTTGACGAATATATTTAAATGCCGCGTATTGTTCCTGTAACCATCCCCTCCTTAAAATCGTAACCACCAATCAGCCGTTCAAAAAAACCTGGAGGGGATACGATGAAAAAGTTATTGCCCGTTTTGGCCGTGACATTGCTGTTGGGGACCTCGATGGCCTTCGCCGATGACGGCGCCATGGCGTCCGCGACCCCGATGGACACCCCCGTTGCGACCCCTGTAGCCACGCCGATGGCTAAGATGAAGCACAAGAAGAAGAAAATGATGGCCGCACCCACACCCACTGTGGTTCCAGCGGACACGCCCGCCGCTCAATGATGGTTTGCCGTTTAAGCCGCCCGGCACCCAAGCCGGGCGGCTTTTTTTATGAGAGGATCCAAAGTGGAATTGAACGACCAAACAGGAATTGATCTGAAGGAGCGGTGATGCGTGGTGGGGTGACATTACGAATTGACCGGCCTCATATATTTTGGTTGCTCGAACAGTTGTTCGCGTATTTCCAAATCTGGAACCGTAGGAAATGCCTGGGGCCTGGCATGAGGTTAATTGACTTCCGAATGTTTATCTCCTTCATCCGCAACATCGCCAACATGTTTCGAAGATAGGTCTGTTGCTTAAATTGTGCCGGTCATACAAGGCCCATCAATGGCATGAGCAAGCTGCTTGAAAACACGCTTCGAAACTGCATTGTTTAATAATCCGGGTCATTCGAACTGGAATTTAGGCGCGAATACTTTGGAAACCAGGACCTAACCGGGTCTTGACTTCCGTTGAAAATCCGCTATTTTCTTGCGTCAAATCCAAAAGGAGACGTGACATGGCGGACGAATCGAAGCCCAATGAATCCTGGCTGAAGTGGCTGGCCCTTTCCACGACCCTCTTCGCGGTGGCGGCGGCGATCTGCACCATCAAGAGCGGCGGGTACTCCAACCGCATCGCCATCATGACCACCCAGGAGAACGACAAGTGGGCCTACTTCCAGGCCAAGAGCATCAAGGAGCACATGTACCACATGCAGGAGGACACCTTCCAACTCCAGCAGTCGGGTCCCGTGGGGCCCAGGGAACGGAAGTTCATCGCGGATAAGCTGAAGGAATACGACGCCCAGATCACCAAATACGACAAGGAGAAGGGGGATACCCAAAAGGAAGCCGAGCAGCTGGCAGCGGACCGGGACGCCATCAAGGAGCATTCGGGCCGGTTAGGTTTGGCCGTGATGTTCCTCCAGATCGCCATCATGTTGTCCTCCATCGCGTCCCTTTTGAAGCAAAAGCCCCTTTGGCAGACAGGGTTGGCGATGGGGACAACCGGGGTGGTGATGCTGGTTTACGGCCTGTTTTTCTGAGCTTTTAGGGCTTCGAGGGGGCCTTTGGGCCCCCTTTTTTATGCTTGAATAGGCAAATGAACGAGACAATATATCATTTTGCCCCACCTGGCCCCCTGTGCTATCCACCTAAAACCCCTTTAATTACATAAACAATTCCATTGACGGACCCACAAAAGTCACTAGAATGCCCACAAAGTGGATAGAAGTGGGGAGAAGTGGGTTATGACAAATAACCGCGTTTCTCCTTAAAACAAGGCCTTTGGAGACACATGTTTCGAGGCGAATACCACAACCTCGTGGACGACAAGGGTCGTCTCTCCATTCCGGCTAAATTCCGTGAATTGATTTCATCCCAGCACGTGGGCCCCTTGGTGGTCACCCTCGGGCTCGATCCCTGCCTATGGCTGTATCCCGGCGACACCTGGAAAAAGAACGAGGAGCAACTCTCGCGCCTCAACCCCTTCGACGCCGACGCGCGGCAATTGGTGCGCGCCTTCCTCGGGTCCAGCGAGGAATGCGACCTCGACAAGCAGGGACGCATCGTGATCTCGCCGGTGCTCCGCAGGGCAGCGGGGCTCAACCGCAACGTGGTGTTGGTCGGGCTCCTGAACCGCGTGGAGATCTGGGACAAAGAGAAGTACGAGAGCTACCGCAACCAAGCCGCGGGCTCGCTTGAGTCGCTGGCGCAGAAGTTGGCGGAAAAGGGACCCGCGCCCGATTTGACGCTCTAGTCTCAACGGCCTCCGCAAGGCCGAAGTTGTCCACGAGGGAAGAGTTTGCAGATTAGGACCGACATCCACGAGTACTACGCCCTGGTCAGCGTGCGGGGCGATTTGGGCGGAGCGGACCTGGTGGCGCTGGGACAGGCGTTGGAAGCCCTCCAACGCCATGGTTACGGGAACCTGGTGTTGAACCTGGACGCGGTGCCGACCTTGAACGTCGAGGGCGCGAAGGCCCTGGTGGACCATTGGGGGACGGTGCGGTTCAACCGGGGCGACATGAAGATCGTGGCGCGGGGCCCGATCGAGAACCTTTTCCGCGCGATGGGCGCGGATCAAATCTTTGAGGTGTGTGAGACCGTGATCGACGCCATTTCGAGGTTCGGGGCCCCCGCTCAAAGCCCCGCGCTCCAGGGAGCCGCCCGATGACCCCCCCGACCGCCATCCTGGCGCCCCCCGTGTCCGTGTCGGTCATCCGCCTGACCGGTGAACTCGGCACCGTCGAGATGGATTCCCTGGCCCGGGCCCTGACGAGCCTCCTGGCCGAAAACCGCAAGCGGATCGTGCTGAACTTCCGCGGCGTGAAACATGTGTCGCTGGGCGGCATCGCCAAGCTGGCGGAGCGGAACCAGCGGTTCAAGTCGTTGGGCGGCGAGGTCAAGCTGGCCTCGGTCACCCCGTACGTCGCAAATCTTTTTAACCTGGTGGGCGCCTACTCCTCCTTCGACACCCTTGCCACCGAGGAAGAGGCGGTCACGAGGTTTGAGAACGGATGAGCTGGACGGGCCGGGACACGTCCCGGTCCTACTGACGGAAGCGGTTGACGCGTTGGCCCTGAAGCCCGATGCCGTGGCGCTTGACGCCACGGTGGGGTTGGGGGGCCACTCCCGGGAAATCCTGAAAAGGATCCCCCGGGGACGCCTGATCGCGCTGGACCAGGATGCCGATGCCCTCCAACGCTCGGCCCAGGTCTTCCAAGGCGACCCGCGGGTCACGCTTCGGAAGACGAACTTCGCCGGCCTCCTGGCAACGCTGGAAGAACTCGCCATCGATAAGGTGGACGCGGTCCTGATGGACCTCGGGGTCTCTTCCCTGCAACTGGGCACCCCTGCTCGAGGCTTCTCCTTTCAACACTCCGGTCCCCTCGACATGAGGATGGACCCCTCCGGGACTCCAAGCGCCTTCGACGTCGTGAATCGCTACGACGAACGCGAGCTGAAGCGGATCCTCCGTGATTTCGGCGAAGAGCCGAAGGCGGACCGTTTGGCCCGCCGGATCGTGGAGGCGCGATCCCGCAAACCCATCGAAACCACCCAGGACTTGGCGGCCGTCGTCGAGGGGCTTTACCCCTCGACCGGGCCGAACGCGTCCCGACGGCATCCCGCCACCCGGCTGTTCCAGGCCATCCGCCTGGAGGTCAACCGGGAGCTGGAAGTCCTCGAAACCGGCCTGAAGGGCGCCCAAACGGCCCTGAGGCCCGGCGGACGGCTGGCGGTCATCACCTTCCACTCGTTGGAGGACCGGATCGTCAAGCAGTTCCTGGCGAGGGAATCGAAGGGCTGCCTTTGCCCCCCCAAACAGCCGATGTGCACCTGCGGCCACCAGCCTTCCTTCCGGCTGGTCCAACGCAAGCCGCTGGAGCCGGGTGAGGAAGAGCTGAGGAACAACCCGAGGTCCCGGAGCGCGAAACTCCGGGTAGCGGAACGACTTTAACGGAAATGAGGAATTCTGAATGAGGGACGCGGAATGGACGGCTTGACGGCCCGACATTCCAAATTTCGAACTCCTAATTCCTAATTAAAAAGGCGGTTGTGAAAGTGGCGGAAGGCTGGAACGACATACCGGCGGGCGTGGAGAACGCCGCGCGGGCCCTGAACGAGGGGATCTTCATGCGGGGCGACTTGGCCCGCGCCGTGAAGAAGCGCGACTTCAAGGGCACGGCCTGGGCCCTGGCGCTCTTTTCCATCCTGCTCTTCGGCTACGTCTGGGCCCACATGAGCGTGGTGCGCCTGGGCTATGAGGTCCAGGGTTTGAAGTCCGAGAAGCGGCGATTGACCAATGAGTCCTACTACCTCCAATACCGCCTCTATGAGGTCCGGAGCCTGACCCGGGTCGAGCAGACGGCCCGCAGCCTCGGAATGGTCACGCCCAAGACCGACCAGATCGTCATCCTCGAGGAACCCGGCAAGCGCCTGCCGTCCTGGCTGGCCTGGAACAACGGAGTGTGGACCTCCTTTACGGACTCTCATAGGGGCTCTGCCCCTATGTACCCCGAAGCAAAATCTTCGGCCGGGTCGAGTGCAAGTAAAGGAAAGACCCCATGAGCGGTCACCCCTTCCAGTCCCGTCTGAAGTTCCTGGGATTCCTATTCACCCTGGCCGCCCTGGTGGTGGGCCTACGGCTCGTCTGGCTCCAGGTGGTGCGCTACCCCGATTTCCGCCAGATGGCCCGCCGCCAGCAATTGACGCCCCGCGAGGTCCGGGCCGAGCGGGGACAGATCCTGGACCGCAATGGGGTGGCCCTGGCGGTGAACATCGACCTGTACAACGTGTACGCCCATCCCAACCAGATCACCGACAAGTCCGGGACCGCGGCCTCCCTGGCCCGCGCCCTGGGCCTGTCCTACCCCGAGGTGCTCCGCAAACTGAGGGGCGACGCCAAGTTCACCTGGATCGCCCGGCAGGTCCCCTACGAGCGGTCCCAGGCCGCCGAGGGCCTGAGGCTGGACGGCGTGGGGTCCTACAAGGAACAGCGCCGGTTCTATCCCGACCATGAGATGGCGGCCCATGTCCTCGGCTTCACGGGGCTCGACAACCAGGGGTTGGAGGGGCTGGAGTCCCGCTACGAGAAGGCCCTGGCCGGAGTGGACGGCTACCAAGTGACCGAGCGGGACGCCCGGGGCCGCGCGGTGTTGACCCAACTGGGCGCCTCCAAGTCGCCCCACGACGGCGAGAACGTGGTGACCACCCTGGACACCGTGATCCAGCACATCACCCAGGTGGAGCTCGAGAAGGCCTTCGTGAGGTACCGCTGCCAGGCCGGGTCCGCCGTGGTGATGGACCCTAAGACGGGGAAGATCCTGGCGCTCGCCAACTACCCGCTCTACGACCCGAACCACTATAGGTCCTTCCCGCCGGCGCTTTGGGGCGACCGGACCGTCAACAGCGCCTTCGAGCCGGGAAGCACCTTCAAGCTGGTGGCCTGCACCGCGGCCCTGGAGGAGGGGGCCTTCAACGAGGACGACAAGATCTTCTGCGAGAACGGACACGGCGTGTTCGAGTACGGCCGCGTGGTGACCGACCACGAGAAGTACGGGTGGCTGCCCTTCCGCGAGGTGTTCGGCTACTCGAGCAACATCGGCTTCGTCAAGATCGGCATGGCCCTCGGCAAGGACCGCCTCTACAAGTGGATCAAGCGCTTCGGCTTCGGGGACCCCACCGGGGTGGACCTTCCCGGCGAGGCAACGGGGATCGTCCAGCCCCCGGACAAATGGAGCGGCCTTTCCATGACCAGCATCCCCTACGGTTATGAGATCGCCACCACCCCGATCCAGCTCCTCTGCGCCTACGCCGCGGTGGCCAATGGCGGCGTCATGATGAAGCCCATGCTGGTGGACCACCTGGAGGACGCCGAGGGCAATGTGATCAAGACCTACCGGCCCGCCCAGATCCGGAAGGTCTGCTCGGCCAAGACCGCGAAGCGCGTGACGGCGCTCCTGCGGTGGGTGGTCGAGAAGGGGACCGGCACCGCGGTGGACCTTCCGGGATACGACATCGCGGGCAAGACCGGCACCGCCCACAAGGTCATCAAGAAACGCTATTCGCCCTACAACTACCTGTCCTCCTTCGTGGGGTTCGTGCCGGCCGACAACCCCCGCTACGTCATCTACGTGTCCCTGGACGACCCCCGGGGCGTCTATTGGGGCGGCTACACCGCCGGACCCGTGTTCAAGGAAGTCGCCAAGCGGGTCCTGGCCTACGCCGACGTTCCCCAAAACGGCCAACAGGCCGTCGCCGAGGCGCCGGGCCAGGCCCGGGTGCCTTCCTTCGCGGGGCTCACCGAAAACCAATGCCGACAGGTCGCGGACCGGGCGGGGATTCCCCTGGCCTTCACCGGAAAGGGCCCGCGGGTCACCGATCAATCCATGGCGGCGGGCGGCCAGGTCACCACCGGAAAAAAAGCGCCCAGCGTCCAGCTGACCCTAGGGGAACCGGTGGAAGTCGGCGACGCCGGGGGCCGCATGCCGGACTTGCGGGGCAAGACGAAACGCCAAGCCCTGGCCCTATTGTCCCCCCTGGGGTTGAGGGTCCAGTTCCGGGGACGGGGTTTGATCAGGGGTCAATCGCCCTTGCCGGGCGCCGGCGTGGGGGCCGGGTCGTCCTGCGACCTGGCCTGCGACACCGGGAACATGATGGCGGGACCGGTGAAGGGGGTCGCGCCATGAGGCTTTCCCAAATGGTCAAAGCCGTGGACGCGGTTTACCAGCTCGGGGACCCAAACCCGACCATCCGGGGCCTCTCGGAGGATTCCCGGACCGTCCGGAAGGGCGACCTTTTCTTCGCGATCCCCGGCGCCAAGGTGGATGGCGCATCCTTCGCCCGTTCCGCGCTTCGGCGCGGCGCGGCCGCCTTGGTGGTCCAGGATCGGCCCCTGGAGGGCGTTTCGGCGCCCCAGCTGGTGGTGCCGGACATCCGCCGGGCGCTCGCCGCGGCCGCCCATGCGTTCTTCGGTCGGCCCTCCCGCCGCCTGTCGGTGATCGGGGTGACGGGCACCAAGGGAAAGACCACGACGACCTACCTGATCCGGTCCCTGTTGGAGTCCGCGGGGCGGCCCGCCGGCCTCCTGGGGACCGTGGCCTATGAGACGGGGAAGCGCCGCGTGGACGCGCCCAACACCACCCCTTCCTCCCTGACCGTGGCGTCCCTCCTGGCGGAGATGGTTCGAAACCGCCGCCAGGCCTGTGTCATGGAGGTTTCGTCCCACGCCCTCGAGATGGACCGGGTGCGGGGCGTGGAGTTCCGCGCGGCTGTCTTCACCAACCTGACCCGGGAACACCTGGACTACCACCACACCTTCGCCGCCTACTTCGCGGCCAAGCGACGCCTCTTCACGGAGTTCCCCTCGGTGAAGGTCCGCGTCGTCAACGCCGACGACCCTTGGGGCGCGAAACTCCTCGCCCAACTCGGCCGCAAGGCCGTGGGTTATGGGCTCAAGACCCGTTGCGCCTACCGGGCGAAGGATGTCCGGGTGGCGCCCCACCGGTTGTCCTTCCAGGTCGACGGCCACGCCTTCGAGGCCCCGCTCTCGGGCCATTTCAACGTCACGAACGCCCTGGCGGCCGTGACGGTCCTTCGGGAACTGGGACTTCCCTGGAACATCCTGGTGGAGGGCCTTCGCGAAGCACCGCCTCCCCCCGGGCGCTTCGAGCGGGTCGAGGCGGGTCAGCCCTTCACCGTGTTGGTGGATTACGCCCACAGCCCCGCGGCCCTGGAGGAAGCCCTGAAGGCCGCCCGGAAGTTGGCGGGGAAAGGGGGCCGGGTCCTCTCGGTGTTCGGATGCGGCGGGGACCGGGACCGCACCAAGCGGCCGATCATGGGCCGCCTTTCGGCTTCCTTGGCGGACTTGTCCTTCCTCACCAGCGACAACCCCCGAACCGAGGACCCGAAGGCCATCCTGAGGGAAGTCCTCGGGGGAATCCCGAAGGGCCTGCTTCGCAATGGGTCCCGACGGGTGTGGGTCGAGGTCGACCGCGCGGAGGCCCTCCGCTCCTGCCTCCAGAAGGCCCAGGCGGGGGACGTGGTCCTGGTCGCGGGGAAGGGCCATGAGACCTACCAGATCCTCGGGGACCGGAAGGTCCATTTCGACGACCGGGAGACCGTGAAACGCCTCCTGAAGAAGGTGGGACGCGCCTCATGAGGGATTGGACGTTGCGGGAGGTGGCGGCGCTGACCGGGGGCCGCCTCGAGGGGAAAGGCGACCGGGTGGTGGAGGGCGTCTCCATCAACACCCGCACCCTCCAACGGGGCGACCTGTACGTGGCCCTGAGGGGAAAGCGGTTGGACGGCCACCGGTTCACGGCGGAGGCCATCCGCAAGGGGGCGGTGGGGGCCCTGGTGGAGAAGCCGGTCCGGGGCGTGAAGGGGGCCCAGGTCACCGTGGCCGACAGCGCCTTGGCCCTCGGGGACCTGGGACGGGCCAGCCGCCTCCAATGGAACGGCCCCTTGGTGGCGGTGACGGGAAGCGCGGGGAAGACGACGGTGAAGGACCTGGCGGGTTACCTGATGAACGGGGACCGGCCGACCCTCACCACGAGGGGGAACCTGAACAACCGGTTCGGACTGCCCCTGACGCTTTTGGGGCTGGCGCCGTGGCACCGGGCCGCGGTGGTGGAGCTGGGGATCAACCATCCGGGTGAGATGGCCGAGCTCGCGGGGATCGCTCGGCCCGACGGGGTCGTGGTGACGATGATCGGCGACGCGCACGGCGGGAATTTCAAGGACCGGGCCCAGGTGGCCTCGGAAAAGTTGAAGGCTTTGGACGGAATCCGGAAAGGGGGCTGGGCCGTGATCAACCAAGACGATCCGATGCTCCGGACCGCCGCGCGCCGCGCGGACGCCCTCACCTTCGGGTTGAAGGGCGGTGACGTGACCGCGGACGGCCTCCGGTTGGGATCCGACCGGACCTTCTTCAACCTGAAGGCGGGATCCAAGCGCTACCCCACCTGGGTCCGCCTCCTGGGCGAGCACCACGTGATGAACGCCTTGGCCGCGGTGGCGGCCGCGATGCGGCTGGGCCTGTCGCCCGGCAAGCTGGCTTGGCGCCTCAAGGGCTTCCAAGCCCTCTCGCCCATGCGGATGCAGTTGGTGACCCGCCAGGGGACGCTTTTCGTGAACGACGCCTACAACGCCTCGCCGGACTCGATGGAAGCGGCCCTCACCACCTTCTCGCGGATCGAGGGTCCGGGTCGCCGGGCGGCGGTCCTGGGCGACATGCTGGAACTGGGCGCCCTCGGGCCCAGGGCCCATCGGACGGCTTTGGATCGGGCCTTGGAGCTCGGGCTGGACCGCCTGGTGGTGGTGGGGCCATTGATGGCCGCCGCGGCCCGTTCGGTCCGGGCCGATGACCGGGTGACGACGGTTCCGACGGCAGTGGAAGCGGGACGGTGGCTGAAAGCCTGGTCGCGCCGGGGGGACATGGTGTTGCTGAAGGGTTCCCGCGGGATGAGCCTCGAAAAGACCCTGGAGGCCTTCTGATGCTGTATCACCTTCTCTACCCGCTGTCCGACAAGTTCTTCGGCTTCAACGTCTTCCGGTATGTGACCTTCCGGAGCGTGGGGGCCGCCGTGACGGCCTTCGCCCTCAGCCTCCTGCTGGGCACTTGGGTCATCGCCCGGCTGCGGGCCGCCCAACTGGGGGAGAAGATCCGCGTCGACGGTCCCGCCCAACACCAGGCCAAGGCGGGCACCCCCACCATGGGGGGACTGTTGATCCTCATGGTGCTGGGCCTCTCCTGCCTGCTTTGGGTCCGGTGGGACAATCCCTTCCACTGGCTGGCCCTGTTCACCCTGGCCTGGTACGGCGCCCTGGGTTTCGCCGATGACTATATGAAGGCCGCCGGCATCGGGTCCCGCCGGGGAATCCCCTGGACCTGGAAAATCATCCTCCAAACCCTGGGGGCCATCCTGATCGTGGGCGTCTACATGGCGGTGTTGCCCAAGGACTTCGCCATGCACACCTCGGTCACCATCCCCTTCTATAAGCTTCCGCTGGACCTGGGGATCCTGTACCCGATCCTGGCGGTCCTGGTGGTGGTGGGCGCCTCGAACGCGGTGAACCTGACCGACGGGCTCGACGGCCTGGCCATCGGCCTCACGACCTTCGCGGGGATGGCCTTCGCGGTCATCACCTATGTGTCCGGCAACGTGAAGTTCGGCGAGTACCTCAAGATCATCATCGTGCCGGGCGCCTCGGAGCTGACGGTGGTTTGCGCCGCTTTGGTGGGGGCCGGGCTGGGTTTCCTCTGGTTCAACGCGCCGCCGGCCCAGATCTTCATGGGCGACACGGGCTCCCTGGCCCTGGGGGGCCTGCTGGGCTCCATGGCGGTCATGGTGAAGCAGGAGTTCCTGCTGGTGATCGTGGGCGGGATCTTCGTCTTCGAGGCCCTGTCGGTGATCCTCCAGGTGGCGTCCTTCAAGATGCGGGGCAAGCGGATCTTCAAGATGGCGCCACTCCACCACCACTTCGAGCTGTCCGGGGTGCCCGAGTCTAAGCTGATCGTGCGGTTCTGGATCGTGTCCATCATCCTCACACTGATGACTTTAGCGACCCTCAAATTGCGTTAGAAGAAACGGGAGCTGGAATGTACTTCGTCCACAACAAGACCGTTGCGGTGGTGGGGCTTGGGCGCTCGGGTGTCGCGGCGGCCCGCCTGTTGTCCGTGCGTGGGGCCAAGGTGGTCGTGAGCGACGACAAGTCGCCGGACAAGCTGTCGGATTGGCTTGAACCCCTCAAGGGCCTGCCGGTCACGCTGGCCCTCGGCGGCATCACCCCCGAGGTCTTGGGTCGATGCGACCTGGTGGTGGTGTCCCCCGGGGTGCCGGCCCGACACCCGGCGCTGGAGTCGGCCCGCGCCCAGGGCATCCCCGTGATCGGGGAACTGGAACTGGCCTACGCCTTCTGCGCGGCGCCCCTGGTGGCCATCACGGGCACCAACGGCAAGACCACCACCACCGCCCTGACGGCCCACCTGATCCAGGCGGGGGGGAAGAAGGCGCTGGCCTGCGGCAACATCGGCCGGCCCTTCGCCGACGCGGTGTTCGAGCTGACCGCCGAGGATTGGGCCGTGGTGGAGGTTTCCAGTTTCCAACTCGAGACCATGGTGAAGTTCAGGCCCCAGGTGGGGGCCCTGCTCAACCTGACGCCCGACCACCTGGACCGGCATGGGTCCATGCAGGCCTATGTTGAGGCCAAGGCCCGGCTTTTCGAGAACCAGGAGCCGGGGGACGCCGCCCTTCTCAATACCCGTGACAAGTACACCCCGCTCCTGTCCTCCATGGTGAAGTCGAAACTGCACCTGTTCGGGTTCCCCGGGGGGGCGGGGATTGAGGACCGGCCCGGCTGTTACGTGGTGGGAGACCACCTGGAACTGTTCGGCCGCCGGTTGATGGCCGCGTCGGACCTGCGTCTGCCGGGCCCCCACAACCTGGAGAACGCCTGCGCGGCGGCCCTGGCGGCCTCCCTGGCCGGGGTGCCCGACGGGGTGTTGGCCACCGCCCTGGCGGAGTTCCACGCGGTGGAGCACCGATTGGAGGAGGCCGGGACCGTGGGTGGCGTGAGATTCATCAACGATTCCAAGGGCACCAATGTGGATTCGGTGGAGAAGGCCCTGATGAGTTTCGACCGGCCCCTGGTGCTGATCCTGGGGGGGCGCGACAAGGCGGGGGATTTCGCCGTCCTGGGGCCCCTGGTCCGCGAGAAGGTGACCCGCATCATCGCCCTGGGCGAAGCCAAGGCCAAGGTGGCCCGCCAGCTGTCGGACGCCGCGCCGGTGGTCGAGGCCCAATCGTTGGAGGAGGCGGTCCGGGGGGCCTACGCGGCCTCGGAGCCGGGCGGCACGGTGCTCTTCTCGCCGGGTTGCGCGAGTTTCGACATGTTCAAGAACTACGAGGACCGGGGCCGGCAGTTCAAGGCCCGGGTGAAGGACTTGGCGGAGGCGAAGGCGGCGAAAACGTAGATCCACCACAGAGGCACCGGGCTTAGGCAAAACAAGATTTCACCACAGAGTCACACCCCGCGCTCATTTGAAACCTCAATGATCGCGGGGTAGTCCCGCCTCCATATCATGGAAAGCGGGCGGGACAGGGGCGCAGAGGAAAGGGCTTTAAAAGCAAACCTCGGAAAGGGGTTAAGGGAAAAAGAGACACAGGGCCGAAGGAAACGGCCTTGGAACAACTGAAGAGGTCCCGAACCAGGTTTTCGCGTTCGGATTCCAATCCTCCACACCACCAACACCTTTCTACACCTACGACGCCTGGGCTTGGAATCCGAACGGGGAAACCCGCAGATAAGACGGGGGAGTGAACCTCCCGGAGACGACGTCGATGCGTTCTGAAGCCCAAAAACTGAACCCGCCGGACTTTCCGTTGTTCCTATTGGTCACGGTCCTCGCCTGCGTGGGCCTGATCATGGTGTACAGCGCGTCGGCCGTGTTGGCCGACGAGAAGTTCGGCTCCTCGACCCATTTCATCGGCCGCCAGCTCCTCTGGATGGCCGCCGGGGCCGTCGCGCTGATGGGGGCTTCCCGGGTGGACCTCGCGAAGATCCGGCCCCTGGCGGTGCCGGGCCTGTTCGTCGGGCTCTTCCTCATGGGCCTGGTCTGCGTGCCGGGACTCGGCCGCTCCGCCGGCGGGGCCCAACGGTGGTTGAGGCTGGGGTTCTTCTCATTCCAACCCTCCGAGATCATGAAACTCGCCTGGGTGTTCTTCCTGGCCGACTCGTTGGACCGGCGGCGGGAGAAGCTCAAGGACCTGGGGGGGCTGGTGCCTTACCTGGTGGTCTTGGGGATCGCGGTGGGCCTGCTCCAGTTCCAGCACGACTTCGGTTCCGTGGTGATGTTGACGCTTTTGACCCTTGCGCTCCTTTTCCTGGCCGGGGTGCGGTGGACCTACTTCGCCCTGCCCCTGGCGGTGTTTTTGCCGGTCTTGTCGTACTTGGTGATGTCCTCCAGCTACCGCATGAGGCGCATCACGGCCTTCCTCAACCCCTGGGACGACCCCCTGGGGTCGGGGTTCCAGCTCATCCAAAGCCTGATCGCCGTAGGGTCCGGGGGGCCCCTGGGGGTGGGCCTTTCGAACTCCACGCAAAAGCTCTTCTACCTGCCGGCGCCCCACACCGATTTCATCTTCGCGATCATCGGCGAGGAATTGGGCCTCTGGGGCACCCTTGGGGTCCTGGCGCTCTTCACGCTCTTCACGGCCCGGGGTCTCCAGGTGGCCGCCGCGGCCGGGCGGAAGTCCGACGGGCTTTTCGAGGGTCTCCTGGCCGCCGGGTTGGCCGGCATGATCGGGATCCAGGCCTTCTTCAACCTCGGGGTGGTGATCGGGCTCTTGCCGACCAAGGGCTTGCCCCTCCCCCTAGTGTCCTACGGCGGCACGTCCGTCCTGTTCACCTTGACGGCGGTGGGCTTCCTGCTGAACGTCTCGCGCAGGGCGAAGGTCCATGGGGAGCGAAGCGGAGCTTCGCTAGAACAATAGAAAATTGAGAATCGAAAATTGACAGAAGCGCAGGCCCCGGGCGAGACGGGTTGGGCAGGATTCGACGACAAAGGGCGGGAATGAAAGCCAAGAAGAAGACCGCCGGTTCCGGGGCCTGGAGGGTCCTGATCGCCGGCGGCGGCACCGGGGGCCACGTGTTCCCCGGGGTGGCCGTGGCCCGGACGGCGGTCCGGGAGGGGGCCGAGGTGCTCTTCGTGGGGCGCCGGGGCGGCAGCGAGGAACAGTGGCTCCGTGAGTCGGGGCTGCCCTTCACGGGGTTGGCCGCCTCGGGGATGCCCCGGTCCCTTTGGCCGGCCGATTGGCTCAAGTTCACCGTGAACACGGTGGCGGGGTTGGTCGGGGCCCAGGCGGTGCTTTCGCGGTTCAGGCCCCAGGTGGTGTTCTCCACCGGGGGGTACGCCTCGGCGGCCGTGAGCTTCTCGGCGGCCCTGCGGGGGATTCCGGTGGTGCTGTTGGAGCCCAACGTGAAGCCGGGCCTGGCGGCGAGGTTCCTGGCTCCCTTCGCCAAGCGCGTGGTGGTGGGGTTCGAGGAGACCCTGAAGCGGTTCTCCAAGAAGAAGACGGTATGGACCGGGATCCCGGTTCGGGAAGAGATCCGGACCGCCGAGCGGGAGCCGTCGCTCAAGGCCTTCAAACTGAAGGAGGGGGCCAAGACCCTGTTGTTGCTGGGGGGGAGCCAGGGCTCCCGGGGCCTGAACACGGTGTTCTTGGAGGCCATCCGGTTCATGGGGGAGGGGGTCCAGCCGGCCCAGTTCATCTTCATGACGGGGCGGAACGACTTCAAGGAGACGACGGACCAGCTGGAAAAGTGCCCCCTGCAAGTGGTGACGCGGCCCTTCATCACCAACATGCACGAGGCCTACGCGGCCGCGGACCTGGTGGTGGGACGGTCGGGGGCCATGACCTGCGCCGAGACGGCGGCCCGGGGGTTGCCGGCGGTGTTCGTGCCCTACCCCTACGCGGGGATGCACCAGGAGGCCAACGCGCGGGCCCTGGAGAAGGCCGGGGCGGCCCTGGTGATCGACCAGAAGGACGCGGCGGAGGGACGGTTGCTGGAGACCCTGATCGCCTTGGTGAACGACGCTGACCGGTTGGCGGCCATGGCCGAGGCCAGCCGGAGGGTGGGGAAGCCGGAGGCGGCGGAGACGATCGCCGCGATCCTGAAGGAATTGGCGACGAAGCGCTAGGAACGCGGATGGCGGATAGCGGTTGGCGGATGGGACGACTTTCAACGATAGGCCGGGAAACGGCCTCTGGATCAGAGGGAAACGACAAGATGGCGACCAAGAAGACCAGCAAAAAGACCTCCCCGGTGGCCAACGGGCCCCTGGGCGCCGTGCGGCGCGTGCACTTCGTGGGAATCGGCGGGGCGGGCATGAGCGGCATCGCGGCCGTGCTCCGGTCCATGCATTACGAGGTCAGCGGGTCCGACCTGAAGTCCTCCGACGTCACCGACCGCCTGAGGGCCATGGGCGTCAAGGTGGTCTTCGCCCACAAGGCCGAGAACGTCCGCGGCGCCGACGTGGCGGTCTTCTCCGCGGCGGTGCCGATGGACAACCCTGAACTGCAGGAAGCCAAGCGCCTGGCGATCCCCGTGATCCCCCGCACCGAGATGTTGGCCGAGCTTATGCGCCTCAAGTACGGCATCGCGGTGTCCGGCACCCACGGCAAGACCACCACGACCTCCATGATCGGTATGGTGCTCCAGCGGGCCGGGCTCGACCCCACCCTGGTGGTGGGGGGCCAAGTGGACGCCTTCCATAAGACCGGCGCCCAACTGGGGGCCAGCCAGTACCTGGTGGCGGAGGCCTGCGAGGCCTTCGGTGAGTTCTTCCTGCTGTCGCCCATGGTCACGCTGGTGACCAACATCGACGACGACCACCTGGACTACTACGGCAGCGTGGACCGGATCCGCGAGGCTTTCGTGACCTTCGCCAACAAGGTGCCCTTCTACGGCTGCGCCATCCTGGGCGTGGACGATCCGCAAGTGCGGCTGATCCTGCCCCAGGTGAAGCGGCGGGTGACGACCTACGGGTTCGCCAAGGAAGCCCAGGTCTCGGCCCGGAAGGTCGTCCTGGGCCCCCGGGGAAGCGCCTTCGACCTCTTCGACCGGGGCCGCCGCCTTGGCCGGGTGACGATCAAGGTCCCGGGGCGCCACAACCTGCTCAATTCCCTGGCGGCCGCCTCGGTGGCGCTGGAACTGCAGGTGCCCTTTTCCTCCATCGCCAAGGGCTTGTCGGACTTCACCGGCGTGAAGCGACGGTTCGAACTGCTCGGGACCTACAAGGGCGCCGAAGTGGTGGACGACTACGCCCACCACCCGACGGCGGTGTCCGAGACGCTCCGGGCGGCCAAGCGATTCGCGGGCTCGAAGAAACTGGTCTGCGTCTTCCAGCCGCACCTTTTCTCGCGCACCCAGCTGCTCCGGGACAAGTTCGGAAAGTCCTTCGGGGACGCGGACGAGGTGGTGATCGCCGCCATCTACCCGGCCCGGGAGAAACCCATCCCCGGGGTGACCGGCAAGACCCTCCTGGAGGCCCTCCATGAGAACCACCATCCCAACGCCCGATACATCGAGGACCGCTCCGCTTTGGTCGAGTACCTCAAGGGGCGGCTCAACGCCAAGACCGTGCTCATGACCATGGGCGCGGGGGACATTTGGAAGGTGGGGGCGGATCTCGTTCAGAAGCACAGATGACAAATGCCGCTAGCCGTTAGCCGTTGGCTGAAAGCAAAGACAAGGCGAATGCCTCAGATGAACGGGATTGAAACGAAAGAGGAAGAAGTGGCCTTCGAGGAGCTGAAGGACATCCTGAAGGGGAAAGTGACCGAAGGGGTCCCGGCGGCCCCCCTGACCACCTACCACCTGGGCGGGCCCCTGGGGGCCTTGGCGGAGCCCAAGGACCTCGAGGACCTGGGCCGGCTCATGACCTTCCTCCACGCGAGGCAGGGACGGTACCTGGTCCTCGGCGGGGGGTCCAACGTGGTCTTCGCGGACGAGGGGTTCGACGGCGTGGTGATCCGGCTGGGCCGGGGGTTTCAGGGGATCCAAGTGGAAGGCGACAAGCTGCGGGTGAAGGCGGGGACCCGCCTGGTGACCTTGATGAACCGGGCCCGGGAGGTCCACCTGGGGGGCCTGGAGTTCTGCGCGGGCATCCCCGGGAACGTCGGGGGGGCCGTGGTGGGCAACGCGGGGGCCCGGCGGGAATGGATCGGGACCCGGGTGGAGGAAGTGACCGTCGTGACGAGCCGTGGCGAAGTGAGGACCCTGGGGAAGGACCAGTACCGGGTGGATTACCGGCACTCGACGATCAAGGAGAGTGGGGACCTAGTGGTGGAGGTGCTGGTCCGGGCGGACCGGGAGCCGGCGGCCTTGATCGAGTCCAAGATCAAGGAATACTTCCAGAACCGGCGCGGCAAGCAACCCCGAACCGAGCCCAACGCGGGGAGCGTGTTCAAGAACCCCGAGGGCGATTCGGCGGGGCGGATGACGGAAGAGCTGGGGTTGAAGGGCTTCCGGGTAGGGGGCGCCCGGGTGAGCGAGGTCCACGCGAACTTCATCGTGTCGGACGGCGGGACCGCCGGGGACGTGGCGAAGGTCATGCGGGAAGTGCAGAAGCGGGTGAGGGAAAAGTTCGGGGTCCGGTTGGAACCCGAGGTCCTTCCCCTGGGCGATTGGGACTGGGAAGCCGTGGGAGACGTGTGGTGGAACCGGACCGGGCCGGTCTTTTACCGGGCTTGAGGCCGGAAACAAGATGGGGCGGACGAAGCACATTCGAAGGGAGCGGTTCATGCGCGTGGGAGTCCTGATGGGCGGTTGGAATTCGGAGCGGGAAGTTTCGCTCGCCTCCGGTAAGTCGGTCACCAAGGCCCTGATCGCGGCCGGTTACCGCGCGGTGCCGTTCGACTTGACGGGGGCCGACCGGAACGGGAAGCGGCTCCGGGAGAAACTGCAAAAGGCCCGTTTGGACGCGGCTTTCATCGTGTTGCACGGGGGATGGGGGGAGGACGGGGGGTGCCAAGCGCTCCTTGAGGGAATGGGCCTGCCCTACACGGGTCCGGGCCCCCTGGCCTGCGGCCTCGCCATGCAGAAGGCCTGCGCCAAGCTGGTCTTCGAGGCCAACGGCATCCCGACGGCGCCCTGGCAGGCCGTCCACCGGAAGGAATACCGCCCCGCGGCGGTCCTCCAGGACCTGAAGGTCCGACTGCCCCTGGTGGTGAAGCCCGCCGATTCCGGCTCGGCCGTGGGGGTGTCCCTGGTGAAACAGGCGAAGGATCTCCCGGCGGCCTTCCGAAAGGCGTTCAAGGAAAGCCCCTGGGCCCTGGTGGAGAAATACCTGTCGGGGGTCGAGGTGACCGTGGGGGTCCTGGGACGGGAAGCCTTGCCGGTCATCGAGATCGTGCCCCAGAACGAGTTTTACGATTACGACGCGAAATACACCCCGGGGCATTCCCAACACCTCCTGCCGGCGCGGCTGCCGGCGGGCGTGAGGCGGCGGGTCCAGCAGTTGGCCCTCAAGGCCGGGGAGAGCCTGGGTTGTGAGGGCTATTGGCGGGCGGACTTCATCGTGCCGCGCAAGGGGAAGGCCTGGGGCGAACCCCAGATCCTTGAGGTGAACACGGTGCCGGGCTTCACGGACACCTCCCTGTTCCCCGAGGCCGCCAAGGCCGTGGGCTATCCCATGCCGAAGCTGGTGCGGACCCTTGTGACGATGGCGGTCAAAGGCCGGAAGACGAAAGGCAAGCAAGCCGCGTGAGCTTCTACAAGGGAACCCGAGTCCCCCTGACCGGCTCCACTGGGAGCCGGAGGGAAACCGCCTCCTTTTGGAGTCGGGGGACGACCCAGCGCCCCAGCGGAATGGGGTCGTGGGGAAGCCGTTCGGGTTCCTCCCCGAGCCGAATCCCCTCGGGTTTGAGGACGGGATCCGTCCGGAGTGGGTTGGTTTCCCCCCAGAAACCAAAACAGCCGGGTGGGGGCCTTTTCAGCTTCCTCAAGAGGAAGCCGGCTGAAGCGGTGAACCGGAAGACCGTCGGTTCGACTTCGGGGACCGTGAACGGGGGCGTTTCGACCGGGCCTGACTCGGGATTTTACCGCCCGGCGGCCCCTGAGCGGAAGGCTTGGGCCGCCTCCGGTCCGAACCAGAAGCCCCGGGCGGCGGCGCGGGTCCGGGCTTTCGGCGGACGGTGGGTGTTTCGGGTCCTAGGGGTCCTGGTCCTGGGGGGGGCGATCCTGGCCCTGCTGGGGCGGGTCACGGTGGCCCTCCAGGATTTGGCGGGATTCAAACTTTCGGAC
>Ga0265338_10004129_pt1 | contig 19868 bp, 16 predicted proteins | sample 42126metaG_FD_193579 | JGI IMG/M metagenome (GOLD analysis project Ga0265338, IMG submission 193579) | Rhizosphere microbial communities from Carex aquatilis grown in University of Washington, Seatle, WA, United States - 4-21-26 metaG | ecosystem: Host-associated > Plants > Roots > Rhizosphere...
TGCTCAAGGAACTCTACGAAAAACCGAAAGGCATCAACACCTCCACCCTCCGGACCGTCGCCGCCGCCGTGGATTTTCTCGGCTTTCTCTTCGAGCGCGGCAAACGACCGGACAACCCGGATCCGCCCGCCGTCAACATTCTGGTGGTGGACGACGAGCCGATCTCGCAGCGTGCCGTGGTTTACGCGCTGGAAAAAGCGCAGTTGCCATCCACCAGCACCGCCGACCCCAACACCGCTCTCAAGCTGCTGACCGAAACCGCTTACGATCTTGTGTTCCTGGACGTGGACATGCCCGGCATGACCGGCTTTGAACTCTGCACCAAGCTGCGGGCCATGCCGAAATATAAGAAGACCCCCGTCGTCTTCGTCACCGCGCTCAGCGACTTCGACAGCCGCACCAGTTCCATGATGGCCGGCGGCAACGATTTCATCGCCAAGCCCTTCCTCTTCATCGAACTGACCGTCAAGGCGCTCATCCACGTCCTGCGCGCCAAATTGCAGCCGGTGACTTGACGGGCTGAAGGCCCTTGGCTCGATTTCGCCGCGCGTGGATCAGAAATCGACCAGGGCGGTTTCAAAAACACTGAAACCGGCAAGCTGGCTTGGGTTAAGCGGATGGCGCGTCAGCGTCTTGGACTGCGTCAGCCCTCCGCCGCTATTTCTCCCGCAAGGCCGGCGACGCAAAGCGGCAGAGGACTGCCGCAGTCCAAAACCTCGCGGAATTTTCAGATCGGGCTTCCGAGTCGGGCCACCGCTTTATTTAAAACGCTCTAATGCACGGCCAGCCGGTAAAAACGGCTGCCGGCTCCCGAGGCGGTCAGATCGGCCGGGTCGGTGATGGTGGCCGCCACATATTGATTGGGCGGAACACTCTGGGGGGTGGATTCCGAGGCGGTGGCTCCGGCCACATTTGCAACCCATCCCAAAGCAGTGGTATAAGTCATCAGGTTCGTCCAGGTTCCACCCAGTGCACCCGTGGTTTGCACCACATAGGTCAGGTTGGTGGCGCTGGTGTTTCGATGGAAATTGAACTGGAATTGGTTTCCCACCACGAGGCCCGTTACCGATGGGGTGGCGTTGGGTACGGTCGGACTTGTCGCCAGGGCGTATTCCATCAGGTTGACGACTCCATCGCCGTCCGGGTCGGCGAGATCGCCGGCGACGGACGGGTTGGTGGCGTTGTTGCCAAAATAAAAGTACTTCCAATTCAGATACGGATCCAACAGCCCGAACACCGAAACCGACAGCTGGTTACCCACATAAACCTTCCCGTTCGCAACCATGGGCACGGCGAATTTGACGCCGCTGGCCAATTGATCCCGGTTTCCTGCTGCCTGGCTGCTGTTGTAGATTTCCGACGTCAGATTGCCGGCGGCATAGGCCACCAACACCGCCGGGCCTGCATTCTGCACCGCCCAGACAATGCCGTTGTTGGTTCCGTTGGCGGACACACTGGGCGTCGCTCCGGGAAAACCATAGGAGCGCGAGGCGGTGGACACGGGGCTGCCCGACAGCACGCCGGCGGTAAGCGAAAAGGCCTTCAATTTGTCACTGGTGCCGCCGTAGTAGATTTCCCCGTTGAAATAGGCCGGCGTACCGAAGGAACCACCGATCACACCGGATGAGGTGGTTTGCACCACGGAATCAAAAGCGTTGTCGAAGTGATGGGTGTCCAGGGTAAACTGGTCGCGATCAACCACATAAATCTTGCCCTGCTTGCCGGCGCCGAGCAGCAGATTCGTGTACGACCCCGTTTGAACCGGAAGCAGTATCAATCCGCCGGAACCCAGATCCAGGTCGCCGCTCTGCAGGGATGCCTGATTGAACACTGTGAAATAGTCGGCGACCGCCAGCCCATTGGTCGTGGAAAGTTTCATGAACGAATCGCCGAAATCAATCCCGCCGGAGCCGTTCGTGGCCGAGAAACTGCCGTTGGCGACTTCAAAGTACAGGTTGGTGTTCGCGTCCACGGCGATTCCGCCGCCGCCGCCCCAGATTCCGCCCTCGGCCGCATGCGCCCCGAAAGTGGCGACCGTGGCGTTGGGCGTGGTGTTGAAAACGTAATTGGTCAGTTGCTGGAGTGTCACCTGGTCAAAACCGATGACCCAGCCGTGGTAGGGATCGGTATCTGCGTAGCCGGTGTAAGGCACGAACAGTTTTCCGCCCGCCAGCGTCAGCGCGCCGCGCTGCAAACTTTGCGTGGCATTGAACGTCACCACCCCGCTAACGCTGTCCACGCCCGTGCCCGGGACCGAAGCCGTCACCACCACCGGGCTGTTGGGCTGTTCGGCGCCGGTGGCGAGGTTCAAAGCATGAATCCGATGATAATAATTGGTGACGCCGCCGGAGATTTCGCCCGTAAAGGCATCCACATACAGCGTCCCGGAGGCGAGGTCGATGACCGGGGTGCCGGTGACACCCACCGACGGAACGATGTCGGTGTACTGGCCGCTGTTGTCGGGCGTGGACACGCCGTTGTTATAGCGGCAGCCAAAGTTTTTGTTCGTATAGACGCCGGCAATCGTGGTCACTGCATAAGGCCCCAGGTTCGTTTGCCACAGCACGCCGCCGGACGGCCCGTTGGTGTTGTCGGCGTCGAAGGCATAAATCGTGTCATGTTCCGTGGCGACGTAAAAGACATTGTGCATGCCCTGGCCGGGGATGTTCACGCCGGACGCATAGAGGGGCTGGGCATAAACATACCCGTCCACCGCGTGGGAAAACAGTTTGCCGAACGTGCTGGCGTTGACGTTGGCCGGACTCAAAATGATCTCGTTCGTATTCTGTCCATCGCGGCTGTTATCGGTGTGGTAGGTCAAAATATTGACCTGCGCCATCGCCAACGTAACAGTGAAAAACAGGGGAATCCCAAGAACTGTAAACGCCAAGTTTTGCTTCATTGTAAGGCCAAATAATCTCCCAAATAAGAGCAAAAGTCAAGCAGTTGCTTGCCGGACCGGCAGGGAAAGGTGCATGCCTCCAACCGCCCCGGGCATTGGCAACTGTCAGACCGCGATGGGTGCGGTGAACATTTCCTTCGCGATCACGCCGTCGGCCACCTTGGCCACCGCTCCAGTCATGCGAATCGCATAATCTTCGCCAATCTCGATTTCGATGATGCCGCCGGGCATGTGCACGGAGATGTCGCGATCGCACAGGCCGAGTTTGTGGGCCACCGCCGCCGCCGCGCTGCTGCTGCTGCCGCTGGCCAGCGTGTAGCCCGCGCCGCGTTCCCAGATTTCGATCTGAATATTGTTACGGTCGATCACCTTCATGAATTGCACATTGGTGCGCTTGGGAAAACGCAGGTGCGTCTCCAACAGCGGGCCGATTTGTTTCGCCAGTTCCGCGCTGATTTTGGCCATGGGCAGCACGCAGTGCGGATTGCCCACCGTCGCCGCGCAAAAGTTGAATCGTTCCCCGCGCAGGTGGATGGGTTCGTTGATGACCTCCCGGCGCGGGCCGGCCACGGGGATCTCATCGCTCCAGAAGCTGACCCGGCCCATTTCGACGCGTACGATTTTGCCGCGCTCCGTCACCGTGGCCTTCACCAGGCCGCCCACTGTTTCAACAGCGAACTCTTCCTTGTCCACCAGCTTTTTGTCCCACAGGTAACGCGAAAAAATCCGCAGGCCGTTGCCGCTCTTTTCCGCCTCGCTGCCGTCGGGATTAAAAATGCGCACCGCGAACTTCGCCTTTTTGGAGGGTAACGGTCCAAGCAGGATCCCGTCCGAACCGATGCCGTAATTGCGGTGGCAGATCGTCTTGATCTGCGCGGCGGTCAGCGGCGCCGGCAGGTTCTTCGGGTCAATGACAAGGTAGTCGTTGCCCAGTCCGTGATACTTGGTAAATGCCCACAACATGAATCCAGCATACCCCGCCGCCCGCGAACCGCAAAACAGAATCAGGGCCGGTCCGGCGGTTTGGCGGCGCGCTTCGCTTCGTCCTCATGAAACCGGTGCAGGAACCGGTGGAACACCGGCGCAAAAATGATGCCGAGGATGGCGATGAAGGCCAGTCCGCTGAACAGCGCGTAGCAGCCGGCAAAAATCTTCCCGCCATTGGTTTGCAGCGACGACACCGGGCCCATGCCGGACAGAATCATCGCTGCATTGTCGAAGGCGTCCACCCAGGACATGCCTTCGAAGGTCCGGTAACCCACCATCCCGATGCCGAGCGCGCAGACAATGACCATCAGCCCAATTCCCGCGCTTCGGGCCACGCGCGCGTAAAATTGCCGGCGCGGCAACAACGGTTTTGAACGATGCTCGAACATACCTGATTCAGGATTTACGATATCCGATTTGCGAGTGACTTGAAAATCGGAGGCGGCGCGTAAACCGAATATCGCAAATCATATATTACTTTTTCACGGCCACACTGCCGATAATTTCTTTCACGTCCTTCAAGCCGTGCCTTTCCATGAAATCACGCAGGCCGGCAATCACCTGCAACGGTGTCTGTGGCTCGTAGAAATTGGCCGTGCCCACCGCTACCGCCGCCGCGCCCGCCACCATGAATTCAATCGCATCCGCGGCGTCCTGAATGCCGCCCATGCCAATGACGGGAATTTTCACGGCCGAGGCCGCTTCCCAGACCAGTTTGATGGCAATCGGCTTGATGCAAGGCCCGGTCAGGCCGCCGGTGACGTTGGCCAGCTTCGGCTGGCGCGTCTCGATGTCAATCGCCATGGCCGGATAGCTGTTCATGATGGACAGCGCGTCGCTGCCCGCATCCGCCGCCGCCCGGGCGAACGGCGCAATGCTCACCACGTTTGGGCTCATCTTGGTGATGAGCGGCAGCTTGGTGACTTTGCGGCACGCCGCCACGACCTGGGCAATCAATCTCAGGTCCGTGCCGAATTGCGCGCCGCCGGCCTTGATGTTCGGGCAGGAGACGTTGAGTTCCAGCGCGCCCACGCCGCCCAGCGCGTCGAAGCGCCGCGCCACGTCGGCGTATTCTTCGACGGTGGTGCCCCAGATGTTGATGATGGTCGGCACCTTCAAAGTCTTCAGGAACGGCCAGTATTTCTTGATGAACCCGTCCACGCCGGGTCCTTGCAGGCCGATGGCGTTGATGAGTCCGCTGGCGACCTCGACCGTGCGTGGCGTGTGATTGCCCCGAACCGGATGCAGCCGGATACCTTTCACAACCACCGCGCCCAGCTGGTTCAAGTCCAGGAGTTGCACGTATTCGACGCCGTAACCGAAGGTGCCCGACGCGACCATCACCGGGTTTGGCAGGGTCAGGCCACCGATCTGGACGGACAAATTCACGCCATCTTCAGCGTTTGGAGCTTTGGACTTTGGACTTTGGACTCTGGACTTCATTTGACCGTTTCCCACTCGACCTGGCGTGAATCAAACACCGGGCCCTCGGTACAGGTGCGTTGATATTCCCAGTCCCGCAATGCGGGACCGGTCTTGACCGGAATCACGCATGTCAGGCAGACACCCACGCCGCAACACATATGTTCATCCATCGAAAGTTCCGCCGGCACGTCAAGGTCCCCGGCGATTTTGCCGACCGCCTTCAACATTCCGGTTGGACCGCAGGCAAACAGCTTCCGGCCTTTCGTGCGGCGTTTCAGCTCGGCCTGCAAGGGTTTGGTCACCAGGCCCTTTTCGCCGTGGCTGCCGTCTTCGGTGGTCACGCGCACGTCCCAACCGAGCGCCTGAAACTCCTGCTCACACAGAATGTCAATCCGTTTGCGACCGCCGACGAAGACGATGCCCTTTTGCGGCGAACGCTGCGCCAGCAGGTACAAGGCCGCCATGCCGTAACCGCCCGCGACGAGCAGGGGAGTCTCGCCGCCGCGTTTGGGCACGGTAAAACCATGGCCGAGCGGCGCGATGACGCTGAGTTCCTCGCCCTGGCCCATCCGGGCCAGGGCGTCGGTGCCCTTGCCGATGGTTTTGTAGAGGACGGAAAACGTGTCACGGCCGACCTGAAAGATGCTGAATGGCCGCCGCAGCAGGGCGTCCTTCAGTGGCAACACGCGGACGTGGGCAAACTGGCCGGGTTGGATCAGCGGCGCGATTTGCGGCGCGCGCAGGACCAGGCGGAAATAAGAATCGGTGTCGCGCTCGTTGGAAACAATCTGGACGGTTTGCTCAAGCATCGGCACCGTCAGCATGGTCGCCAATGGCGAACCTGTCAACTTTGGGTGTGAAGGACGGTGTCCCAATTTAACCCGAAAACCGAAGTTAAATGTCTGCGATGGCGGAGTGCGGCCGTCGCGGCCGCAGCCGCGTGGGATGAGTGAGCTGTTGGAAACGATTCTGTGGCTGAAAAGAAGCCGGTGGTTGCGCCCGAGGACGGGCGCACTCCGGGGCGGCCTCAGCCAACCCGCCACCACCGGCAACTTCGGAATTCGGGTTTGATGCAGCGTCGAGCCTGCGGCTCGAATGCATCGGCGCGCAGCGCCGACACTCCAATTTAGGTTTTTGTAACTTTCTGCCGGACGGCCAGCGCCAGGGCCACGCCGAGCAGGGTGCCGGCCGTGTCCGTTATAAAGTCATTCAGGGAAGATGTCCGGTTGGGCAGCCAGGCCTGGATGACTTCAATCGTCAGGCTGATCGCGACCCCGGCAAGCACCACCAGCAAAGCGTTGGTGACCAGTCGCTGCGGCCGGCGCGCGTGGCGATAAAGGAAAAAACAGAATCCAAACGGCAGAAAACCCAGAACGTTGATGGCAATATCCGAATAATCCGGCCGGTTGTAAGACACGTCCTTCCAGGGTGCGAGTAACAGGTCCCGGTGAATCGGCTGGAAGCTGGACGGAATGATCACGCGGTGACCGTTACCGGAGCAGTCTTTCACCTGCTGCCCGCGGCCCTCGTCGAAGAGGTAGAGCGCCGTCAGGCCGGGCGCCCTCGTGAGTTGCCGGGCGCGGCCCTGCGTCCACAGCGCGCGGTGCCAGCCGATTTCCGCCGGACTGAGCGCCCGATTGTACAGGGCCAATCCAAACAGCCAGCCGGTCCATGGGGTTTTTCCCGACGCGTTGTTGCCTAAAATGAGCTGTCCGTCCAACGACCTCGCATTCAAGACGAATTGGGGAAAGTGCCCGGTGACCGCGCCGTCCATGTAAAAATCAGTACCGGCCCCATCGCTTCGGATAGTGATGAACCGTGCGGTCTGGTTCGGCAACGCATGATACACACCCACTTCGCGGATGGCATCCGCCGGTTGCGGTTGCCAGGTGGTCCCTCGTAATAAAAAATCCTGTTTCCATTGGCCCAGGACAAAATCGAGCGGCAACCGCGGGTTGTGAATGGTCACGATGTTAAACACATTGTTGGCGGGTTCGCGGCGGGTGGCGACCCATAGTTCCACGGTAAAGTGGGCGGGCATTCCGGGAGCAGCGCCCGATTCCGGCAGTGCCGGCAGCGGCGCGGGATCGTAGGCGATGCTGTAAGGTTGAAAATGCAGGCCGACGCGGTTCCCCGACCAGTCAACCCGGTTGTGCGGCCGGAAGTCGAACGGCCACAGGCCCACCATGAAGTAACCCGCCACCATCGCCAGGGTCAGCCGGCCGAACCATCGGTCATTGGAAATTTTCACTGAACGCTTCGGGTTTGCTCAAGCATGGCCGAAGACCAGCATGGTCAGCCATGGCAATCCTGTCAACTTTGCGTGCGACGGCTCACAGAGTCGTCAGCCACGAACGAAGCTTGCGACAGGATTTACAAGATGGAGAGGATTCAAAGATGATCCGCCGGATTCTATCATCCTGTTGAAAATCCGTTTTGACGAGTTGCCGGTTCCCGCGCAGTATGGCTGAAGGTGAAGGGCGAAGAGTCCCAATGCGAATTCCTCCAATTTAATGCTATTCAGTTCGTATATCTTCCTCTTTTTCTTCCTGCCGATAACCCTGGTCGGATTCGGTCTCCTGTCGCGGTATCAGGGTCCGAAAGCGGCCAAGCTCTGGCTGGTCCTGGCTTCGCTCTTCTTCTATGGCTGGTGGAATCCGGTCTATGTGGGGCTGATCCTGGCATCCATGATGTTCAATTACTGGGTGGGACGCCACATCGGCCGGCGCGTGCGGTTGGGTGGGTGGGCGGGAGGTGCGCTGTTTTGGGGCGTCGCGGTGAATCTGCTGCTGCTGGGCTATTTCAAGTACGCCAATTTCTTCATCCACAATGTCAACGGGGTGTTCGGTGCCCACTGGGTCCTGGGCAAGGTCATGCTTCCTTTGGGCATATCCTTTTTTACCTTCACGCAGATCGCTTATCTCGTGGACGTCCGCCGGGGCGTCGTTTGCGAGTATGACCTGGGTGATTTCCTGTTGTTCGTCACCTTCTTTCCGCATCTGATTGCCGGTCCGATCATCCATCATTCGGAAATGATGCCGCAGTTTGCCGAACCGCGGACCTATCATTTTCAATGGAGCAATCTGGCCGTCGGCTTGGGCCTCTTCTCCCTGGGTCTTTTCAAGAAGGTCGTCATCGCGGACGGGATGAGCGGGTATGTCGGAAAGGTGTTTGGCGCGGCGGCTTCGGGTGGTGGGCTCCATCCGCAGGACGCGTGGGCGGGAGTGTTCGCCTACACATTCCAGATCTACTTCGATTTCTCAGGTTACTCGGACATGGCCATTGCCCTGGCCCGGATGTTCGGCATTGTCCTGCCACAGAATTTTAATTCACCTTACAAATCTCTCAATATCAGCGATTTTTGGCGGCGGTGGCACATGACGCTTTCGCGGTTCCTGCGGGATTATCTTTACATTCCGCTGGGCGGAAACCGGCATGGTCAATTTCGGCGCTATGTGAACCTGATGGTGACGATGGCCCTTGGTGGTTTGTGGCACGGGGCAGCGTGGACCTTTGTCCTCTGGGGATTGTTCCACGGCGCCGGCCTCGCGATTCATCATGGTTGGCAGGCGTTCCGGTCGAAGCACGGCCCGAACCGTCCAAGCTGGTGGCCGGCCGGGCTGTCCACCTGGAGCGGCCGGGCGTTGACCCTGCTGTTTGTCATGATTGGCTGGGTCTTGTTTCGCTCGGTGGATGTGCCGACCGCGTGGCACGTCCTCGCGGCCATGTTCGGTGTCGGCCCGGGGCCGATCACGGGCAGTCCGTTCCTGGTGAAGGCGAAAACCTGGTGGTGGCTTGGAGCCCTGCTCGCCTTCGTATGGTGGTTGCCCAACACCGTGGAGATCATGGGCCGGCATACCCGGCTGCCTGCACCGGCGGGTGACAGTGCCTCCGCCCCGCCAGGTCGGTTGCGCTGGGAGTTGAGCGCCAGATGGGCATGTCTCACGGGATTGTTGCTCGCACTGTGCATCCTTGGGCTCTCCCGCGCCGGCGAATTCCTTTATTACAATTTTTAAGATGAACCGAACCGCCCGCCGTTATGTGTTGCTGGCCCTGGGTCTGGCTCTTGGCCTGGCCGGCGGAGTCGCCCTGCTGAATTTCATCGTCGATCCCTTCAACCGGTATGGCAACAATCACCTCGGGGTCTATATCTCGGCGGAACGGGAGTGCAAGTCCACCTATATCACACGGTTTCCCCATGACGCACTGCTGGTCGGCAACAGCCGCGAAATCCGAATTCCGCCCGCACAATTGGAAGGCTTCCGCTTCTTCAACGGCGCCTTTTCCGGCGCCACACCCGAGGAAATCTATTTCTTTCTGGAACATTTCGCCCGGCACCAGCGACTGGTCGTCCTCGCCGTGGATGTCGGCGAGCAGGACCCGGCGGAATGTCACGGGGATATCTTTGCCCCCAAGGGGCTGGTTTCGGCCCTCGACAACCTGCTCAACCTGCAAACGGCCGAGTATTCGATCCGGACCATTGCCGAGTCGTTGTCAAAACATCCCCAGCCAATCGGACTGGACGGCCTGGTGCCCGTGGGTAGCTCCATGCTGGACGCGGACCGCAACGATCCCCAGCAGGAGGCTTACCGGATCAAGGCCATGCAGCAAATGTGGGATGGATATCACTGCCCGCCGATGGAACAGATGTCATTCTACGTCAAGATTGGTGAATGCCTGCGACAGCGGGGCATTCCCTGCGTGGTCGTGATTCCACCGACCCAGGAAGCCGTGGCGCATTCGGTGCAGAGCGGGTCCACGGCCGCGGAAGTGGCGGCGTGGAAAAGGCAACTGAACACAATTTTTCCACATATGATTGATCTTTCCTTCAGCTCCTACGATGCCGCCACCAACTTCTATCGCGCCGATCCGATGCACTTTAAACCCGACGTCGGCGTTCGCTTTATGAATACCGATGTCCTGCCTTTTGCAGCCGGGACGCTGCGCGAGACATCTCCGCCCGCGGCCGCGCCGTGAGTCCTGGCTCAACCGCCACGACCGTCCTGACGAAGTTCACGACAGGATTTACAAGATGGACAGGATTCAAAAAACCATCTTCTCAATCCTGTCATCCTGTCTGAAATTTATTTACACCTCCACCACGCGCTCAACGGGTCGGGACAAATTCTTCGAAAGAATTGACCGGCAGCCGCGGAGCGGCAGCTACGATTACAATTGGCCGGCAAGGATCGCAAGGCCGGCTTTCGAGACTTTCACGTCGTCCTCGGAAGGGCCGCCGCTGAACGCGGCGATCAAAATCCCCGTCTTTCCCTTGGTCACCACGCCACCCTGCCAGCCGTACTCGCCAGTCTTGGGCGGGCGAATGTGGCTGCCGCTGTCCTTGAGCGTGTCCGCCATTTCCGACGCCTTGGTGTAGGCAATGCCGAGCAGGTTCGTCCCGTTGGGATCGTTCTTGGACGGCGGGCCTGACAAGTGGCCGACCACGACCATTTTTGAGCTCCAGGCTTGGACGGTATCTCCTTCGCTGTACGCGACCACGGCCACGCCCTTGATGTGGAGTTCTTCCGCGCGCTGCTTCATCGCCTGCAGCGCCTGGTCCGCCACGTCATTGAAATTGACGGCTGTGGTGGGCGGGTCGGCGGCTGGTTTATCCTGGGCTGACATGGTTTGCGCAACTGCGAGCATGGCCATCACCGGCAAAATCAGCAAGCCCTTGAGAGAAATTTTGTTTAAGTTCATGGTTTTATGACTTCGGGTTGTTCGGTTGAACCTGAATCCCTTCGGTCCGAATGTCGAGAATTCTTTGAACGAGCTGTCAACCCCAACGGGGTTGTGTCATTCAGCCCAACGTTGCCCCGGAGATTTCGGGGCTACGTTGGGTTCACAGTTTGGAATGCGCTCAACCCTGACAGGGTTGTATCAATCCTTGAAATAATGGGATGCAACCCCGATGGGGTTGAAAATGATTTTGAAATGGATGACCCAGGGTAGCCCCGAATGATTTCGGGGCAACCCTGGGCTGAGAGATGGAATCCCGTTGGGATTCTGGCCAGCACCTCCACCATGCGCGCACTCGTTCGAGCAAAGCGCTTACCTTGCGTCCCTTGACCCGCAACGTAGGCGGTTCAATATTCGGTCACGGCTTTGGCCACTGCTTGTCCCAGTTCTTCACCACGCAACTCCTTGCCGATGATGAGGCCGTGCCGGTCCAGCAGATAATCCATCGGGATTCTGTGGACGCCGTATTGCTTCGCCAGTTTGTTGTGCCAGACCTGGCCGTCGAAATACTGCGGCCACGCCATGCCCCGGGCTTGCGTGAACTTCGTCAGCGCATTCTGTTTGTCATCCAGGCTGACCCCGATGATATCGAATCCCTCCGCATGGTATTGGTTGTAGGTCGCAATCACATTCGGCATTTCCGCCCGGCATGGCGGACACCACGTTGCCCAAAAATCAATCATCGTCACCTGGCCCCGGTGGGCGGCCACCGACAACGGCTGTCCCGCGATGTCCATCTCGTTGAAATCGGGAAACCGCTGGCCCACTTCCAATCCCACGGGAACAGAGTCGGCGGCGGACTGTGCATCCAGCCGCGCCATCGAAATGGCCGCGCCTCGTGCGGCCATGGTGCCCGGGAAATCCCGCACAACCTGCGCCCAAATCGCCCGCGCCCGGGCGGTATTGGTCAGGCCATCCGCATAAATGTGCGCATCCAGCAGGTAAAGCCGCGCCAGTTGTTCGCGGTTGCCATCCTTGATGTGCTTCATGATGAGGCCGTTGATGGCTGCCAGGTTTTCCGCCAGATCCGCCTCTGAAGTTTTGCGGGCATCGAACTTCGCCTTCAAATCTGCCGTTAACGATGCCAGTTCCGGCGCGAAATCGCCGGGCTCGACGTTGTTGGTCGCCGTCGGTGGGGTTGTGGTTTCCTGGGTTTGCGCTTGCCCGGCCAGGCCCACGATTTCAAGGGCCGCCGCCATCAACAGTGCGAACATTGCTTTTTTCATAGGCGAAAAGTCTTCTGGTTCGATGAACGCCAGCAAATCACCATCTCAATCGCGGCTCAAGCTAAAATAGTTTGAATCATTGGCAACTCCGGCGGCTTTGGAAATGGTCGTCAGCTACCGTGGAAATGCGCCAACCAATGGAAGAGCCATGGCCAAAATCTGATGACACCGCGAGTGGCGCCCCATGCCTGCCACACACAGAAGGCGATCAAGGCCGTTGACTGGACCAACCCCGTCCACCGCTTTTGGCGCAGGAGATTCCTGAAAAGCACGAAAGCGCACGGCCAGAGAACCAATCCCACATGGCAAATAAAGCCGCAGATGAAGAATCTGAATTTACCGGAAAGACTGTCCCAAGGCATCCACGACCGGGGAATAAAAATCCAAACCGGCCAGGTGACCAGCACGATGATGATCAACAGCGCGAGGCTGTTTGAAACCTTTACTGCCAGTGAGTTGGGTATCTTGTCGTCATTGGCGCGATTGGAGTCATACCAGACTTTTTCCACGGACGCGCGCCGGGTGGTCATCTTGGACGGGGATAAAGCCGTGCGGGCGCAGACCGCCAGCATTTGCAAACCCGACGTGGCGCGAAACCGGCGTCCCGACGTGAGCACATAATGCCACAGCACCACAAACCGGCCTTCACGCTTCAGTGCCAGGGCGAACGAATTTTCTTCCGACCAATAAAGATGTTCATCGAATCCGCCGGTGGCGAGAAAGGCTTCGCGGGTGGAATACATGAAGGCCCCGCCGGTGAACCCGATGAGCTTTGCTCCGAACAGGGCCAGGATGGCTATGAGCCGGACGTAAAGCGGCACTACCTCGCCTCTGCCAATCCATGTCGGAGCGCCGCCGCCCACAGCTCCCTTGTCCACGTATCGCAACGCCTCGGCTACGGCGCTCGGATTGACGGTCGTGTCCGCGTCCACAAAAAATAACCGTTCGCCATGTGCCGCGCGCGCGCCGGAATTGCGGGTGGCGGCGATTTGCCGGTGATTGACCGGCACCACGATGGCGTTGTGCTGGCGGGCGACGTCCGGCGTCGCATCGGTGGAGGCATCGTCCACCACGATGATTTCGTACGGCTGACCCGTGACGCGGGCGGCGTCGTGGATTGCCTGCAATGTCCGGGGAAGGCACGATTCCTCATTGTGCGCCGGAACGATGAACGAAATCATGGCGGGGTCAGAATAATCTCACGCTGGCTTGACGGCAACTTCGACAATGTGCGTAGCGCGGCTGTCCCAGCCGCAGCAGGAACGGTTGGAATTGGGACGTACGGATAAAATGGACGACTGGTTGCAAGGCGGGCTTGCTGCGGCTGGGACAGCCGCGCTCCGACAACGCATCAACGGGTCAGCACAAATTCCTTGAACGAGCCGTCAACCCCAACGGGGTTGTGTCATTCAGCCCAACGTTGCCCCGGAGGTTTCGGGGCTAAGTTGGGTCCACGGTTTAAAATGCAATCAACCCTGACAGGGTTGTATCAATCCTTAAAATAATGGGATGCAACCCCGATGGGGTTGAAAATGATTTTGGAACGGATGACCCAGGGTAGCTCGTTCCTCGCAACCCTGGGCTGAGAGCTGTAATCCCGCTGGGATTCCGGCCAATGTCTCCACAACGCGTTCAATGGGTCAGGCTAAATTCTTTGAACGAGGGGTTAACTATTGCCATTGATGTTATGGCATTTTGAAATAAATTTGTCATTTATGCTGACGCTTATCCCTTCTGCGCTTCCTTCGCCCAAGCGTCCTTCAGCGTGATGGTACGATTAAGTACGAGCTTGCCGGGAGCGCTGTCCTTATCGAGCGCAAAATAGGCGAGGCGCTCGAACTGATACCGCAGCTCCGGCTTCGCGTCTTTCAGACTCGGCTCGCATTTCGCCGTCACCACTTCCAGCGAGTGCGGGTTGAGCACGGATTTGAAATCGCGCTTCGTCGCGCCGGAGCTTTCGGCGGAGGCGGAGCCGTCTTTCTCGGGTTCGGCTTCGGTGAACAGCCGGTCATACAGGCGGCACTCGGCGTCAATTGCGTGCGCGGCACTTACCCAATGAATTGTTCCTTTAACTTTGCGCGCCGCCGTGGCTCCGCCACTCTTGCTGTCGAGGTCGGCGCTGCAGCGCAGCTCCACAATCCCGCCGGTCACGTCTTTCACCACTTCATCGCATTTGATGATGTAGGCGTATTTCAACCTGACTTCGCCGCCGGGTTTGAGCCGGAAAAATTTCGGCACGGCAACTTCTTTGAAATCGTCCTGCTCGATGTACAGTTCGCGGCCAAAGGGAACCTTCCGTTTGCCCGCATTTTCGTCCTCGGGATTGTTGACGGCGTCCAGTTCCTCGGTCTTGCCTTCGGGATAATTCGTCAGGACCACCTTGATGGGGCGCAGCACGGCGAGCCGGCGCAAGGCGCGCTTGTTCAAGTCCTCGCGGATGGCGTGTTCGAGCACGGCCACGTCGGTGATGCCGTTGTATTTCGTGATCCCGATGTTGTAGGCAAACGACCGCAGCGCGGTGGCAGTAACTCCGCGACGGCGGATGCCAGAAATCGTAGGCATGCGCGGGTCGTCCCAGCCGGACACGAGCTTTTCGTTCACGAGCTGCATCAGTTTGCGCTTGCTCATGACGGTGTAGCCGAGGCTGAGCCGGGCAAATTCGTACTGATGCGGCAGCGGGCGCGGCAGGTCGAGGCTTTCCAGAATCCAGTCGTATAACGGGCGGTGCACCTCGAATTCGAGCGTGCAGATGCTGTGCGTGATGCCTTCGATGTAATCGCTCAGGCAATGGGCGAAGTCATACATCGGATAGATGCACCATTTGCCGCCAGTATGATGATGTTCGGCGTGGCGGATGCGGTAGAGCAGGGGATCGCGCATCCAGACGTTCGGCGAGTCCACCTGAATCTTCGCGCGGAGCGAACGTTTGCCGTCGGGAAACTCGCCTTTCTTCATGCGCTGGAACAAATTCAGGTTTTCCTGTTTGCTGCGGTCGCGAAAGGGCGAGGCTTTGGCGTTGCGGCGGTATTCGTCGGTTTCCTCCGGCGTCAGGTCACAGACGTAGGCTTTGCCCTTTTCAATCAATTGCTCGGCGTAATCGTAAAGCTGGTCGAAGTAATCCGAGGCGTAGAACGGTTCCAGGAGCGCGCCTGTCCCAGGCGCAGCACTTTCTGATGCCGATGACTCCCCTTTTATCGGGGCCGCTGTGGCTGGGACAGCCGCGCTCCGCAAGACCGGCGCGAGATAAAAGTCCCGCTTGCCTTCCTCGGCGATGGTCTCCGGCGTTTTGCCTTTGGGCTTCAAGCCGAGATTCTGGTCGGCCCAGCCGGCGATGAGCCAGTTTACGTCCTCGGTGATGGAGTCCACGTACTCGACGTCTTCCTTGGTCGGGTTGGTGTCGTCCATGCGCAGATTGCAGACGCCGCCGAATTCATGGGCGATGCCGAAGTTCAGGCAGATGCTCTTGGCGTGGCCGATGTGGAGGTAACCGTTCGGTTCCGGCGGAAAGCGGGTGTGAATCTGCGGATATTTCTTTTCGGCGACGTGCCGGGCCACGAGGTCGCGGATGAAATCGGAGGGCATGGGCGCAGCAGGTGCTTTATTTTCCAGACTCATAAAAATCGTCCGGCAGCGTAACAAAGAGCTTGGCGGATGTCCATGGACTAGCCGACCATGCGCGCGCGCCCGGGGGTACGCGCCGTTTCCAGAACATGAACAGCATTGAAACCGTCATCTGCCTGATTTTGTTATTCATGGCCATGCCGGATTTGTGCCAAAAAATCGGCCGGCCGGCCATGGTCAACGCGTTCTTTGTCGTCTTTGGACTGGGCCTGGGTTTGATTGCACACCCGGAGGTGACCACGATGATCCAGCAGGCCGGCGAGGTCGGGTTTCTGCTGGTGCTGTTCGAGGTCGGGCTGGAAATTGAACTGCCCGGCTTCAAGGAATTCCTACCCTCGCTGCGCTTTGCGGGAGGCTGGGCGCTTGTGCAATATCCGTTGGTATTGGCACTGGCCACGGTCGCGGGACTGCCCCTGCCGGCGGCCCTGCTGGCATCGGCGGCGTTGACGGGTTGTTCCATCAGCATGACCTATCCGGGATGGAAACATTATCCCGGGCTTTCGGAACCGTCGCGTGCGCTGGTCCTGCAAATCATGGTGGCACTCGAGGTGATAACCATGGTGGTGCTCACCGTCGGCGGGGTGGCGCTGAAAAGCGGCTTCGGCTGGCTGATTCTGGCGCGGCTGGCCGGCATGGCAGTCATGATTTATTTGATCAGCCGGTTTGCGTCGCACCTGGTCAAGTTGTTCCAGTTGATCATCCAAAAAACGACGCAATGGCGGGTGCATTTCCTGGTCCTGCTGGTGCTGATCATCTGCGCCATCGGCGAACGGATCGGTCTTTCGGCCGCCAAGACGGCCTTTTTCCTCGGCCTGTTCATGAGCCGCGCGGAGTTTCAAAATCAACGCGTCGATGATATCATCGCGCCCATCAGCCGCCGGTTTTTGATTCCCATCTTTTTCGTTTCGTTGGGACTGATGATCAACGTGCGGATGCTGTTCTCGTACACGGCGCTGCTGGCCTTGTGCGGCGCGTTCCTGTTGATCGGTTTTCGCGACCTGATTCACCGCCGCTGGTTCAAAACCGGTGGTGACCGGGAAACCTACCTGTTGTTTTGTCCCAACCTGACGATGGTGGCGGTGGCCGCCGCGTCGTTGCTGGCGGCGGGCGCCCGCAACGCCGCCACCTGGACGGTGTTGTGCGGATTGTTCCTGTCCGTGGCTGCCTTGAGTCTGCTGCCGCGCGCCCGGGATGAAGCCTGGCAGCCGGTGACGGTTGCGATGCCGGGAAAGGATTAAGCCCGAAAACCGAAGTTAAATTTCTGCGTTAGCGGAGTCCGGCCGTCCCGGCCGCAGCAACGTGGGATGAGTGAGTTGTTGGAAACGATTCTGTGGCTCAAAAGAAGCCTGTGGCTGCGCCCGAGGACAGGTGCACTCCGGGGCGGCCTCCGCCAACCCGCCACCACCGGCAACTTCGGAATTCGGGTTAAGCGGAATAGCGGCCCGCCAATTTTACCGGGGCGACAAAAACGGTTTCTGCAACGACCGGCTATTTCGACCAAAGGGAAAGGCCCGCGCCCAGCTTCAAAGGGGCATTGCTCGCGCCGGCCCACAGCATCCACACCGACAGCCCGCCGGCACTGACCAGGCAGGCCAGCCTGCCCGCAGCACCTTGACGGGTTTTAGGCCGCAAGGCAAAGAATAGATATCAGTCTACTGACGAGCCGGCTTGCGAGGATCACCGCAGGGTGGGCCCGGCTGCTCGCCCCACCAAAAGTTGCAAAACGTACCACGATCCGAAGACACAACACCTTGACACTTCGCCGCGAACGGGTCAGGCGGCGAGCGTTTTGTTTTTGGCGCGCGATTCCTCGGCGAGTTTCTGTTTGAAACCCACCAGCGCCTTTTGCAGACGCTCGTCACCCACGGCGAGGATTTGCACCGCCAGCAGGCCGGCGTTCTTCGCCGCGCCGATGCCGACGGTGGCCACCGGCACGCCCGGCGGCATTTGCACGATGGACAGCAGCGAGTCGAGGCCCTTCAATGATTTGCTTTCAATCGGCACGCCGATGATGGGCAGAGTGGTGAACGCCGCCGTGACGCCGGGCAGGTGGGCCGCGCCGCCCGCGCCGGCGATGATGACGCGCAGGCCGCGTTCGGTCGCGCTGTCCGCGTATTGCTCCAAATCCTTCGGCGTGCGATGCGCCGAGATGACCCGGGCTTCGCTGGCCACGCCGAATTCCGCCAGGACATCGGCGGCGGCCTTCATGGTTGGCCAGTCGGAATCGCTGCCCATCAGGATGCCGACCAGCGGCCGGGAAGATTTCGTTGTGCTCATGCGGACAAAATTGAGCTAAGAAATTGCGCATTTGGCAAGCAACAAAGTAAAGCGCGCCATAAAAATTCGCTTTGACGCAAAACCGCAAAGGCACGAAGCGGGGAATGAATCATTGCTTTGCGTCTTGGCGGCTTCACGCCTTTGCGTTAAACAGTTTCCGGCCATGACGACCGCCAATAAAATCACAATCCTCCGCATCCTGCTGATCCCGTTTTTTGTCGTCGAAACGCTTTATTACGTGGAGACCGGCAACGAAGTTCACCGGCTGGTGGCCCTGCTGGCATTTGCGGTCACGGCGATTCTGGACGGCGTGGACGGCTACATTGCGCGCCGCTACAACCAGCGCAGCGAACTGGGCGCCATCCTCGATCCGCTCGCGGATAAACTCCTGCTCGTGTCCGGGGTGGTGATGCTCAGTTTCGATCACCGGCCGCGCCTGGGGCAGATTCCGCTCTGGCTCACCGGCACCATTCTCGGCCGCGACCTGCTGCTGCTCATCGGTATTTTTGTCATCCGGCTCATCGTTGGCAAGGTGGTCGTGCGCCCGCGCCTCGCCGGCAAAATCGCCACGGTTTTCCAGATGGTCGTCGTGATCTGGATTCTGCTGGAATGGGACCGGGATTTGAATGTGCGCTGGTTCAAGGTATGGGTCATTGGGGCGGCGGCGTTCACCGGGATTTCCGGCCTGCTCTATGTCTGGGACGCCGTCAAACAGCTGGGCTCGCATCCGGCCAGTTCACCGATCAAAAATTGAGTTCCGATTCAAACCACGGAAGCACACAGATTAAATTTTCCATCCGTGTAAATCCGTGTTTATCTGTGGTTGAAAAATTATGGCAAAGGAACTGGAATTAAAGCTCAAGGCGGGCGATGTGGCGCCGGACTTTTCGGTGGCCAGCAATGGTGGTGGCAAAGTCTCGCTCGCCGACTTCAAGGGCAAACCCGTCATCCTCTATTTTTATCCCAAAGACGACACACCGGGTTGCACCAAGGAGGCGTGCGCGTTCCGCGATGGGTTCGCCGAATTTGAAAAGCGCGGCGCCGTCGTGCTCGGCGTCAGCACCGATCCCGTGAAGTCGCATGACAAGTTTGCGGAGAAATTCCAGCTGCCCTTCACGCTGCTGGCGGACGTGGACAAGCGGATCGTCACCGCCTACGGCGTGTGGGGCGAAAAAAGCTTCATGGGCCGGAAATATCTGGGCACCCATCGCGTGACGTTTCTCATCGGCCCGGACGGCCGCATCAAAAAAATCTGGCCCCAGGTGAAGCCGGACGGGCACGCGGCGGAAGTGCTCGCGGAATTGAGTTGAAAGATTTTGACACGCGCCCGGCAAATTCCCAGACTGTCCGCCACAAGAGAAAGTTAAACTCAAAACCAAAAAAGATTATGGCAATTTCCGTTGGCACCAAGGCTCCCGATTTCAGCTTGAAATCCAAACAGGCGTCCGGTCTCGTGGACGTGAAACTCAGCGATAATATCGGCAAAAAGAACACGGTGTTGCTCTTTTTCCCGCTCGCCTTCACGAGCGTCTGCACGAAGGAAATGTGCGACCTCACCGCCGGTCTGGGTGGCTATGCCGGTCTCGATGCCGACATCATCGGCGTCAGCGTGGACAGCCCGTTTGCGCAGGAGGCGTGGGCGAAGCAGGAAAAGATCGGCATCAAGCTGGCGAGTGATCTGAACAAGACGA
>Ga0265338_10004130_pt1 | contig 19868 bp, 22 predicted proteins | sample 42126metaG_FD_193579 | JGI IMG/M metagenome (GOLD analysis project Ga0265338, IMG submission 193579) | Rhizosphere microbial communities from Carex aquatilis grown in University of Washington, Seatle, WA, United States - 4-21-26 metaG | ecosystem: Host-associated > Plants > Roots > Rhizosphere...
CCGCTGCAGCACGCGCAGCGACCCCACGACCTCGTCGACGACGGGCGCGGCCAGCCCGGGGGCGGGCAGCGCCGCCGCGGGTCCGGCCGACGGCGCGCGCACCGAGACGTCCTCGCGCAGCGACGGCGCCTCCTCGCCGCGGCTCTCCGCGGCGCCGGCCGCGGCGCTCACGCCGACGAGAACGGCGGCAGGCAGCGCCAAGCCTCTCACCGGCGCGCCTCCGTCCCGAGCGCCACTTTTCCGGCGCCCGCGCTCTTGGCCGCGGCGAGCAGCCGCTCGGCGGAGCGATAGGGCAGGGACTTGTCGACGCGCAGGAGGACCGTCGCCTCGGGCTGGCGGCCCAGCTCCGCGCGGAGGGCGGCCGGCAGGCCGTCCCAGGTGGCCTCGCGCGCCTGCACGGCGAGACGCCCGTCCGCGGCGAGCGTCACGGCGACGACGGGCTCGTCGCTCTCGGGGGCGCCGGCGCGCGGCAGGGAGACGGGAAGGCTGGGCGTCGACAGCAGCGGCGCCGTCACGAACAGCACGACGAGCAGCACCAGCGAGATGTCGATCACCGGGATCACATTGACCTCGGTGACGGGCTGGGCCTCGTCGCGGTCACGGCGCAGGCGCAGGAGCGGGTAGCGTGCCATGGATTTCGGGAACGTCGTCTTGCGACTGCACGAGCGCCACGGAGCGGGCGCCGCAGGCCTTGAGCGTCTCGAGCGCGCGCACGACCAGGTCGACCGCCACGTCGGGCGCGGGAGACAGGAACACCTTCTTGTCCCGCCGGCGCTCGAGCTCCGGGCGTAGAGCGGCGGCGAGCTCCGCGGCGGAGGCGAGGCGGCGCGAGCCGAGCAGGAAGCCCTCCGCGTCCAAGCCGACGAGCAGGACCAGCTCCGGCGGCTCCTGCGCCAGCAGCTCGGAGGCGGGGACGGCCGCCGGCGCCGGCGCGGCCGCGCGCACGGGCAGCAGGCGATGGCGCATCATCGGCGAGAGCACGAGCAGGATCATGAGCAGGACGAGCGAGACGTCGGCGAGCGGGACGACGTTGACCTCGGAGATCGCCTCCGGGAAGTCGCCGTCGATCATCGCGGCAGCCCCTCCGGCGCGCGGCGCTCGTCGAGCAGGCCGGCGAGCTCGAGGACCCAGAGATCGGCGGTGTTCAGCCTGCGCCGCGCGGTGAGAGTGAAGTAGTTGTAGCAGAGGGCGCTGACCACGGCCACGCCGATGCCGGCCGCGGTGGTGACCAGGGCCTCGGAGATGCCGGCGGCGACGACGCTCGGTCCCCCCGCCCCGGCGATGGCCAGATCGTGGAAGGCGCGCATGATGCCGAGGACGGTGCCCATGAGCCCGATCAGCGGGGCGATGAAGCTGCAGGTCCCGAAGAGCCCCACGCGCCGCGAGAGGTCGAGGCTGAGCCTCTGGCGGTAGAGCTGGAAGGCCTCGACGAGGCGCTCCGGCGTCGGCTCGGGAAGGGTGAGAAGCTTTTCCAGAGCGCGCTCCATGGTCGTGGCTCCCAAGCGGCAGAGCCCCGCCGCGCCTTGGACGTCGCCGTCGGCCAACCGCGCTCGGACCCGCTCCCAGAGAGCGGACGGAAGGCGCTGCGAGAACCAGTAGACGTACAGCCGCTCCAGCGCCTGGGCGACGACGAGGACCGACAACAGCAGGAGCACGGGCATGACGAAGCTCAGGCCCAGCAGCTGCGAGAACGTCGTTTCTTGGCCGGTCGGCATTTCGTTCGGCTGAAGTATAAGAGGAAGCCCTGCCACCCGCAAGGTCGGCGTTGTTACAGGCCGGGCCGGTGGGCCCTGTCCGGCGGCGGCCCGTTGGCCCATGAATCCGTAACATGGTCCGCCTAAACTCTAGAGGATGATCGCCAAAGCCGCCGGCCTGCTCGCGCTGGCCCTGCTGCCCGCCGCCGCCCAGGCCGCCTGGCTCGACGCCCTGCCGCGGCGTTCACCCCGAAACGAGAGCTTCTACTCCGCCTTCTCGCGCGGCGTGCTGGAGCGCGAGAACGGCTGGGCGGGCGCGAGCGGTCTTTCCTGCGCTCCCGAAGGCGCTTGCGGCTTTCAGACGACGGCCGGTTGGCTGGCGGGCTCGCAGGCGCGGATGGTCTCCCGGGCGGCCGAGCAGGCGCTGCGCGCCCAATACGCTCTGGACGAATGGACGCGCGGCTGGCTCTCCCGTCCTTGGGACGCGCGCAAGGCGGGCGTCGCAGCCGTCATCGGCGCCGCCGAGCTGTATACCGACGGCGTCCGCCTCCACGAGACGGCGGCCGGCTGGGATCTTCGCGGCACTCTCGCGGCGGCGCGCCGCTTGCGCGGCGACGGCCGCTTGGCGACGCTCGAGCTCGGCCGGACGGGCGGGCCGCTCAGCTTCTCCGCCGCTTGGGGCCGGACGCTCCCCGCGTTCGGCGCGCGCTACAGCCTGCGCTACTGAAGCTCAGCCCTTATCGGGCGCAGCGGCCGGTCCGCGTGTAAGCGTCATGGAACCAGCTCTCGACGGCGGGCGCCTGCGCCTTCGCGGCGTCGAGAGCGGCTCCTTGGCGGACCAAGACGGCCACGGCGAGCTGGCCGGCGAGCGCGTCGGCGAGGGTGCGCGCGGGCGAGTAGAGAGCCGCGTGGTCGTCGAGGAAGATCTCGTCCGCCTTGGACAGGTAGGTCGTCGAAAACGCCTGCGGCCAGGCCTTCAGGTCTTCCGAGAAGGCGGCCTGCTGAAAGTCCTCGAACAGGGTGACGCTTTCGAGGTAGACGCCCGGAGCCGGCCGCGCCTTCGGATCCTGGCCGAGGTGGGCCGCCACCGCCTCGTAGACGCACGCCTTATCGGCGTCGAGCTGGGCGTAGGTGCCGAGCGCGCGGTCGATCATGCCCGGACCCTTGGCCTTCTCGGCGCGCTTCTTGGCGAGCTGCGCCTCGTAGAGCTGCTGCTGCGCCATGGCTTGGCCGATCGCGCCTTGCGCGTCCTCCGGCGTCAGGCCGAAGAAATCCTGGGCGCGGAGCGGGGCGACGGCGAGGACGACAGCGGCGGCGGCGAGGGCTATTCTCATGAGGTTAGGATAGGGTTTTGGGGCCGGCGTCGCCTGAGGCGGCGGACCCAAGCCGGGAAAGGCCGAGGGACCTACGCCTGCGAGAGCTCGCGGAAGGCGTCCGCCACGGCGGCGGTGAAAGCGCGCGTGCCGAGCTTGCCGCCCAGGTCCCGCGTCGTCTGGCGCCGGCCCAGGCAGGTCATGATCGCCGCCTTGAGGCGCTCGCCGGTCTGCTGCTCGCCGAGATAGGTGAGCATCGTGCAGAGCGCGAAGAAGGCGGCGGTCGGGTTGACGACGTCCTGGCCCGCGATGTCCGGCGCCGTCCCCCCCGCCGGGTCGAACATGGCCAGCGCGATCGAGCCGTCGTCGCGGAAGGAATAGCTGGCGCTGTCGGCCAGGCCCAGGCTGCCGATGAGGCCGGCGGCGCAGTCGCTCAAGAAGTCGCCGTATTCGTTCGGGCAGACGACGACCTGCACGTCCTCGGGCTTCAAGGCGATCTTGGCCAGCAGGGCGTCGAAGAGAACCCTCTGGTGCTTGATGGAAGGATGCTGGGCGGCGATCTCGTCCACCGCCTCCTCGAAGAGGCCGTCGGTGGCCTGCTGGATCGTGTACTTGCTGGCCGAGATGACCGTGCGGTTGCGCTGCGCCGCCAAGCGATACGCGTAGCGCGCCGCGTGCAGGCAGGGCTGCTTCTCGATGACGCGCACGGAGACGGCCGAGTGCAGGCCGATGCGGCGGCCGGCGTCGTCGTAGGTGCCGCCGGTGGCCACGCGCACGATGTCGACGTCGATGGGCTTGGTGAAATTGGTCGGGACGCCGGCGATCGTCGCGCAGGGCCGGTGGATGACCGAGAAGTTGCAGCGCTCGCGCAGGATCTTGTTGGGGCTCTCCGTCTCCGTCGTCGTCGGGTACTTGAGCGAGGCCGCGGAGGAGCGCATGGCCTCGAGCGCGACGTCGTACGCCTTCGCGCCGGATCGCCGGCGGTTGTCGAGGCTCAGGTCCACCGGCGTGAGCTGGAGCTTGACCGGCAGGACCGAGGCCACGGCGTGGATCGATTCGGAAAGCTCCGTCGAGATGCCGTCGCCCAGCAGCTCCGCGATCTTGTACGTCTTCACCGCTTGATTATAGGACTTTTTGCGCCGCGCCCGCGGGGCGCCGCCACCAGCGAGCCGTCCGAGGTCAGCGCCTCCATGCGCGCGAGAGCCGCCTTCGAGTCGGCGCCGCCTCGGGGCGCGAGCTTGATGAGCTCGGCGTAGACGCCCATCGCCTTCATCGGCGCGCCGCGCACCTCGTAGAGCAGCCCCAGGCGCAGGAGGCCGCGCAGGCGGATCGGGTCGGCGGACGGCGTGACGGCGCGCAGCGCCTCGTAGTCGCGCATCGCCTCGGCGGGCTGCTTCAAGCGCTCGCGCAAGCGGGCGGCGGAGAAGAGCGACAGGGCGCGGTGCGGCGCGTCGCTCACGCGACGGTACGCGTCGGCGGCGGCGGCGAGGCGGCCGGCGGTCTCGCGGCCTTGGGCCACGAGCAGCCAGGCGGCGTCGGCCCGGGCGTCGCGCGGGAAGCGGGCGACCCAGGCCTCGTACGCGCCGAGCGCGGCCGCCGCATGCCCAGCGCGGGAGAGCGATAGGGCCCGGTCCCACAAGGCGTCCGCGGCGCCGGCTCCGGCGGCCGCGCGCGCGAACGCGGCGGCGGCCTCGTCGAAGCGGGATAGCGAGAAGAGCGCGGCGCCGAGACGCGCCTGGACCTCGTCTCCTCCCGCCGCCTTGGGATAGCGCTCGAGGCGCCGGCGGTAGGCGTCGACGGCCGCTTGCGCTTGGCCCAAACGCGTCCTCGACTCCCCGAGGTAAAAGAGGCTCTCGGCGGCGTGCGGCGCCTTCGGGTAATCGGCGGCGTAGCGGGCCAGCCAGTCAGCCGCCTGGGCATAGCGGCCCTTCCGGTAGGCGTCGGCGCCCAGCTCCCAGCGCGCGTGGGCGGCGACGGCGTGATCGGGATAGCGGCTCATCGCCTCGAGCATCTTCGGGTCGTCGCGGTCGCCCAGCCAGTACGACATCAGCAGCAGCTGCTCGAGCTCGCGCCGGCGCGGCTCCTTCGGATGCTCGGCCAGGAAGCTCTCATAGAGCGGGATCGCGTCCTTGTAGCGCTTGGCGTTGTAGTAGACCTGCGCGATCAGCAGCGGCGACTCGCGGCGGCCGCGCGCGTCGCCGGACTTCGCCAGGCGCTCGTACTGCGAGACCGCCTTGTCGTCGGCGCCGAGCTCCGCGTAGAGCTGGCCGAGCTGCAGCGTGGCGTCGTAGGCGTAGACCGAGTCGGGCAGGCCGTCGGCGACAGCGGCGAAGGCCGCGATCGCGGCCTCGCGGCGGCCGAGGCGCTTGAGCGCGGCGCCCTGCTGGTAGAGCGCCTGGGCGCGCTGCGGATGGCCCGGATGCGCGGCGGCGAAGGCGCCGTACGCCGCCGCGGCGTCGGCGAGCCGGCCGCGCTTGTATTCCAGATGCGCGACGGACAGCTCGGCGTCGGCGGCGAGCTCGTCGAGGCCCCAATGCCGCGCCTCTTGGGCGGCGGAGCGCAGGGACTGCTCCGCGCGCGCGGCGTCCCCCTGCTCGTCGAGCAGCCGGCCTTGCTCGGCGAGAGCGTACGCGCGGGCCGGCGAGGCGACGGGCGCGGCGAGCAGCCCGCGCAGCCGCGCCGCAGCGACGTCCTTGCGGCCCAGCCGCTCCTCGGCGGCGGCGCGCCAGAGCTGCGCGCGGGAAACCCAGGTGCTGAAGGAGCGGCGGGCGTCGACGTCCGGGACCAGGGCGAGCACGTCCGCGTCCCGGCCTTGGGAGAACTCGAGTCCGGCGAGCAGGTAGAGCGCCTTGGCGCGCACGTCGGCATCGCGGCCGCGCTGCACGAGGAAGCTCAGCGCGCGCTCGGCGCCCGCCGGCTGGCCGAGCCGCAGGTAGAGCGCCGCGCCCAGCAGCCGGACTTCCTCGGCCTCGGCGCGCTCCGGGTGCTCGGCGAGGAAGCGGCGGCAGAGGTCGAGCGCCTCGTCGTCGCGGCGGCCGCCGGCCGCGGCGGCGATGCGCGCCAGCGCGAACTCAGGGCGATCGCCGCGCATCACCGGAGAGGCGCCTTGCGCGGTCGCTTCGCGCGGACGGGGCAGGGCGTCGAGCAAGTCGCGCGCGCGCCGGTCGAAGCCGGATTCGGGGTAGCGGTTCACCAGGAGCTCGAGCTTCTCACGCGCTCCCGCGTAGTCGCCCCGGCGCGCCGCGAGCTCGGCGGTGCGGAACAGATCGAGCCCGACGACGCGGTCCTGCGGCGAGAGCATCTGGCGGCTCGAGTTGAGGGAGTCCTTGAACGTCTCTCCGGCGCCGGCCAGGTCGCCGCCCTGGTAGCGGAGCTCGCCCATGACGGCCTACGCCTCCAACGTCGTCGAGCTCCACGTCTCCGGCTTGGGGGCGTCGTCGTCGCCGCGGGCGCCCGCGGCGCGGCTCGCGGCCGCCGCGGCGAGGAGCAGGACGACGAGGGCCGCCGTCTTGATCATGCGCCGAGGAACCTGAAGGTGGCGACGCCCCAGGAGGGAGCGCTCTTGGAGGCGGCCGGCAGCGGCGCGAACCGCCAGGATTCCACCGCGCGCAGCGCGCGGCGGTCGACGTCGGGAAAGCCGGAGGTCCGCTTGATGACGGCGCCGGCGCGCACGCGGCCGTCCGGCTCCACCTCGAACTTCACTTGGACGGAGGCGTCGAGGCCGCGGCGCGCCAGCCAGGCCGGAGACTCGGGCACCGAGCGGCTGACGAGCTTGCGGTCGCCCGCCGGGCCGTCGAGGGAGAGCGAGACGGGACCGGCGCCTCCGCGAGAAGGCCGAGCCGGCTTCTTCGCGGCGGCGTCGCCGTCATAGAGCGCCTCGTCGGCGGACGGCGCGGCCGGAGCGGCGACGCTGAGCTTGGCCGCGGCGGCCGGGGCCTTCGGCGCGTCGGCGACGGCGTCGGAGAGCTTTTCGTCCGGGTCGGCGATCGACGCCAAAGCGCGGGACGCCTCGGCGCGATGCCGGGCGCGCTCGGTCTCGACGCGGGCGGCGCGGGCGTTCCGGGCGGCTTTGGCGGCCAGCGCGGCTTTCGCGGCGGCGGGCGAAGGGCGCGGACGCGCGCTCGTCTTGCGGCGCGCGACGACGCGGCGGGGCGGCTTGACGGCCGCAGGGCGGACCGGTGCCGGAGGCTCGGCTCGGATGGGAGCGGGCTGCGGGCGCGGCGCGGGCGGCTCGGGCGCGCGCGGCGCGGCGACGACGAAGTCGACCTCGACGGCGGGCGGCTCGGCGGCCGGACGGCGCGGCGCGCGCCGCGCGAAAGGCGCGGACAACAGCGCGAGATGGACCATCAGCGCGACGATGAAGAAGGGCAGGTCGCGCAGGCGATCGTCGTCGTCCAGCAGTCTGGCCGCCACGCTATGAGGATGGAGGGATTTCCCCCGCGCCTCAGGGGTCGCCGGTCCCAGCGTTTTTCGGCAAAGGCCCACGCCGGCCTCGGGCCCAAGGGCCCAGGCGCGCCGCGCTTAACATCTTTTCAACACGGCCTTGCGAAAATCTCCGCATGACCAACTTTCTCGACATCTCGCTCCGCTACCAAGATCAGTGGGTCGTGCTCGACGCGCGCCAGAACGTCGTCGACCACGGCACGGACTTCGCCCTCCTGCGCCTCAAGCACGCCCACGGGCGGCGCACGTTCTACTTCGCGAGCTCGCTGTGATCGCCACGCTCTGCGACGGCTGGCTGCTGCTCGAGCTCGCGCTCGCCGCGTCCATCGCGGCGCTGGCCTATCGCCTGGCGCGCCGCGCTCCCGGCTGCTACGCTTGCGAGCGTGAGACGCTCGGCTCTGACGGCGGCGCTCCTGGCCTGCCTTTCGGCTCCCGCGGCGGCGACGCGGGTCTACCAGAGCGAGTACTATGACACCGAGGCGCAGGCCCGCGCGGCGCTGCGCTCCTTCGAGGCCGCCGCGGCCGCGGCCGACCTGAAGCTCGCCTTCGACCAATCGACCGAGCAGGTCCGTCCCGTCGGAGATTCCTTCTACTTCGCCGTCGCCTACGAGGGCTTCGCCCTGCCCGCGCCGGAGATCTACTCGAGCTCCACCTACGGCTCGGCCGGCGACGCCTCCTCCGCGCTGCGCTGGTTCCTCGACGCCGTCCAGCCCGCGCCGGTCAAGATCGTCGAGAGCGGCGTCCGCAACCGCGGCGATCAGTCCTATTTCTGGGTCCGCTACCTCGGCCCGCCGCTCGCCAAGCCCCTGACGTACTCGAGCGCGTCCTACGCCTCCGACGACCTCGCCCAGGGCGGCCTGCAGTCCTGCCTCGGCACGGCGTACAAGGCCAAGGCGATCGTGCTCGAGAAGGACGTGCGGCCGGGCAAGACCGGGCCGTTCTTCTGGGTGCGCTACCTCGGCGCGAAGCTGGCTTGCGGCCGCTGACTTATCCACCGACTGCGCGCGCCTCAGGCGAATAGACACGGCAAAGCCGGTCTCCGTCGAGAAACGACGAAGGGGCTATCCACAGGCTCGGGCGTCATTTTTTACTGGCGCGATCCGGCCTCCGGGGCCATACTAGGCCCGTGAGCGACTCCCTCCCGACGCTCGGCCGCCGCTCTTTGCTGGCGGCGCTGGTCGCCCTCTCTCCCGTCTGGACGGCCGCCAAGGGCGAGAAGGAGGCGGCGACGGTCGAGCTACCGTCTGCCGCCGGGCCGGTCGCTCCCATTCCCACCCTCGCTCCCTCGGCCATCGCGCCGGAGCCTTCGGCGCCCGAGGCCGCCGCGGCACCGGCCTCGGCCGCGGCAGCCGCCGCTGAGCCGGCGTCCGCTTCCAAATCCGAGGGCGCCCTTGGCGCGCTGCAGACGACGGCCGGCGGCGTCGAGCGGGCGGCGAAGTCCGGAGAGGCGCCCGACGCGGCGCTGCAGGCCGCGTTCGACGAGGCCGCGCCGGCGCGCGCCGAGCTCGATCCGCAGGGCGTGCTGTCGTGGGCTCCGGCGCAGAGCCTCACGGCGCGCGAGACGGCGGCGAGCGGCCTTCAGCGTACCTACGACCGCCTGCAGAAGCTCGCCGAGACCCGCTACGGGCTGACGCCCCGCCTTCGGGCCGGGCTGCTCGGCTCGCGCGCCCTCGTCTCTGAGCGCACGCCGATCAAGACGCCGGAGCCGGGGAGGCCCGGCTGGCTGCCCAACCGCGACTTCCGCTCGAACGTCCAGCGCTCCTTCGCCATCACCCTCGGCCCGGGGAGCATCGCCAAGTTCAAGGGCTCGGGCGCCGACCGCCGCGGCAGGCTGGGCTCGGGCGCCTGGGTGGAGGTCCCCTTCAAGGTGAACGCGGCCCCTTTCTCCAGGGGCATGGCCTACACGTGGCGCATCCTGTTCGGCCTGCCCTACACCGACGGCCGGTCCGAGCTCGTCAATCTGCTGCAGGCTCACGAGCTGTTCCAGCGCGCCATGGAGCGGCCTGCGCCTTTCCCCATCCCGGTCGATCTCCGGCGCGTCGACACCGTGACGATCGACGGCCGGAGCGTCTCCGTCTTGCGCGCTTGGGCGGACCCTCGCTACTGGCCGCAGCCGCTCGAGCAATGGGGCCACATGCGCTCGATGGAGGAACTGGCCGAGGGAGCTCTAGGAGAATCCGCGTTTGCGGAGATGCGGGCGGGTTGGGAGCTCGGCTCGGCCGAGGCGAAGGCGCGCTGGCTCTCCGGCAAAGGCATCGAGGTCGGCGGCTTGCCGGAACGCACGATCAATACCGCCTACGAAAGCTACCGGCTCGCCGAAGTCCTCCTCGAGCGCGATCCCTTGACGCAACTGGTGGTCCTGGAGCGCGCGCCGGTTCGCAACGTGATCCCAACGCGCAATCCGATGGCGGAGATTTTCGGAGGCGCCAGCCCGCTGGACCTCGACGCCTGGGAGTCGTCCGTGAAGGCGCTCGCGGCTTCCTACGGCCAAGACGTTCAGACCGCGCCGGCTGCGGCTTCGCGCCGAGAGTTGATCGTCGACCTCAACAGGAAGGCGCTCGACGCGACCTTTCTCTCGGCGTGCGAGGAGGCGGGCGACGCTTTCGGCTTCTTCGCCGGCGTCGGGGCCAAGCTCGGCCAGTCCCTCGGGCGCAAGGACATGATCGGCGGCCAGCCCACGGACTTCCTCGACATGGGCATCCCGGACGCGCGGCAGCGCGATTTCAACGCCGTCGGCAAGGAGGACTTCTGGCTGCCGGATATGCGGGAGCCGACCGGTCTCTTCGATTTCCTGTACACCGGAAGCGGACGGCCCAGCGTCCGGGCCCAGGGCCGGCGCCTCTTCCTGGACGCGGCGCGCCGCTCCTTCCGGCGGTCCGTCGAGAGCCTGCTGATCGGCGAGCGCGCGGAGGGCCGGCTGACGCCGGAGTATCGCCGCTCGCTTCTGCGCTACTTCGCCCGCGAGCTCGACAAGAAAGGCCGCGCTGTCGCCACCCGGAAGGAGAGCTGGTTTCGCGAGGCGTTCGGGCCCGTGCTCGCCGAGCTGCGCGCCAAGTACCCCGAGCCCGCGCTGGCGGCGCGCTAGACCGTCGCGACCAGCAGCTCTTCGGAGTGGCGCGGCGGGCGCAGGCCGTCGGTCCTCCCCGCGAAGTAACGATCCCCGAGCGCCTCGGCCGAGACGTGGCGGACGTCCTCGAAGCCGGCCTCGCGCGCGAGCGCGAGCATCTCCTGCGGCCGCAAGAAGCTGATGAACGGCGTGCCGCCGGCTTTGGCTCCGGCCACGGCGCGCTCGACCCCGGGCCGGACGTCCGGGTCGAGCATGTCGACGGGCAGCATGAAGGACATGACGAGCGTCGAGCCCGGAGCGAAGCGCGCGATCTCGCGCAGCGTGGCCATGATCGCTTCTCTCGTCAGGTACATGCTCACGCCCGTAGACGCGACGACCGCGGGACGACCCGCGTCGAAGCCGGCGGCGGCGAGCTTTTCCCCCCACGCCTCCCCCGCCTCGAAGTCGACGGGGACGAGCTTCAGCGACGGCGGCACGCCGTAGCCGAGCTCGGTCAGCCGGCGGCGCTTCCACTCCTGCGGGCCGGACCGGTCGATCTCGAAGACCGTCATGCGCGAGGCGAGGTCCGCGCGGCGCTGGACGAAGGTGTCGAGGCCGGCGCCGAGGATGACGTACTGGCCGACGCCGCGCGCCGCTTCCTCGGCGACGAGATCCTCGACGAAGCGGGCGCGCGCCACGATCGACGCGCGGAAGGGCTTGGTGAACGCGCTCATGTCCGGACGGGCGCGCCAGCCATCGTCCGGCGCGGCGAGCGAAAGCCCGACCGCGTCCTCGAAGACGTGAGGCGCCGGATCGGCGAGCGCGTGCAGCGCCCGCCACAGCGCGACGCGGACGGCCGTCGAGTCCGGCCCGCTCAGCTCAGGTTGCGCAGGCACGCCTCGACGATGGACGGCGACGAGAGGCCGTACTTGTCGTAGAGCTGCTCCGGCGTCGCCGACTCGCCGAAGGTATGCGCGCCGATGCGCACGACCGGCACGCCGACGCCGCGGGACGCCGCGGCCTCGCAGACGCAGGAGCCCAAGCCGCCGACGACGTTGTGGTCCTCGACGGTGACGAAGCGGTCGCTGTCCTTGGCGAAGCGCGCCACGGCTTCGTCGTCGAACGGGGCGAGGCTGCAGGCGTTGACGACGCGCGCCATGAAGCCGCGCCCCTGCAGGTCCTTGGCGGCCTTGATGGCGTGCGGCACGGGACCGCCCGAGGCGAAGATCGTGGCCTGGAAGTGCTTGGCGCCTTCGGGTTGCCAGAGCACGTCGCACTTGCCGAGCTGGAACTTGTAGCCGGCGCCGTGCACGTCGTCCATCTTCTGGCGCGTCAGGCGCAGGTAGACGGGGCCGTCGTGCTCCGCCGCCCAAGCGACGGCCTGCTTGGTCTCTTCCGCGTCCGCGGGCTGGAGGATGACGACGCCGGGCAGCGAGCGCATCTGCCCCACGTCCTCGAGGCCCATCTGGGAGGTGCCGTCCTCTCCGATGCCGAGGCCCGCGTGGGTGCCGACGAGCTTGAGGTTGGTCTTGTTGTAGGCGGCGGACACGCGCACCGTCTCGCCGCGGCCGATCAGGAAGCAGGCGAAGCTGGTGACGAACGGGATCTTGCCGGAGAGGGCCAGGCCCGCGCCGATGCCGATCATGTTCTGCTCGGCGATGCCGCACTCGAAATGCCGCTTCGGGAACTTCTTGGCGAAGTCGGCCGTCATCGTCGACTTGGACAGGTCGGCGTCCAGGGCGACGATCCTTTCATTCTTCTCGGCCAGGGCGACGAGCGCCTCGCCGAACGCCTCGCGCGTCGCCTTACCCATTGTGCTCGATCTCCTTGATGGCCTCTTCGGCCTCCGCGGGCTTCGGCGCCTTGCCGTGCCAGCCGATGTTGTTCTCCATGAAGGACACGCCCTTGCCCTTCACGGTCTTGGCGACGATCGCCTGCGGCCGGCCGCTCTTGGCGGCGCGGGCCTTGGCGAGCGCGTCCTCGATCTGGCCCAAGTCGTGGCCGTCGATGCTCTGCACGTCCCAGCGAAACGCCTCGAGCTTGTCCGCCAGCGGCTCGATCGGCATCACTTCGTCGACGGGGCCGTCGATCTGGCCGTTGTTCCAGTCGACGATCGTGACCAGGTTGTCGAGGCCGAACTTCGGCGCCGACATGAGCGCCTCCCAGACCTGTCCTTCCTGCATCTCGCCGTCGCCCATGATCACGTAGGTCTTGTAATCCTTCTTGTCGAGCTTGGCCGCCAGCGCCATGCCGATGCCCACCGACAGGCCCTGGCCCAGAGAGCCCGTCGAGAACTCGATGCCGGGCAGGCGCATGCGGTCCGGATGGCCCTGCAGCGGGCTGCCGAGCTTGCGCAGCGTCATCAGCTCCGCCTTCGGGAAGTAGCCGGCGTACGCCATCGCGGTGTAGAGCGCGGGGCAGCCGTGGCCCTTGGACAGGATGAGCCGGTCGCGGTCCGGCCAGTCCGGGCGCTTCGGGTCGAAGCGCAGGACCTTCTTCAAGTAGAGAACGGCGAGCGTGTCGATGATCGAGAGAGAGCCGCCGGGATGGCCGCTCCCGGCTGCCTCGATCATGCGCACGATGTCGACGCGCATCTGGCGCGTCAACGACTTCAGGTCGGGGGTCGTCGTCGTGGCGGCGGGCATACGTCGATGGTAGCTAAATCTCCGACGGCGCTGCAACGATAGCGGCGGCCGGAAAAAGTGCTATGATCGCGACGGAGAGCCAAATGGAGATCAAAACCTACGTCGGCAGCATCCGCCGCGCCGCCGATTACATCCGTTCGCGCGCCCCGGGCGTGCGGCCCCGGGTCGGCGTCATCCTCGGCAGCGGCCTCTCGAAGGCCGTGCCGCCCTTGGCCGGCATGGAGACGATCTCCTACGCCGACATCCCGGGCTTCCCCCGCACCACCGTCTCCGGCCACGCGGGCAAGCTGCTGATCGGCGAGTACAACAAGGTCCCGGTGGCCGTGATGCAGGGCCGTTTCCATTATTACGAGGGCCATTCGATGGAGTCGATCGCCCTGCCGATCCGCGCTCTCGAGTACTTGGGCTTGAAGACGCTCGTCGTGACGTCGGCGGTGGGCTCCATGCGCTCGGCCATCAAGCCCGGGCACTTCACGATCATCTCCGACCACATCAACCTCATGGGCCGCAATCCGCTGCGCGCGTTCCACGAGGAAGAGTTCGGGACCATGTTCCCGGACCTGTCGCAGGCGTACGACCCGGCGCTGCGCAAGCTGGCGCTGGCCGCCTGCCGCAAGCGCCGCATCCCCGCGCGCGAGGGCGTCTACATCGCCGTGGGCGGCCCGTCCTACGAGACTCCGGCCGAGATCCGCGCCTTCCGCATGCTGGGCGCCGACGTCGTCGGCATGTCGGTGGTGCCGGAGGTGATCGTGGCGCGCCAGATGGGCGTGCGCGCCTGCGTGATCTCGTGGACGGCGAACATGGCCGCGGGCATGAAGGGCGCGCTGCTCTCGCACCCGGACGTGCTCGCGCTCGGCGATCGCGTCGCCGGCAACCTCAGCCTCGTGCTGCAGGACCTGATAAAGCAGCTCTGACACCCCCCACCGGCGCCGTGCGCATGATCGACCTGCTCGCCGACAAGCGGCAGGGCAAGGCTCATACCGAGGAGCAGCTGCGCTTCCTCGCCCGCGCCGCCGCCGACGGCGGCGTCCCGGATTATCAGCTCTCCGCCTGGCTCATGGCCGTGTGCTGCCGGGGCATGAGCGAGGCCGAGACGGTCGCGCTGACACGCGCCATGGGCGAGTCCGGCAAGCGCTTCGAGCTCTCCGCGCTCAAGGCGCCCAAGGTCGACAAGCACTCGACCGGCGGCGTGGGAGACGGGATCTCGCTGGCGCTGGCGCCTCTCGTCGCCGAGGCCGGCTTGGTCGTGCCGATGATGTCCGGCCGCGGCCTCGGTCACACGGGCGGCACGCTGGACAAGCTTGAGTCCATCGCGGGCTTGCGGGTGAAGCTGTCGCTCGACGAGATCCGCGCTCAGCTCGCCGACATCGGCGTCTGCATGTTCGGGCAGAGCGAATCGCTCGCCCCGGCCGACCGCAAGCTCTACGCCCTGCGCGACGCCACCTCCACCGTCGGCTCGCAGCCGCTGATCGTGTCGTCGATCTTGTCCAAGAAAGTCGCCGAGGATCTCGACGCTCTCGTGCTCGACGTCAAGGTCGGCTCCGGGGCGATCTTTCAGGAGCGCCTCGCCGCGGAGCGCCTGGCCCGCGCCCTCCTCAAGACGGCCAAGGGCTTGGGCCTCTCCTGCGTCGCCGTGCTCACGGACATGGAGCAGCCCCTCGGCCGCTACGTCGGCAACGCCCTCGAGATCCGCCAGGCCGTGGAGGTCCTGCAGGGCCGCCAGCGCGCCGGCGATTACGCCGAGGTCCTGCTCACGCTCGGCGGCTGGATGCTGCACTTGGCCGGCAAGGCGGGCAGCCCGGGCGAAGGCGCCGATCGGCTGGAGGGCCTCATCCGCGACGGCCGGGCGCTTTCGCGCTTCAAGCGGATGGTCCGGGCGCAGGGCGGCGATCCGCGCGTCGTCGACGAGCCGGACCGCCTGCCGCGCTCGCCCCTCTCCAAGGACGTCAAGGCGCCGCGGGACGGGTATCTCGCCGCGCTCGACGCGCGCCGGGTCGGCGAGGCGGCGGTGCGGCTGGGCGCCGGCCGCGAGACCGCCGAGCAGGCGCTCGATTACGGCGCCGGCATCGTCATCGCCAAGAAAGTGGGCGAGCGCGTGAAGAAAGGAGAGGTCTTGGCCACGCTCCACGCCTCGGACCAGGCGCGCTTGGAGCGCGCCGCCGCCGACTACGCCCGGGCCGTCGAGCTTTCCCCGCGGGCGCCTCACCCGCGCCCCGTGATCCTCAAGACGCTGAAATAAATGATACGCTCCGACCACGGAGGAGTGACATGGCTTCCAAACTGATCGTCTGCGACCACCCCCTCGTCCAGGAAAAGCTGGCCGGCTTGCGCGACAAGCACACCCGCCCGGAAGAGTTCCGCCTGATGATGGAGGAGGTCGGCGCGCTCATGGGCTACGAGGCCATGCGCAGCATCCGCACGCGGCGCACGATGGTGCAGACGCCGATCAAGAGCGCGGGCGCGGAGTTCCTCGACCAGCCGGTCGCCTTCGTCGCCGTGCTGCGCGCCGGCTTGGGGCTGCTTCCCGGCCTGCTGCGCCTGGTGCCCGACGCCAGCGTCGGCCACATCGGCCTCTACCGCAACGAAAAGACGCTCAACCCCGTGCGCTACTATGTGCGCCTGCCCAAGGACATCGCCGAGAGCTTCATCATCCTCTGCGACCCGATGCTCGCCACCGGCGGCTCCGCCGTCGAGGCGATCAACATCCTGCGCACCGACGGCGCCAAGAACATCGTGCTGCTGACGCTGCTCGCCTCCAAGCTCGGCGTCAAGCGCGTCCTCGACGCGCACTCCAACGTCACGATCTACACCGCCGCCGTGGACGCCCAGCTCAGTCGCTCCGGCTACATCGTCCCGGGCCTAGGCGACGCCGGCGACCGCCTCTACGCCACCAGCTAGCTTAACGAGGGGGTCAGGCCTCAAAGTTAAGTGAAGCTCACTTAACTTTGAGGCCTGACCCCCGAGTTAAATAGAGAGCCCTCCGCTTGCGCGGAGGGCTCTTTGCTTGCGCTGACGGTTACTTGCCGGCCGGGGCGGCGAAGGCCTCGTCCATGCGAGCCTTGATCTGCGCGGAGGTCAGATCTTCCTTGTGCGTGGCGATCGACCAGCGGTAGCCGAAGGGGTCGGCCACGGTGCCGTGGCGATCGCCCCAGAACTGATCGGCGACCGGCATCAGCGACTTGGCTCCGGCGGCGACGGCGGCCTTGAAGGTCGCGTCGACGTCCTTGACGTAGATGTAGAGGCTCATCGCGCAGCCTTCCTTGCCGGGGGCCAAGCAGCCCATCTCCGGGAATTCCTCGTTCATCATGAACCTGGAGTCGCCGATCTGCAGCTCCATGTGGCCGACCTTGCCGTCCGGCATCGTGCAGATCTCGCCGACGACGGCGGCGCCGAAGGTCCTCTTGTAGAACTCGACCGCCTTCTTGGCGTCCTTGACGACGAGCGTGGGGGTGAGGGTATGAAAGCCTTCGGGGATCGGCTTGACGGTGTTCTTCATGGGGCTCCTATTAACGGTGAATGTAAACAATGGGGCGAACCCCGCTGTTTACTAGATCAAATCGCGCAGGTGTTCGGCCACTGGCACGTCGTCACCATCTTCTCGGAGGCGGTGCACGTGTTGGGCCACTGGCAGGTGGTGACCATCGGCTGGACCTTCTCGGCCGTGCAGACGTTGGGCCAGGAGCAGGCCATCGTGGACTTCTGGGTCAGGACCTGGGACTGCTGCGGGAAGAGCGAGAGCATCAAGATCAGTTGGTACATTTTCTTTCTCCTTCGATTTTCAGCGACAGGCACATGGTAGCGTTCGTCGCGCGCGCGCTGAATGCCGCAGGTCAAAACCGGGCCTTGATTCGCCTCATTGATCTAGGTCAAAGGTCCCGGATGACGTGGGTCTAACGACCTTTTGACGTGGGACCTTCGGTCCGTCGGCGGAAGGAGCGCGGCTAGGAGGCGAGGCCGGCCAGCCCGCGCAGCTCGCCTTCGTTGAGGATGACGAGATCCTTGTCCTTCTTCTGGATCAGGTCGCGCTCCTCGAAGTCCTTGAGCAGGCGCACGGCGGTCTCGATGGTGAGGCCGGCCATCTCGGCGAGGTCGCGGCGCTTGATGCCGGAGACCATCGGCTTGGGCTTGGACGGCTTCATCATGCGCAAGAGCGTGTCCGCGAGCCGGTTGCGCGCCGGCTTGAAGGCGATGTCGCGCGCCTTATTCTCGCCGCGGCGCACGTCGCGGGCCAGCTCGCGCAGCAAGCCGAGGGCGGCGTGCGGGAAGCGGGCGAGGAAGTCGAAGAACGTGCGCTGGTCGACCATCGAGACGACAGCGGGCTCGAGAGCCTCGGCCGTGCCGGTGTACGCGCCTTCTTGGGCGAGCAGCGTCACTTGGCCGAGGAGGTCGCCGGGCTTTTCGATGCGCGTGATGAGCTGTTGGCCGGTGCGGCTCGACTTGTAGATCTTCACGCTGCCCGTGCAGACGACGTAGGCGCCGTTGGGCATCGTGCCTTCGTGGAAGACGACTTCCCCCGCCTTGAAAGGATGCGCCAGGCGCATGTCCTTCCACGCCTTCTTGGCTTCCTTGGTGCCGAGCAGCTCATAGAGGCAGTTCTTGCGGGCCGGGCACCACTCGCAGTTCGGGGCTTCGCGTTTCGAGAAAGGCATAGGGGAATGCCTGACTACGATACCATTTTGGGAGCGGCGCCACAACGGCGACGGGCCGTCGCTAGCGGTTGGCCAGGCGCGGCCGGTTCTCGTCGAGAACGGCCTTGAAGGCGGGCAGGTCGCGGATGCCTTCGAGCTCGCTGTCGGTCTTGGCGAGCAAGGTGTAGCGGCGCAGCTCGGCGGCGGTCGGCGCGGACTTCAGCGCCTCCGAAAGCGCGTGCACGGAGTCTTGCAGGTGGCCCTGGACGGCGTAGGCCAGCGAGAGCTGGTAATGCGCGGCGGAGTCCATCGGCGCCTGCTCCACGCAGCGGCGCAGCGCGGCGACGGCGCGGTCCGAGTCTCCGAGCCGGTTGTAGGCGGTGCCGATCTTCTCGTAGATGAAAGCGACTTCCGTCGGGTTGAGGATGCCCGACTTCTTGTTGAGCGCCAGGGCGTCGTTGTAGGCCGTGATGGACTCGCGGTAGCGGCGGAACTTGAGCTCGTCGTTGGCGGAGGACAGCGCGTCGAGGACGTCCTTGTCCTGCTGGCGCAGCGTCGCCATGCGGTCGGCGGCCGTCGGGGCGGCGTTCTTGATCGAGTCGCGCATCAGGCCCGTCTGCGGACCGAGGGGCGTCGACGCCGCCGAGGCGACCACGGCCGTCTGCGGCGCGGCCGCCTTCGGATCGTAATGCCGCACCACGGCCAGCTGCGTGTCGTCCGTGAGCATCGACGAGAAAAGGGCGTTGGTCTCGACCATGGCGATCATGGCCTTGAGCTTGCCCGCGTCCTTGGCCTTCTGGAGCGCCAAGTGCAGGTTGTCCGCCGCCTTGTGCCGGTCGTTCATCCGGAAGCGCAGGCGCGCGGCGTAGAGCGGCAGCATCGGATCGTCCGGCGCGGCGGTGAAAGCCTTGCGGTAGGCGTCGATGGCCTTGTCGTAGCTGCCCAGCGCCTCGTAGCAGAGGACGAGGGCATGGTAGAGCTTGTGCGGCTGGGCGACGCTCTTGAGCGAAGGATCGACCTTCACGGCGGTCGTGAAGGCGTTGACGGCCTCGACGGCGTCCTCTTTATCGGCCGTGTCCGGATCGCCCGTCAGGAAGCCGCGCTGGTAATGCGCGTAGCCCAGAAGGAAGTAGGCGGCCGCCGTGTTCTCGGAGCGGGCCGCCCGCGTGAAATCGTCGATCGCCGCCGTGTAATCCTTGCGGCCGAGGCTGTCGAGGCCGCCCTCGATGAGGGCGGAGGCGTGAGCGGAGCCGGCGCAGAGCAGCGCGGCCAAGACCGCCGCCGCGACCAGCTTTTCCTTAAATGAGCCCCTCGCCATTGGACGCATTGTAGTCGCCTCCGAAGCCTCTCGACAGGGGCCACGGTCCCAGAGGGGTTCTAGGACCTTCGTCCCATCCATCGGCGGCAGTATGGCCGAGCCGTGTTACGGGCTCATTGCGCCCGGGAATGCTATAATCATTTTTCGCTGGTGGCCGTAGCTCAGCTGGTTAGAGCGCTGCGCTGTGAACGCAGAGGTCGGGGGTTCAAGTCCCCTCGGTCACCCCAGCTCTTAAATTATGCTTATAAAATAAGTATAATTTTATAATCGACCAATCGGGAGATCATCGCGAGATGGTCTCCCGATTTCTTTTTCTCGACGAGAGAAGCGCAATTCGTTACCCGCTAGGTTCCCTCGTCTTTTCGCGTTCGCGGCGAACGGTGTCAAGAGCCGCGAATTTTTCGAGGGGAGCGAAAGGCCGCGAACGCTTACGCATCCTCATCCCAGATCAGCGCTTCGCGTCCGACTTTGCGCGCGCGCAGCTTCGCGCTCAAGATCGCGGGCTGAATCGCCCAGCCGCTTTAGTCGCCCTGTAGGCCGGGGCCTACAGGCGACGAGTTGCTTGGATTTTTCCGCGTCTCTGACCCAGCTTAGAGGGCCAGGAGCCGCTGAGCGACGGCGGTCACGACGCCGACCGACAAGACAGCGACGGCCGGCCAGGCGATCGCCCACCTGGAACCGCCTCCGCGACAGGCGCGCAGCGTGATGGACATATTCATCGCCACGCTAACCATGGATGTCAGGATCGTGGCCAGCGCCGCGATCTCGACGGTCGCCAGGC
>Ga0265338_10004131_pt1 | contig 19863 bp, 22 predicted proteins | sample 42126metaG_FD_193579 | JGI IMG/M metagenome (GOLD analysis project Ga0265338, IMG submission 193579) | Rhizosphere microbial communities from Carex aquatilis grown in University of Washington, Seatle, WA, United States - 4-21-26 metaG | ecosystem: Host-associated > Plants > Roots > Rhizosphere...
TAAATAATTACTGTACGTTTTGCTATTGCGTCGACGGATTTCGACGTTTTGGGACGGAATAAATGCCGAGGTTACATGTTGAACACAAAAAATAACCTCTGTTCCTAAAACAGAGGTTAAAATGCTCATGGCTCGGCAAATGGTTTTTATTCCAAACTTTTGAGGAACTGGATGGTGTGAAAGATAAAGACACGGAGGTGCAACAGATCCGTCAGCTCCTCGACGACAACCAGGAGGTGACGGCATGTTAATGCAGCTATTCCGGCGATCTACAGACGATTCCCCTGCACTGCCTGACTCAAAACTGTACGACGAAAAGACGTTCTACCCTGCCTTCATCAAAGACCTGAACAACTGCGGCAGCGAGCTTATTGTCGAGTGCCCGTTCATGACGAAAAGGCGTCTGCAGTGCTTACTGCCAACATTGCAGATGTTGAAAGAACGTAAAGTCCGAATCATCGTCAATACTAAAAACCCTATTGAGCTCGATGAAGAACGGCGAGATAGTGCCTATCGCTCAGTGGCCTCACTGCAACACAAAGGTATCCAAGTTATATATACCCATGGCCATCACCGTAAACTAGCCATTATTGACCGCTCTATCCTCTACGAAGGGTCTCTTAACATGCTATCTCAGAATAGAAGTAGTGAGATCATGCGGAGGACTGAGTCGGTGCAAATGGCATGGCAAATGGTGCGGTTTGTGGGTGTAGACAAGTTTTTGTAAGACGGGTGAAGGCTGTCAATCTACCCTTATTTTGAGCGAAGATGCTAAGGTTGGCGGCTTACATCAGCGGGCCAATCACGGCAGATATAGGGCATACCCTTGACCTCGCTTGCAAGTTTTTCGACAAGATTTTTCAGATCGCTAAAGTTGTCGTTAATTTCTTGCTGACCAATAACAACCTTATGCGGTACATAATCCTGATGGGCTAACTTGAGCTTCGATGATACGCTAACGCTCCTGTCATCTATCTCAATGCGTAGTGGCAGGTCCTTATACTTCTCTACAAGCCGCTGGCATTCCTCGATGAACTCTGCACCAACTGGTAGCAATCGTATCTGTACGGGGCATAACCAAAGCGGTAAGCCTTTCTCAAAGTTGTCAAACAAGATGTATAGGTAGCGTTCAATGCCCCCAGGGATTGCTGAGTGAATGATAGCTGGGTGTCTCACGCTACCATCTTCATCTATATAGCGAATGTTGAGGCGTGGTGCATTGCCAATATCCACCTGTATACAAGCAATCTCACGGGCTTGGCCGAGTTTATCTATTATCTTGTAGTCTACATTTACCACCCAGTAGCGGTCTTTACCATCTTCAATGATGTTGACTAGCACGTCGGCACCGAGCTCCTCAGGTATCTTTTCAATATACTGGCGATACTCCTGCCAAACTTTTTTCGATGGCACTTCAATAACAACTTGGTAATCTCGCTTGGCTTCCTGACCCGACTCTAAAATCTTAGCCTGTAACTTAGGAAACCAAGCAAACGCCTCGGCAACGTCTTTGAAGTAAGGGTGAATATCAGGCATGTAGAACCGCCGCTGCCTGAGTAGTAGCATCATCTCGCCACTCTGCTCCTGTCGGTAACAATCCGACAACGAGAAATGCGAAAACGGTAACTGCTTGTGGCTGAGCGGTGCCTTTGAAGCAAGGCTAAATTGGGGGTAGCTTGCATCGTAGCTCATCACCACATCTTGCTTACCAGCCTTAAATTGGTACAACCTGTCGCCATATAGTGATGCATATGCACTAACTACGGGATGTTGCATGCTAAACATATTTGCACCGTTCACCTCATATACGGGAAAACCAATTTCATGCACAAGCTGGCGGGCATAATCCTGTACTAGCCGTCGCATGAGGTTAGCTTTGTAATTGTATTGAACGTGACCAATGTCGGCGTTCGGCTCCCAATTAAAGCCGAGCTTGTTTGCTGGCACTAGGTATTTTGGTTTTGCATTAGACTGTTCGACTAGCACTTCTCCCAGTACCTCGCGCCGCACAAAACGGCTGAACTCGCCATCAATTTTGGGCAGCTTCAAGTAATCGTCTATCTCAACGACCTTGCCTGATTTGCTTAAAATAAAGTATTTCATTTGCTAAAATTCCATTATTAGGGTTATCTACACCTCTGTTACCCGCCCTACATGAAGTTTTTGCTTGAGAAAACAAAAAACTCCCGCCGTCGGGAGCTTTTGCAAACAATATCAAACCCGACGGTCTAGGACAGTGCCGTCGTCGTTATCTGTTGGCTTGATATGATTGCTTTAATCATGGCCATAATCATAACACATATCTTGCCTATTGACAATAGCCGATTTCTGTGCTAGAATACTCTCAAGCTAAGATTTTCTCTTTTGTTAGAGCATTGCGCTTACACGGTATTCCCTCTGGAAGCCACCAACAAAAAGTGGTTTTTCGCCAATCTCTTTTTATCATCTGCCGTCCTTGCATGACAGCCAGAAAAACTAATTTTAGGAATTACAAAGTAATAAGGAACAATATGAACCGAAATAACAAATCAGGTCAGAAGACTGACCATAAATTAGCATCGCCCACAATTTCGCAGAAAACGCGCGGTGCAGCTATAAGAGCGCAACGGCGCAACCAAGATGACGCTAACAAGGTAGTCAACCAATACGCTGACGCTTCACAGAAGGCTCGCAAACGAGCAAACGTAATTACAGATGAAGCTAAGAAACTTAAACTCACCTTTTTAGGTGGCCTGGAAGATGTCGGCGAAAAGAACATGGCCGTCATTGAGTATGGCAACGATGCTCTTATACTCGATTGTGGCAGCCATTTCATTGATCTACCCGGCGTGAATTACGAAATCAACGATACCGCCTACCTCGAAACTATTAAGCATAAAATCAAAGGCTACATCATTACGCACGGCCATTTAGACCACATTGGCGGCCTCCGGCACATTGTGCCAAGTTTCCCAGCACCAATTTACGGTTCACGCTACACAGTTGGCGTTATTGAACGGACGTTTGCCGAGGAGCAGACCGGTTATGAGCCGACGCTTACCGCCGTTGACATAGACAACCATGAACGGCTGAAGCTCGGGGTGTTCTTTGTGGAATTTATCCGTATGACCCACGCTATACCGGACTCCACCGCCATTTGCATTGATACGCCGGTTGGCAGAATTATCGACACTGGTGACTTCCGACTCGACCCTGAGCCACTGGACAATATGCCCAGTGACACTACTCGTCTAAAACAACTGAGCGACGATGGAGTGCTGTTACTAATGAGCGAAAGCAGCTACGTTGACGTTGAAGGCCGTACGCCAACCGAGCATACGCTACAAGCTAGCTTCCATGATGTCATAGCCGCTGCGCCGGGGCGTATATTTGTGGCGGTATTCTCTAGCAACATTAACCGTATACAGATGATAGTCAATGCAGCCGTGGCTGCTGGCCGCAAAGTTTCTATCGACGGTCGCAGTATGCTGGCCTACGTTGAGATTGCGGTACGGCAAGGCATACTCAAAGTGCCAAAAGGTATGATTGTGCCAATGGCACAGACTGCGAGCATACCTGACGATCGGTTACTCGTTATGTGTACCGGCGGCCAGGGTGAGCCCAACGCCGCACTACAACGCATGAGTGAGGGTGAACATAAAAATATCAACTTGAAAGAGGGCGATACGGTAGTAATTAGCTCTACGCCGATTCCAGGCAACGAGATACGTTACGACCAAATTGGTAATAAGCTTAGCAAGAAAGGCGTGAAACTATTCCGCCACCCAACCCATGAACTGGACGGCTGTGGACCACTGCACGTTTCCGGCCACGCCAAACGGGATGAGTTGCGTGAAATGATTCAGCTAGTACGGCCAAAGTTCTTTATTCCTGTGCATGGAGGTGCGACACGCCGTAGATACCACGCTGAGCTTGGTATGCAAGAAGGCGTAGCCCGGCAAAACGCTTTGCTACTCGATAATGGCGACAGCGTGTACTTTACGAGCAAAACCGTTGAGCAAGGCGGCCAAGTACCGCACGGTAGCTTACTCGTAGACCAAAATGGCAGCACTGTGAGCGGCCTAGTGGTGAAAGACCGTTTGATGCTCAGCGAAGAGGGTATCTTAACGGCAATACTAACCGTTGATAAAAAGTCTGGTCAGTTGCTAACAAGTCCTGACATTATTAGCCGAGGCTTCATCGCTATGCGTGATTCCGAGGAACTGATGGGCTTGTTTAGGGCTGAGTTGCGGCGTGCCGTACGGCAACGATTTAAGCGAGTTGATCTTGACCGCTTCAAGCAAGAGATGCGAGATTTTATAACGCACTTCTTGTTTGACCAGACAGGCCGTAGTCCAGTCGTGATACCAGTCGTAAACGTAATCGGTGGCAAAGTAGAAGCGCGGACAGTACACGCAAGCCGGCAGCCTTCAGCAGAAGACAAGGCTATTGCCGACCAAAGGCGTTTTCAGGAAATGAGGGCTAAGTTACTGGGTCAGGATCAGAGAGACTAGCGGGCTTAATATAACCTCTCCGTCACTGAATATGTTAAAGCCTTCGCCGTGCTTGTCATTGAATCAACAAATGAGTTTAAGGGTGATGGCAGATTTTAGATTGCCGCTGATCGATTAATAGTAATAAGTTTTGAAAGTGGATTCGAACTTTGCTAACAGAGTTAGAAATAAAAATAGATCAGAAAACCAAACTTTTCTGATCTGTTATTTTTCTTGGCTCCGGGGACTGGATTCGAACCAGCGACCTAGTGGTTAACAGCCACCCGCTCTACCGCTGAGCTACCCCGGAATATTTTGAAATACAGGTGTTATTCTATCGTTTCGATGACCATCTGTAAATAGATGGTGTAATTAATGACATTGGCAAGGCACTTAATGGTGCTTACGATTTTTTCGAACGACACGTGTAGTTAGACCAATGCCCCGTTGCAATCGAGTACTCATTCGGCGCAATTTACGTGCTGGGCTTGTTTGCGTTACGATGTGATGGTAGGCAGTTTCATATTCATCAACCATCCTATCTACGGAGAAATGATTTTGCACATGCTTGCGGCAGTTGCTTCGTTTTATGCGGTCAATTTTGCCGACTGCTCCGATCATTTCAGCAATACTATCGACAACGAATCCACTCCTTCCGTTTTGAATGATCTCAGGGCCAGCGCCTCGTCGGAGGCTAATAACCGGTGTGCCACAAGCCATTGCTTCTACGGTTGTTAGTCCGAAAGGCTCTTCCCACTGTACTGGCGTAAGGAGTGCCTTTGCCTTTTGATAATACTTGGGGAGGTGATTTCGTTCTACATGGCCCAGATAAAGAATTTTGTCATTGAGGAATGGCTTTATATACTGGTCGAAATATTCTTGAGTTTCTGGATATACCTGACCGATGATAAGTAGCCTGCTATTGGTGGCGCGCGCTACTTGCACCGCTTCCTTTACTCCCTTGTCGGGGACTACTCGGCCAACATACAATAAATAGTCCTCCGGCTTTTCCGAGAGTGAAAAGCTATGCAAGTCGATGCCGTTATAAATGGTAGCGGCATAGTTAAGGTCAGGCGCGTCGCGCCGTTGGTTATTCGATATCGAAATATAGTGCTGATTGGGTGTCTGATACAGCTCAAATAATTCGCGGTGAGCACGAGTTATTGGATCATGCAGTGTATATACGGTAGGTATATTTTTATATATTTTTGCGAGCGGAAGAGCTGCCTCTGGGTGGTGAAAATGTACAATATCATATACGCCATGTTGTGCACGGGCGAACATTTCACTCGCAAATCGTTGATCCCATAGAGCAGGTATGCCATTCGTATAGCGGTCGGTGCTGCGGAAAAGGTCGGTTATCTCTTGCTGGCTGTGTGCAAGCGCACGTACATTCAGGTTTTTGACCGTTACATGTTGATCGTTAAAGCGCGATCCGAGTGGTGCAAAGAAGTCAACGCGATGACCTTTCTTGGCAATTCCCTCCGCTATCGTGACCGCAATATCGATCGGTGCGTACGTCATATCTTTTGGACGCGGAGCCGACACATACCCCAGTACCATCATTGCTATACGCACGCACATCCTCCCGATGATGTAGCCAGTATGTGCGCTTCCTGACGCGATTGCAATAAAAGCTCAAACTTTATTCATCGAGGCTTCAGGGCTCGGTTGATTTGCCGTGACTCATCACGCGCCTTAAGGGATTGTCGTTTGTCGTAACGTTTCTTACCTTTCCCAACTGCAATACGAAGCTTTATATAGTGGCCCCTCGTAAGGAGCTCAAGTGGTATTATGGTGCGTCCTTGTTTCTTGGCCTCGATTAGAGTGTCAATCTCGCGTCGTTTTGCAAGTAGTCGTCGTGAGCGTGTCTGGGCTGACTCTTCGATGTAAATGCCGTTTGTCCCGTTGATCATTCCATTCAAGAGATATATTTCATTGTCTTTGACGGTGACGTATGCCCCGCGCAATGTACCGTGACCCAAACGCAAACTCTTTACCTCGGCGCCAGTAAGCTCAAGTCCCACGACAAGAGAATCACCCAGATCGTAGTCGAAACGGGCGCGTTTATTCTGGATAGTTTTTGGCGCATTTGCCTTTTTCTTGGCCATAATATTCCTATTGTACTGTCTGCGACCTCTGTAGTCCATTGGGTACTGTCGATATTTGATGCTAGAAAGCTCCGGCCAAGCTGGTTCACACTTTTATGAGAATGCATTTTAGGGGCGTAATATTATTTGTGGTATCTACTACGGCTGGCTATTGAATACTTGCTTCGCCTCATTCCATACACTTGGGTCGTGAAGTATTACCATACGGTAATACCAGTATTCAGCGCCCCAGTAGTCTATATAAGGAATGCCTGTTTGCTGAGCGAACTTCGCTGTTGACTTAAGGGTTTGAGCATTGAATGTTTGATCCTGCACCGCCAGACTTGTCTGCTGTATCGGTAAACCGTTTGGTGGCCAAGGTTCAGCTTGTAGCTCGTGAATCATTGAGGGCTTACCCGTGAGGATCTGCTGTGTCCCGGCGAGGAATGCGTAGTACCAGCTGGGGAATGGATACGTAAGATACTTCTGCACAAGGAAGGTATTCCAGACGTGGCGGTAAACTGAGATACCAATAACATCGGGGAGTGGCTTACGGAGCGAGAAGCCGGCGTAGTTGTCGCTTCTCGTTATGATAACTGGATGATGCGGATCAAGTTTCTTAACGAGTGCAAGCTCGCTATCAAGTCGTGATCTATCAAAATTACTGCACTCACCGAAGCTATTAAGGAACTCATTTTCGAGTTGGTAGCTCTGCAGTGCGGGGTTGTTCCTGTATCGGTTTACGACAGCGGTCATGTATGCTTCAAGCTGCGGCTCCCATGTAGCTTCGGAGGCCGAGGTATTTACCCATGATGGTGCGTGGCACTCTGGCCAGCGTGGTTGTCGAAGGCCGATACTTAGGCTCACCTTTACGTTATGCGCCTCAGCCTGGCTCATCTCCCAATCGAGCTCACTAAAGTCGTACTGCCCTTGTGTTGGCTCGATATCGTTCCAGTAGCTTACAAGTCGCAAATGCTTTACGTGCAGTTGTGTAAGGATGGCAGTAAGCGTTTGATGTGGGTCAAGCCCATAAGAACTGGCGTAGTCAGGGACGAATGTAACGCCCAGTGTTGTAGGTTTTCCTTTTTGTTCATGTTGATACCAAACAGCGACTCCGTACATGGTACCAAGGCAACAGACAGTGAATATGACCCCTATAACAATAACCTTCTGCCACCACCCAGCTCCCCAGTAACGACGAAAATAATGCCATCCCCATTTTGGCAGTTTAGTGCAGTTCTTCAGGATTTTTTCAATGAATGTCATACAATATACGGTCAGTGAAACAATGTATCAGCATAATAATACCTGCATATAATGAGGAGCGCTATCTCTCGCGCTGCTTAGACTCAGTCGCTGCCCAGGTTGAGCAGCCATACGAAGTGATCGTTGTCGACAATAACTCGACCGACAAGACGGCTGTTATCGCAAAGCAGTACTCATTCGTAAAAGTTGTCAAAGCCTCGAAACAAGGGCGAGTATACGCGCGTAATGCAGGCTTTGCAGCGGCACGTGGTGATATATTTGCCCGGATTGATGCAGACGCCGTACTTCCCCTCGACTGGGTTGCGCATGTTGAGGCATTTTATGGCAAGCCTGAGACGCTCCACTCGGCGTGGACCGGTGGTCCGCTTTTTTATAACGTTCGTTTCCGCCACATCGTGAGCGGGATCTATGATCTGCTTGCCTTTGGGTTTAACTGGCTTCTGATTGGCCATCCAACATTGTGGGGCTCAAATATGGCTATCCCCCGGACGATGTGGCTTGAGCTCAAAGATGATGTTTGTTTGCGAAACGACATTCACGAAGATCTTGACCTGGCAATACACGTCCATCGGCGAGGATTCAAAATTACCTATGACGCACACGCTAAAGTACATGTACAGCTTCGAAGAGTACGTTCAAGCAGACGTGAGCTATGGGGGTACCTCCAGTGGTGGCCACGTACGCTGCGTGTACATGACCTCAAAACGTGGCCCATCTGCTGGCTATTCGGGGATGTGCTCCTTTTCGTGGTAACCCCACTCTTTGATATCACTGAGCATGTCGCACGAGCATTTGGCCGTCGGCCTCTTGATGACTAGGCGACTCTATCTTCATCATCTGGGACGAGAGATATGCCCATTGATTCAAGAAGTATAAAACGAAGTAAACGATCAGCCTCTCGGGCGGGGCCTTGGAGCGGGCTTCGGTCAGTGAAATCAGTGAATGGCGGAACTGCTTCCAGGATGGGATGCGGTACCCTGTTATCTCCCGCTCCTCTCATTGTATTTGAGCCATCGTATAGCTGGCCGAGCCGAAACGATCGATCATGAGTCGGTTCGAGCCACTGGTTGAGCCGTGTGTCGTAATCCCCGACGATATGGATGAGCTCTGCAAATTCATCGTGGCCAAGCTGAGTGAGTTTAGGGGCTTTGCTGCCTGCGGCTTGGTGCTGTAAGTACGTAGACATACCGCGCGGGGGCGTAAGTGCTACCCCGTCACTTGCGTTAGTGTTTGCTACACCATAAATTGCCGCCGAAGCAAGGAGCCTCCCGGGTGACCTACTCCGTGAGCCCGCTTCAGCAACCATTCGAGTAGTGACAATCCGTCCAATACGAGGTGCGGTGCGTACTAACTCAAGGACGTGCTCTTTGCTGAATTCTATAACCGGGGGCACTACTGCGGTTGGTGCTTCTACGGCGGTGGCTGACTTACTGCGTCCCATGAGCCAGACTATATACCGTAGATCAGGTGATGGCTATGAGTTATATCACATACATCGTGGCCGGTATGCTTCATACTGGGTATCATCCTTTTTATCGAGCATAATATCTACCCTGTGCTATAGATGATTGTTACGCTTTAGGGGCAAGCGCAGCATCAATACGCGGCCGGTCGAACCCAACGATAATTGTCCCATTGATCTCCAACACGGGAATACCCCGTTGACCGCTTAGCGAAACGGCCTCTTCGGCGAATGTACGATCACTATCAACGTCTTTGTCGGTGTAGGTAATGCCTTTTTTGTCTAAGTAATCTTTGGCGGCGTGACAGAATGCACACCAGGTGGCACTATAAACAGTAACTTGTGGTTTAGCTGCGCTCATACGTACTCCTCAGTTTCTTTTACTATACATAGTATAGCACAATTCACGTCCGATATAAATATCTGAAGATTTGCCGTGCCACCCTTGCGTACCCCTGTGACACGATGCTATACTATGCGTTAAATGAGCACGCCACATGGGCCAGCGACACATACGCCGACCACCATCAAAGGTGAGCACGCTAACGCGTCTCCTATGACTCGGGAATCTGAGAATGGGCGCCAGCTGTTCGTCAGCTACGCACTGGCTATGAGCTGGCAACTGGCTATTGCAGTATTGGTACCGATGATTGGTTTTGTTGAGCTCGGTAAGGCAGTAAACGAACAGACTGCTGGTGTACTTATTGGCTTAACAAGTGCCGTTATTGCAGTAGGTTTTGTCATGTGGCGGACAGTGCAGGCAGCAAATCGCTTGCCCGTACCTAAACTGACCGAGGCCCAGCGTCGCAAGATACAGAAGTCGTATGAAGAGGAGGATGAAGAGTGATGTTTACATTTATGAATCGTTTCGCGGATAGTGGTCCGTCCGTGCATGTTGCGCCTGGTACTGATTTTACGATTGCTGGTATTCATGTCACGAACTCAATGCTTTACGGCTGGGCTATCTGTCTTGCTATCATTGCTCTTCTGATTTGGGCTGCGCGCCGTGTGACTATCCACCCTAAGGGTGGTTTCGTGCAGTATGTTGAGGCCGGCATAACCTTTGCAACCGATCTTGTTGAAGGCGCATTTACCGACCGGGCGATTGGTCGAAAATATGTACCTTTCTTTGTGACGCTCTTTTTCTTTGTATTGCTCAACAATTGGTCGGGGCTTATTCCCGGTGTTGGTGATGCCGTACAGATTAATGGCCATCCGCTCCTGCGCCCCATGACCGCAGATCTTAATACGACACTGGCTATCGGGCTCGTCACTATGATCATTGTGTATGTCGCCTCAGTCCACGAAGTTGGTGGTTTTCGTAAATATATTCGCCACTTCTTCATGGGTAGCCCATTTAATCCGCTGTACTTCGTTATCGGTCTTATCGAGATGCTGACTGACCTGACGCGTACATTGAGTCTTGCACTTCGATTGTTCCTTAATATGGCAATCGGTGAGATTGTTATCGCTGTATTTGCCTATTTGGGCGGTCTGCTGGCCCCGTGGAGCGTGCTATCACCAGCTACGGCCCTACCGTTTACTTTGCTGGAGCTCGGCGTGGGTGCCCTCCAGGCTTACATCTTTGTTATCTTGTCCGTCAATTATCTGGCCATCGCGGTTAATAGCGCGCATGACCATGACTTGACCGAAGGTGATGTTGCTGAAACAATGATAGCGGCATCTCCGGAAGCGGAAGGATAATGCAGGACCGTCGCGGTCGGACAGAGCGATCTTCGTATGAAGATATCTCAACTTCGATCGTGATGGTAAACATCACTAAATAAGTAAGGAGAAATACGAATGTTACCAGTAGCACTACTAGCTAGTACGACAACCCCGATGCAGTCGCTCGCGCACGGCATCATGATTGGTGGTGGGTTTATCGGCCCAACCATCGGTATTGGCCTTGTTGGCGCCAACTACCTTGCAGCAGTTGGCCGCAACCCAGAAGCATCAAAGTTTCTTGGACAGGCACTAGTCTTCGTTGGTCTTATCGAGGTTTACGGACTTCTGGCCTTCGCATCGACATTCTTCGTCAAATAAGCACCTCGTAACAGTGAGAAATTGAATGGTTACAACAATGACTAATTTTGCAGATAGCTCATCGGGCATTGGCTCTCTGGGTATCGATGGCAAGGCGTTCATCATTCAGCTCGTCACGTTCCTGCTTGCCTTCTGGGTGTTGCAGCATTGGGCGTTCGGCCCGATCCTCAAGCTCCTGGAGCAGCGCCGCAAGACCATCGAAGATGGTGTTGCACTTGGCGAGCAGATGAAAAAGGACCGACTTGCGCTTGAATCAAAGATCGCCAAAGAACTTGCCAAGGCACGTACTGAAGCAGATGGCATTATTGCTGACGCTACTGACGCCGCACGTCAAACAGTCCGTGAAGCGGAAGAGAAAGCTGTGGCAAAGGCCGCAATCATCATTAAAGAAGGTGAAGATCGTGCTACTGCTGAAATGACCCGGGCGCGGAAGAAACTTGAAGGCCAGATCGTTGGCTGGGTTTCTGATGCGACTGAGGCCATTATCGGCGAAAAAGTCGATGCTTCGAAGGATGCGAGTATCATTGATCGCGTTCTTAAGGAGCAAAAGACTGCATGAAAGTTCCGCGCGTACGCATCGCTAACGCAATTGCAGATCACGTGTTAGACCAGGGTGTTTCAAGTGATTACGCCCGTGAGATTGCTGCCTACCTTCTGAGCGAGGGTCGTGTTGGTGAGCTTGAATCACTGCTGCGCGATGTTCAGGCTGACTGGGCCGCACGGGGATATGTAGAGGTACTCGCATATAGCGCGTACGATCTGAATGATAGTATTAAATCAGATATTGCTGATCGTATACGGCCGCTATTCCCTGTCCCTGAACAGATCACAGTAACAACGATTATCGACCCAAGCGTTGTCAGTGGTGTGCAGATTCGATTGAGCGACCGCCAGCTTGATCTGAGCGTCGAGGGCAAACTGAACAAGTTCAAACAGCTAACTGGAGTCGGAAAGGACTAATATATGGCTGATCTATCAATAACAGAACTCTCAGCCGATATCCGCGCGGCTATTGAAGAGTTGAAAAAGCGACCTGAGATCGAGAGCGTTGGTGTCGTCACTCGTGTTGGCGACGGCATTGCTTGGATCTACGGTCTAAGCGCCGCTGGTTACAACGAGATGCTTGAAATTGACGGCATCAGTGGCCAGAAAATAACGGCCTTTGCATTCAACCTCGCAGAGGATGAAATTGGTGCGGTTATTTTAGGCAGCACAACTGAAGTAAAGGCGGGCGCGACGGTCCGACTCAGCGGTCAGGTACTTGAAGTACCAGTTGGCCCAGAGCTTGTCGGGCGTATTGTTGACCCACTCGGTAATCCAATTGACGGTGGCGACCCAATCAACGCACAGCTTAAAAGTCCTGTCGAGCGTCCCGCTCCCGGTGTGCTCGATCGTAAGCACGTTCATGAGCCACTCATGACCGGCCTTGTTGCTATTGATGCGATGGTGCCGATCGGTCGTGGACAGCGCGAGCTTATCATCGGTGACCGTCAAACGGGTAAAACAGCCATCGCGGTTGATACTATGGTAAATCAGGCCCGCCAGAAATCAGGCGTTATCAACGTCTATGTTGCCATTGGACAGAAGTTTTCAAAGGTTGCAGCACTTCAAGAGCGCTTGAAGCGCGAAGGCGTGATGGACCAGACGATTATTGTCGCAACGAGTCCAAGTGATCCGGCGGCCATGCTGTATCTTGCTCCGTATGCGGGTGCTGCTATGGGTGAATATTTCCGTGACAATAAGCAACATGCGCTCATCATCTATGATGACCTCACTAAGCACGCGCAGGCGTATCGTCAGATGTCACTCTTGCTTCGCCGCCCACCGGGACGTGAAGCGTACCCTGGTGATGTGTTCTATCTGCACTCTCGTTTGCTTGAGCGAGCAGCAAAATTGAGCGACGAGCTTGGTGCAGGATCACTTACTGCCCTGCCGATCATCGAGACGCAGGCTGGTGACATTTCTGCATATATTCCAACAAATGTGATCTCGATTACTGATGGTCAGATATTCCTTGAAACATCACTGTTCTACCAGGGTATTCGCCCGGCTATATCAGTTGGTCTGTCGGTTTCCCGTGTGGGTGGTGACGCTCAGACGAAGGCTATCAAGGCTGCTGGCGGTGGCCTGAAACTTAGTCTTGCGCAGTTCCGCGAACTCGCAGCGTTTAGCCAGTTCTCGACTGATCTTGATCCCGAAACTCGTCATACCATTGAGCGCGGTCAACGTTTGACTGAACTACTTAAGCAGCCACAATACAGCCCATACGCAGTGTGGGAAATGTACAGCGTACTATATGCTGCAACGAATGGTGCGCTTGATGTCGTGCCGCTCGATAAAATCGAAGCTGCCCGTGAGTCCCTCCTTCGCGAGCTGAAGTCTAAGCACGCAAAACTAGTCGATGCTTTGAACACGGGAAATAAGCCGACCGACGATCAGAACGAAGAAGTTTTGAAGCTCGCTCGGACCGTTGCAAAGCAGTACGAAGTAAAGGAAGCGAAGTAGGTCTATAAGCCATGGCGAGTACCATTGAATTTCGGAGACGAATTAAGTCCATAAAGAACACTCGTCAGATCACGCAGGCGCAACAACTGGTTGCAGCCAGTAAGCTTCGTCGCGCTCAAGAATATGCACAGCGAAGCCGCGCGTACGCCGATTTGGCAAACGAACTGCTAACTCGCTTAAGCAATATAAGTGAAGTTGAACGCCAGCCACTCTTTGAGAAACGAGCGGTAAAGAATCGACTCTATATCATCATCACGAGCAATTCTGGGCTGGCCGGCGCATACAATGCAAACGTCCTCAAGCTTCTTACGAACGCCGTAAAGGCTGATCAAGGTTCTAAAGTTGCAAGTCACGTGCTGGCAATCGGCAACAAAGGAGCACAGTTTGTGCGACGCGTGAGTAGCATTGATTTACAGGCTGCATATCCTGGCTTTGGAAACGAGCCGACTGCGAATGATCTGCGACCAGTGCTCAATACGATGGTGAAACAATATAAAGATGGCGAAGTTGATGAAGTGATTGTCCTCTTTACTGAGTTTAAATCGACCGTCAGCCAAATTGCATCCTCGCAGCGTTTACTACCTGCTCAAGCAGTTGAAGACAAGGCGAACATTACGACGATTAGTAACTTTGAGCCTGATGTTGAAACGGTTATTGATCAGGTTGCGACACGCCTTATCGAGGCACAAGTGTGGCAAGCGCTACTTGAAAGTATTGCAAGCGAACACGCAATGCGTATGATCGCTATGAAGAACGCAACTGACAACGCCAAGGACCTCATCGGTGATTACACGCTTGAACTCAACACTGCCCGACAAGGAGCAATTACCCAAGAGTTGGCAGAGATTACTGGTGGCGCAGAGGCATTAAACGGATAACTCAGGCTTAAGGAATAACAGGAGCTATAATGGCAGAAGTAACGATAGAAAAGACTGGCACAGGAAAAATCACGCAGGTCGTGGGCGTGGTCGTTGACGTCGAATTTGCGACTGATACCCTGCCCGCCATCTACAATGCATTAACGTTAGAACACGACAGTAAGGTGCTAACACTCGAGGTGGCCCAGCATCTCAGCGAGTCAAGTGTCCGTGCGATTGCGCTTGGATCTACCGACGGCCTTGGTCGTGGCGTAGAAGTTACTGATACAGGGAAGCCTATCTCAGTACCAATTGGCGAAGATACGCTTGGGCGTATGTTTAATGTCACCGGACAGCCCATTGATGGCAAGGGTAACTCTTTCAGTAAAACGGCACCGATCCACCGCACGCCGCCACCGCTTGTTGATCAGTCACCAAGTGTTGAGATTCTCGAAACAGGCATTAAAGTTATTGACCTTATCTGCCCTATCGTCAAGGGTGGTAAAGCGGGACTGTTCGCTGGCGCTGGTGTCGGTAAGACAGTCTTGATCCAAGAGCTCATCAATAATATTGCGAAGTTTCACAGTGGCTACTCGGTATTTGCGGGTGTTGGCGAACGAACCCGTGAAGGTAACGATCTCTACCATGAAATGGAAGAGTCTGGCGTGATCAAGAACACCGCACTAGTCTTCGGGCAAATGAACGAACCACCAGGGGCGCGTCTTCGTGTTGCTCTTTCAGCGCTAACGATCGCCGAGAGCTTCCGTGACCAGGGCGATGATTTGTTGTTGTTCATCGATAATATTTTTCGCTACACCCAGGCTGGCGCTGAAGTGTCCGCTCTACTCGGTCGTCTACCTTCAGCCGTGGGCTATCAGCCAAACTTGGCGGAGGAAATGGGTCAGCTTCAAGAGCGCATTACGTCGACTCGAGAGGGCTCAATTACATCTGTCCAGGCTGTATACGTCCCAGCTGACGATATGACCGACCCTGCACCGGCAACGACGTTTGCTCACCTCGACACGACGATTAGTATGAACCGAGCTCTGACTGAAATCGGTATCTATCCTGCTGTCGATCCACTTGATAGTACGTCGAACATTCTTGACCCAGAAATCGTCGGTGAAGAACACTATCGTGTTGCTCGTGAAGTACAGCGTGTACTGCAGCGGTACAAGGACCTTCAAGATATTATTGCGATTCTTGGCATGGAAGAACTAAGCGAAGAGGACAAGCAACTTGTTGCTCGAGCTCGTCGTATCCAGCGATTCTTTAGCCAGCCATTCTTTGTGGCGGAACAGTTCACCAATAATCCCGGCCAGTACGTAAAATTGTCTGACACGATCAAGGGTTTTCAAGAGATTCTTGATGGTAAGCATGATGATGTTCCTGAAACAGTCTTCAACTTAAAGGGCACCATCGAAGACGTAGTCAAGGCCGCAAAGGCTACTAAGAAGTAGCATGGGACTTTTCGTCGACTTCGTCGCAACGATCCTTTTTGGAGCGCTTGCAGGCTGGTTGACGGCACGGATCATGCATGTGAAGACGGAGTTCTGGGGCAACCTGCTCCTCGGTATTATTGGCTCAGTTGTTGGCAGTGCTCTACTCCGCTTGATCGGTGGATCGGGGGTTAATGGCTTTACAATTTACAGCCTCCTCGTTTCTGTCGTAGGCGCCTGCATAAGTGTGTGGGTGTTTCGTCGAATTGATACGAAAGGAAAAAAATAGGAATGGTACATTTTCAGCTCGTTGCGTTGACTGGCACGAAGTTCGATGGTGACGCATATGAAATCATTTTGCCAACCCTGGACGGTGAGATTGGCGTGCTACAAGACCACATGCCGCTCGTGTCTGTTGCGACAACTGGCGTAATAGCAGTGCGCAAACAGGCACACGACGCAGATCGTGATCGCGAATACTTTGCTATTAGCGGCGGGGTTATTGAAGTGAGCGACAACACGCTTCGCGTGCTTGTTGATGAGGCGGATAATGCCGAAGACATCAACGAATCAGAAGCAGAAGCTGCCATGGAACGGGCCAAGCAACTTAAGGCAGAGGCTACTGACGAAGTTAGTCTTGAGCATGCTCAGCAGCTCGTTGACCGACATGCGGTTAGGATCCAAGTAGCAGGCTTAAAGCGTCATCACCAAAAACGCTAGAGTGCTTCGTACTCTTGTCGTAGGGTAGGCTGGTTTGTATCAGCCTGCATATTTTTTGTCTCGAATTGTGTGCGAATTGCAGGACTGGTAGTAAGCGCATAACCTATGTCGAGTGCGCATTGGCTTGATGTTCTCGTTATGGCATTTGCGATAATGCCCCTGATCTCAAGAGGGGTGACACTGAAGCGATCGGCATCTGTGTCGAAATCGAGTGTTTGCTTGATATCTTTTGTAATAGTATCGATCTGTTGTTTGAGCCGTTCTTCCCACGATGGATCGGTCTGCGCTAAAACAGAACGAGCTGCCTGGGCAGCTCGTTCATTCACTAGCGGTGAGTACTCACGTACTGACGGTAATGACTCTATACGCTGCCGTATGTTCTCCATGGTATAGCTTGGAGGTGTGCTTTGCTGGTATTTTTTCATGCTTCCCCGCTTTCTGCTACGTGTAATTGCTATGCCTAAGTATAAGGTGTACAATTCCGACGGCTTGTGATTATTCTCACATTTGACGCGCTACGTCAGTTTTCTTCAGCTAAACGATATACAAATGTCGTCAGTTCGATGGAGGGTTCTCCGGCCACACTATTTGCATTTTAATCGGAGTAGTATCTCGACTATGGAATTTATGGTAACAAGAATAAGTGATGGACTTGGTATTGGCGAAGGTTCAATTTCCGGAGTCTCGATTGCTAATAATGTTGGCGAAGATGTCATGCAGCGCGCCGATGCGGCAATTTCATCTTCTAGTATTCTTGTTGATGTTGGTACGGACGATAATGGAGCGCCGGTTGACGATGACGGGTGCGGTGACGGACGTATTACTAAAGTAGTGATGAAAGGTCGTGAGCCAAGGCGTCGCTCATTGAACCGCGCAAAGGTATTCGGGGGTGGTAGCGCTATGGCAGTCGCTGACCTTATCGGCTCTGGTGAGGCGGCTGATACGCTCGTTGATACGTTCGGCAAGGCGATCAACATTCTGTCGGAACATATGATAGATTTTGGCGCGCATACGGCTGAGCATGTCAGTAGTGAAGACAAGAGTGGCTGTGGTGCAATCGATGAGGCACCAACAATTCTAAATCGAGTGATACAGAACCAAGCAGTAATTACTGAGCAACTCCGTGCGCTTGGTATTGCGGCTGAAGGCCTTGATGTCATATTCGAAAATTTCAAGACGTGTAACGATCGATTTGCTAACCAGGCATATCGTGGCCTTGATGTCATGAATCTTATTGTTGATCGCGGTAAGATTGTTAAGCAACTTGGTGGCGCTCATGTCGAAGCGCGTATCATTTTAAACTATGTACCTGGAAAAACGATAGACCAAGGGTTGATTCATTCAGTGAGTGATGGAAAAGTCGACGTGTTTGGTGTTGATGTATGGCGCATACAAGATCTGGCAAAAGGTCTTCACTCTAATGATGAGCAGGCTGAGCTCCATGCCCTCCAAAGTATGCTGGTCTATACGTTAGCCGTCGCCATAGTGCTTACCAAGGGTGATCTGCCAGTGTATACCATTAAACCAGCTGCTGTTCGTGCTTCGGCACCGGTTGCAGCTTAAGTCAACTTAGCCTTCAAAACATCATTGGGTTTGAAGGCACCTCTTTTTGGCTAAGCAGCTAAGCGTAGGCGTTCAATAGCGGCTCGTACGTTACCGCGGATACCTATAGCTAGATTGCGTGGGTCAAGCTTGCCATTAATTGTGGGGTCATTATCGTGTGACGCCAAAACTGCACGCACAGGTGTTGAGTCGAGTAAGAACGCACGCATCAAGACCTCCGGGTCGAGATCTAATTCGGGGAAGTTTCTCAGAATTGCTTCAGTTACCCTCGTGATGTCCTGTCGGTAAAAAGCTTTGCCATCTGCAGCGGCTTTACTGGCGGAGCCAACCGTCTCAGTGTCGAAATTGTGGATGAGGCCGGTATCACGAGCCGCTGCATGGCTACCGGCGAGTATCATGACGGGCATGCCACGTTTGATCTGGTTGACGTAATCTTGTCGGTTTACGGCGAAGCCACCTCCATGCCCTTCGGTGGCTAGCTCGAGGAATATGCTGTGTGCTTCGAAAAGCTCATTCGTGTATCTATCATTCCCAAAGATAGCGACTTGGTCTGTCTTTGCGATGCTGGAAATTAAGGTTGAATCGGTGTCGAGCAGTAATGCTGAGGTAGCTCCTACCCCGCCACAATATGCACATCCCATACTGTCGTGACCATGTACGTTGAAGGCCCCATAGGGGTGCTCGTTATTTGCCGCGCTATGGAGGATCGGTTTGACCGCGCGCCGGTCCCTATCGGCACCCATTCTACTTACGATCTCCGTAAGCATGCCGTCGAAGCCTCCCGCTTGCTCGATGAGTTGCCTGCCTGCTTCGCGACCGTGTTGAGCGGTATATGCTATGAGCACATTCTTGGCGATTCCTGCCGCGGCGCCGAATACACTTGCGTAAACTTCGTTTGCGCGCAGAACATCTGAGTAGCCATCGGCGAGCCAGAGCGCTGACTGTACGGTCGGAGCTCTGTCATCGCCACAGCCAACCCACAGTGGTCCTTCATACGTCTCCCAATATGCTTCCCTCTCTTTGATAAATTCTGGCGGCAGATACCCGGGGACGGTTTCTATCTCCCGATCCGCTTCTGCCGCATCGGTGGGGTGCAACATTTCCCTGAGAGCTACACGGGCAGTCGTTTCAGCTAGCCGACTAAGTGACATCACGTCGCGCTGTTCAAAGACTGGGTCTATTCGTATAATTTCTAAACTAGGCATAAATAAAGAAGCACCGCCATGCTCGTCACAACGTAATTATAGGAGCGTAGTGTATTATCTTTGTGTTTTTCTGTCAATATATTGTAATAGTTTTTCTATGATGTAGGGATGGCCACTCTCAATCTTCTAACGCAACACTAGGATCCATCGGTACGACTTCTCCTTTCTCTGCCAGTAGTTTACTAAACATTTCGTAGGGCGTCTTGTAGCCGAGGCTTTGCCTCGGCCTGCCGTTAAT
>Ga0265338_10004132_pt1 | contig 19860 bp, 19 predicted proteins | sample 42126metaG_FD_193579 | JGI IMG/M metagenome (GOLD analysis project Ga0265338, IMG submission 193579) | Rhizosphere microbial communities from Carex aquatilis grown in University of Washington, Seatle, WA, United States - 4-21-26 metaG | ecosystem: Host-associated > Plants > Roots > Rhizosphere...
CGGCAATACCGGAGCGGGCGGCAGCACGGCTGGCGCGGGCGGTGCTACCGGCTTGGCCGGCGCCACCGGTTCGGGCGGCGCGCCGGGCGCCGGCGGGATGATCGGCGCCTGCGATCCGGGCACGACGACGACCGCGTGGGCGACCAGCTGTCCGGCGGCGCCCCCGACCACCTGCGTGGCCGGCACCTGGACCGCGGTCGGTCCGGACTCCGGCAACACCGATGCGACGCTGGTCGCCGAGTCCGCGCACTTCGCGGTCTACTCCAACGGCGCGATCACCGCCGCGCAGGGCACGGCGGCGACCGACGAGCTCGAGAACGTCATCTGGCCGAACCTGTTCGGCAGTCCGATCTTCTTCCCCGAGCCGTACTGCAACTCGACGACGAAGTCCAAGGCCAGCATCGTGGTGAAGACCACCTTCGGCCTGACGGGTGGCGGCTTCGGCAACGGCTTCATGGGCATGTGGATCGGTCCGGGCGCCACGTCGGATCACTGGGGGCTCGCGCACGAGTTCATGCACTCGGTGCAGTCGACCACGCGCGGCCTGCAGTGCCAGGGCCCGCCGTCGACGCAGGCGTATTGCGGCTGGATTTACGAGAGCCACGCCAACTGGCGCGCGCAGCAGCTGCCCGAGTACCACACGACCGCAATCCACTGTTCGGAGATGCTGGTCAATGCGCCCAATATCTATTTGGGCTCGACGCGCGATCGGTACTGCGACTGGCAATTCATGGAGTTTCTCAAGGACAAGTATTGCTACCAGGCCGTCAACGACATCTGGATGTCGCCCACGACCAGCAACGATCCCTTCACCAACATCATGAGCACGCGCGGCTGGACCATCAGCCAGCTCAACGACTTCTTCGGCGAATGGGCGACCCACAACATCACGTGGGACTATCAGGACCCGCCGCCGTCCGCGACCGCGGGCGGCAACCAGGGCGCGCTCTATCGATCGCCGGCGCGCAGCTTCACCGCGGGCGGCTACGACACCATCACCAGCGTGTCATTGCCCGAGCGGCGCATGCGCACCGTGCACATGGAGGTGATGGACGCCGTCAATCGCCGCTACTCGGTGCCGCCGCTGCAGGCGCCGCAGCGCTGGGGCTACAACATCGTTCGTTTGTTCCCCGATGCGGGCGCGACCAGCGTGAGTGTCACGTTCCGCGGCGTCACCCAGGCAGCGGCGAATTCGGATTGGCGCTGGGCCCTCGTCGCCACCGACGCGGCGATCACCAAGTCGCGCTACAGTACGCTCCAGCGCGGCTCCGACGGGCAACTTTCGTTGTGCGTGAATCCCGGCGAGTCGGTGTGGTTGGTCGTCACGGCGACACCCTCGGTGCAGCAGCACATTTACTGGGATCAGCTCTATCCGTCGGTCTATCGCTATCCCTACATGATCCAGGTCGCGGGCGCGCAGCCCGACGGCTATCAGGCCAACGCACCCAAGCCGTCGGCGACCGGCGCCGTCTGGGCCAACGGCGGCGGCTGGGTCGCCACCGGCGCCACCGTCGCGCAGGGGGCCTTCGTCGGCCCGTACGCGGCCGTGCTCGGTGGCACCGTCGGCGCCAGTGCGCGCGTGGACGACCACGCCGTGATCATGCCCGGCTCGACCCTGACCAGTGGTACGGCGAGCGGGATGACGATCCTCATGAGCGGCATGACCGTCAGCGGTACAGCGCGCGTCACGCTCGGCTGGCCCAACGGCCCCGCCTGGTTCGAGAAGCCGGTGTCGGCGTCGGGGACCGCGGTGCTGCTGGGTGACATCGAGTACCGCGGCGTCAACCTGACCGAGACCAGCGGCTCGTACTGCGGCTTCGTCGACAACACGATCGCGAGCAACTGCACGGGGGCGGATGTCACGGTTGCGCCGCCGTACGTCTGGCGGCCGTAGTACCAAGGGAACCGAGTGGGGAAAGATCATGGGATACCAATGTCGGACGTGCGGACTCTGGCATGACGAACGACCGACTTTCTTCGTTGCCGAGCTTCCCGCAGTCGTCGCTGAACTGTCGGACATCGACTTGCGGAGCCGTGTTGAACGAGGATCCGATCAGTGCATCCTCGATGGGCAACACTTTTTCATCCTCGGCAACCTGGATATTCGGATCCTCGGTTCGTTGGAGCACTTGAGGTGGACTGTCTGGTCGAGCCTGAGCCAAAGCAACTTTGAGCGCGCTTCAGAGCTGTGGCAAACGGTGGGGCGAGAGTCCGAGCCACCCTACTTCGGCTGGCTGAGCAACCAGATTCCCGGCTATCCCACCTCGGTCAACATCAAGGCGATGGTTCGTACGGGGCCAGTCGGAATCAGGCCCAAGCTCATCGTGATCGAGGAAGGCCATCCACTCGCACGGGACCAGGACCAGGGCGTTTCGGAAGAGCGCGCTGAAGAATTGATTCACGCGGCGCTGCACCGCGAAGCCGTCTAGCCCGCCGGCAGCCTCGCGATCGACGCCAGGAACATTAACTTCGGTGCGGGAGATCGAGTCGGGGACGCGTCCTCGCCGAGCCTCGGCGCGTCCATTGGCAACCTGCACAACGGAGTGAGCCATGAAGGTGACAGTCATCGGTCTCGGGCTGATCGGCTCGCAGGTGGTCCGCAAGCTGACCGCAGCGGGACATGAGGTCATCCCCGCGGCGCCTTCCACGGGCGTCGATTTGATCACCGGTAAGGGCCTGGATCAGGCGCTGAAGGGCGCCGAGGTCGTGGTCAATCTGGCGAACTCCCCGACGTTTGACGAGGCGTCCCTGGACTTCTTCCGCACCTCCATGACGAACCTGCTGGCCGCGGGAAGGGAGGCCGGCGTTCGCCACCAGGTGATCCTTTCGATCATCGGCGTGGACCAGGTGCCGCAGCTGGTCTACTACCGCGCCAAGGCGTTGCAGGAGGAGCTGCTCCGTCACGGGCCGACGCCGTACTCTGTCGTGCGCGTGACCCAGTTCTTCGAATTCATGAGCTGGCTCTTGTCCTCCACCTCCGACGGCGCCACCGTTCGCCTGCCCTCGACTCATCTGCAGCCGATCGCGGCCGCGGACGTCGTCGATGCGGTCGTCAAAGTCGCGACCGGCGCGCCCCTCCAAGGCATCTGGAACGTCGCCGGCCCGGATATCTTCTCGCTCGATGAGCTCGGCAGGGTCACGCTCGCCGCACGTCACGACGAGCGGAAGGTGATCACCGACGAAAAGGCAGGCCTGTTCGCCGGCGTCGCCGGCGACGTGCTCACCGGGGGCCCAGGCGTTCACCTGGCGCCCACGCACTACCAGGATTGGATCCAGACGGCCCGGTGAGGTTCATGCGTCTTGAGCGATCCTCCCGCCGGTTGGCACGGACGTTGTCCGTGAAGGGGCGCGACCGGTCGACTCTAACTGGTTGATTCCTCGTCGCTGGTCGTCCGGAATGTGGACGGTGGCCGTCCGCCCGGACGCTCCCCTTCTCCGCTCCCCTGGAGCATCAACCTTGGAGAGGACTACTCGCAGTTTCTATGTCCACCCGGAGGGCCGGGCGAACCCAATATCGTCGAGACGGCGGAACGTGACCTGGCGTGGGCTCTCCGCGACGCTGTCTAGTTGCTGATAAGCTACGCGCCGGTGTCCGAGCCCGGGGCTCCCACGACCGAATCGGCGAACGTCCTCGAGACGGCGCGCGGGGGACCACTCGTCGGGCGCGAGCGGGAGATCGGCGAAGCCACCGGCGCGCTCGAGGGGGCGGCGAGCGGACGCGGGCGGCTCCTGATGCTGGTGGGCGAGCCGGGCATCGGGAAAACCAGCCTGGCCGACGGGATCGCCGCCACCGCCGCGAGGCGGGGATTCAAGGTGCTCTGGGGCCGATGCTGGGAGGCGGGCGGCGCGCCAGCCTACTGGCCCTGGCTCGATCTGCTGTCGGAGCTGACGGCCATGCTCGAGGACGGCGCGCTCCGGCAAGCGCTGGGCGATGGCGCCAGCCTGTTCGGCGAGCTGGTGCCCGAGGTCCGGTCGCGGGTGCCCGACGCCGTCGTTGCAGCGGAGCCTCCACCCGACGAGGGGCGCTTCCGACTCTGGCGGGCGACCAGCGCGCTGCTCAACCAGGCCGCGAAGATCCAGCCGCTGGCGCTGGTGCTGGACGATCTCCACGCGGCGGATCGATCGTCGCTGGCGCTGCTGCACTTCGTGGCCCGGCAGCTGCGGCCCATGCGCATCGTGGTGCTGGGAACCTACCGGGACGTCGAGGCGCGGATGGACCCGGAAGCCAACGAGCTCCTGTCTCGCATCTCCCGCGAAGGGTCGACGCTGTCGGTGGCGCGGCTCGATCGCGGGGCGGCGGCGCGGTTCGTGCGCGGGCGCGCCGGCGACGTCGAGGCGGAGGTCGAGGCGAAGATCCTCGACAGCGCGCAGGGCAATCCGCTGTTTCTCAGCGAGATGATGAACCTGCGCGACGAGCAGGGCCCGGCCGCGATCGTGGCGGGCGAGGTGCCGCGCGGGGTTCGAGACGTCATTCGACAGCGGCTCGATCGCCTGCCCGACGCCGCGCGCTCGCTGCTGGACCTGGCGGCGGTCGCCGGCGACGTCATCGATTTGCCGCTGCTGGTCGCCGCCTCCGAGCGTGACGCCGCTTGGGTCTCCGCGCGCCTGACCGAGGCGGCGCGCGCCGGGGTGGTCGCGGGCACGACCACGGGCGAGCCCAATCCGGCGGCGCGGCGGCGCTTCGGTCACGCGCTCTTTCGCGAGGTGCTGTATCGCGAGCTCTCCGAGGAGGCGCGCCGCTCGTTGCACGGCCGGATGGCGGCGGCGCTCGAACGCATCTCAGGGACGTTTCCGCCGCACGCGGAGATCGCGCACCACGCGCTCGAAGGTCCCGCGGAGATGTTGCCGCGCGCGGTCGACCACGCGCTGCGCGCGGCGGATCGCGCGCAAGAGCTGCTGGCGTATGACGACGCGATCCGCACGCTCGGCCGCGCGCGCGACGCGGTCGCGGCGGCCGGCAACCCGCCGGTGCTGTGCGCCCGCGTCCTGCTGGCGACCGGCGAGGCGCGCATCCGTCGCGGCGAGGTCGAGCTGGGAAAGGCGGACTGCCGCGAGGCGGCGGCGATCGCGCGCGCGCGCGACGACGCCGAGCTGGCGGCGCGCGCGGCGCTGACCTACGGCCGCGTGTTCACGTTCGGGCTCGTCGACCCGGTCCTCGTCGACATGATCGAGACCTCGCTCGCGGCGCTGCCGCCGGGCGACAGCGCCTGGCGCGCACGCCTGCTGGCGCGCCTCGCCGGCGCGCTGCAACCGAGCCTCAAGGCCGAGGAGCCGGTGCGCGTGGCGCGCGAGGCGATCGAGATCGCGCGGCGCCTCGGCGACAGGTCGGCGCTGCTCGAAACGTTGCACGACGGGATCTCGGCGCTGATGGACATCGTCCCGGCAGCGGAGCCGCGCGCGCTGAACCTCGAAGCGGAGCGGTTGGCGATGGAGCTCGGAGATCGCGAGCGGCTGCTCCGGACGCACGGCCGCCTGGCGGTCGCGCACCTGGCGCTCGGTGCCGTCGACGCCGCCGACGCGCGCATCGCCGCCTTCGAGACGCTGGCGTCGGAGCTGAAGGCGCCGTGGATGGGCTGGCGCGGCCCGATGCTGCGTGCGGTGCGCGCGACGATGGAGGGGCGGTTCGACGAGGCCGAGCGGCTGGCCGACGAGGCGCGACGGCAGGGAAAGGCCGCGGGCGATCCGGTGGTCGACGCGGTCTGGACCACCAACCGCGAGGGCCTGCTGCGCGCCGCCGAGCGCCACGAGGAGCTCGCGGCCTTCGAGCCCGACGTCTGCCGCGCGCGCGCCGCGATTCACCTGGCGCCGTTCTGGCAGTCGCTGCAGTCGATTCTGATCCGCACGCGTCTCGAACAGGACGACCAGGTGCGCCTGCATCTGGAACTGCTGCCGGAGGGCTCGCTGTCGGCGCTCGACAATCTGTTCCCGACGATCTTCGCCGCCGAGGCGGTCGCGCTGGTCGGGCCGCGCGACGTCGCGCGGGGACTTTACGATCGCATCTCGGGGTTCTCGGGCGAATGCTCGATGCTCGGGATGAGTTACATGTCGTGGGAAGGCCCCTGGGCCCGGCTGCTCGGTCTCCTCGCGGCGTACCTCGGACGCTGGGACGACGCCTGGGCGCACTTCGAAAACGCGCGCGCTCTGTGCCGCCGCGTGCGGGCGCGGCCTTATCTCGCGCGGACGGAGTACGAATACGGGCGGGCGCTGCTCGCGCGCGACGCGCCCGGCGATCGCGATCGGGCGCGCGCGCTGTTCACGTCGGCGCGCGCCGTCGCCGTCGAGTTGAACATGCCGGGGTTGATCCGGTTCGCCGACGCGCGTTTGGCCCCGCTGGGTTCGCCCGACGCGCACACCGGCGAGGCCGCACCCGCGCCGAGCCAGCTCGCGACCGCGGCGCCCGGGCTGCCGTTCTCGTTCGTGCTCGAGGGCGAGTACTGGACGGTGCGCTGGCAGGAGACGACCTTCCGGTTGAAGGACGGCCTGGGCCTCCAGTATCTCGTGCGGTTGTTGGCGGATCCCGGACGCGAGATCCACGTGCTGGATCTGGTGGGCGAGCGGGCCGGCGCCGCCGCCGGCGAGGCGATCGATACGGGGGATGCGGGCGAGCTGCTGGACGAAGAGGCGCGACGCAGCTACAAGGACCGGCTCGAGGATCTCCGCGAGACGCTGGCCGAGGCCGAATCCTTCGGCGACGGCGCGCGCGCCGAACGGGCGCGGGCCGAGATGGAGGTGCTCGCGGCGGAGCTCGGGCGCGCGGTCGGGCTCGGGGGTCGCGTCCGGCGCGCCGGGGGTGCCGCCGAGCGCGCACGCAGCGCGGTCCAGCGGCGGATCAAGAACGCGCTCGAACGCATCGGCGAGCACGCGCCGGCGCTGGCCGCGTACCTGGCGCGGACGGTCAAGACCGGAAACGCCTGTGTTTTTCGCCCCGAATCCGGCTAGGCCGCGGCCCACCGACGCGCCGGACTGAACAGGGAACGGCTCGTTCCGTCCGACGTCACGCCTCCTGGGTGAACCCGCACCAAGGAGGCGACCGATGAGCGCCGCACGCCTGAAAGACCTGTACGAGCGCCAGCGTCGCGCCATGCTGCGGCGCCCCGAGCTCGGGCGCGCCAGCGGACAGGCGCGCGTCCAGATGATCGGCGAGCTGACCTGCAGCGTCGAGCAAGAGGACTCCCGCACGGTGGTCGACCTGCCGCTCGACGAGGGTGGCGGGGCGGGCGGACAGCCGCCCGAGCAGATGGTGCGCGCCGGGTTGGGCGCCTCGCTGGCGATCGGCTATCGGCTCTGGGGCGCGCGGCTCGGCGTCGACCTCGACGCGATCGAGATCGACATCGTCTGCGAGTCGGACACGCGCGGGCAGCTCGGCATCGCCGAAGGAGTGCCGGCGGGCTGGCAACGAATCCTGATCGACGTGCGGATCCGCAGCGACGCCCCGGACGCAGAGGTGCGGCGGGTCGTCGAGACCGCCGATCGCTTGAGCCCGATGCTCGCGAACCTGTCGCCCCGCATCGCGCGCGTCCATCGCCTGAACGTCGGCCCGAAGACCGGCGCGGCGCCGAAGGAACGCACCGTTCCCTCCGAGGTCACGCCTCTCGATTGAAGAACGACGGCGGAGACGCCGGAACAGACCTGAACGAATCCGAACCACCAACAAAGGAAACGACCATGAACACGATCAAGATGACGACGACGATGACGAAAGCGGTTGTGATGGCGGCGGCGATGCTTGCGCTCGGGGCGTCGGCCCGGGCCGCGGACTCGCCCGTTGCGGCGGCGAAGGCGGACATCCAGAAGACGCTCGGCTTCGTGCCGCAGTTCTTCGTGAGGCTGCCCGAGGGAATGCTGCCCGGCGCGTGGGAGGAGATGAAGACCTTGCAACTCAATCCGCACACGGCGCTGGCCGGGCGGACCAAGGAGCTGATCGGCCTCGGCGTCGCGGCGCAGATTCCCTGCCGCTACTGCATCTATGCCCACAGTCAATTTGCCCGCTTGAACGGCGCCAGCGACACGGAGATCGGCGAGGCGGTCGCAATGGCGGCCATCACGCGCCACTGGAGCACCTACCTGAACGGCATCCAGACCGATGAGGCGAAGTTCCGGGGCGAGATCGCGAAGATCGTCGACAACGTCAAGCACGCGAGCGGCGCCAAGGTCGCGCCCGTGACCGTCGTCGACGGCGCGAGCGCCCTCAACGAGGTCGCGCAACGGCTCGGTTACGCGCCGGAGTTCCTGCGCACGTTCCCCGAAGAGGCCCGCGCCGGCGCGTGGAAGCAGATGCGCGACGTGCAGCTCAATCCCGGAACCGCGCTGGCCGGCAAGAACAAGGAGCTCATCGGCCTGGCGGTGGCTTCGCAGATTCCCTGCCGCTTCTGCATCATCGCCCACACCGAGTTCGCCAAGCTGAACGGCGCCACCGACGCGGAGATTCACGAGGCCATCGCGATGGCCTCGCTCACGCGGAGCCTCAGCACGATGCTGAACGGGCTCGAGGTCGACGAGCCGCAGTTCCGCCGCGACATCGATCGTCTGGTCAAAGGCGCGAAGGCCTCCGCCAAGGCCGCGGCGAAGAGCCCGACCACCGCGCAGCGCTGACCAGCTCCGACGAGGAAACGAGAACAAGCAAACAAACCAGGAACGGCCCGGGCGGCTTTGCTGCCCGGGCCTTTCTTGCGTGGTGCGTTCCAATCGCTGAACGCCCCTCCCGGTGATCGCGCACGCTCGATCGGGCACAGAGCCGGCCGCCCCTTCGCGGTGTTATCATTGCGGCAGAATAGGAGTTGGACAGTCCAGTCGAGGGAGAAGTACCTGCGTGCCGTGATCTCCTCCCAATCGTTCTGGGTGCCGCCATTCGTTATTCCAACTTCTCGGTGAGTACGTCGCTGATCGAGGTTCTTGCGCCCAATGTCGTTACCTCAGGCGACCAACGAAGGGCTCACTCCAGTGAGGGCGGAGGTCAGGCGCGAAGGCCGTGATCGTCGTCGGTCGCTTCGCTCTTTGGTGCGCCCACCGCTGAACGGCAGTATCGTCATGCGGATCGGGGATCCCTCGCGGACCTTCGGCCCGCAGGTCAGCGTCACAATCACCGTGCGAACGGGGCAAACGCCATGATCAAGGTCGCAGTGCTGGGTTCATTGTTGGTCTTCTCGGTCGCACCTCGGGCGCTCGCGGCGGATTTCTTCGTCGTCACCGATACGTTCAAGTCGCAAGAGGATGCCCAGGCGCGAGCGGCTATGGTGGGCGGCTGGGTGCTCGACACGGATGCGTATTCGGGGCTCGCTCCAAGCGCGTTCGCCGTCGTTCGCGGGCCCTACGCCACTCGACTCGTCGCCGACCAGCGGCTGAAGGAGCTGAAAGCCATCAAGACGTACAAGACCGCCTACGTGAAGGACGCGGGCGTGCTTCGAATTGCCCCAGCCCTGGGGCACTGGGCGTCTCCGAAGGTCCTCGCGGCGCTCCTGGGTGAGCTATCGGTTGTGGTCAGCGAAAAACCCGGCGGCACGGATCCGTGTGAGCCGCAGGAGCCCTACCAGGAAGTGGCCCTGACCATCGTCACGCTGGATCACGGAATCGACCCGAAGACCGAGGCCGATACATTCAAGCCCCGGCGAGTCGATCTGGACATCGGCGGCTTCTGGATCATCAAGCGGACCGGAGAGATCGAACGAATGAGGATCTGCGCCGAGTGACTCGGGACGGTCCCGGACGAACATGAAAAAGCATGCTGTCGTGATCGCGGGCGGAGGCCCGACCGGGATGATGCTGGCGGCCGAGCTTGCGCTGGCGCGCGTCGACGTCGCCATCGTCGAGCGGCGCGCCAATCAGGAGCTCGAGGGCTCGCGCGCCGGTGGCCTGCATTCCCGCACGATCGAGGTGCTCGATCAGCGGGGCGTCGCGGATCGCTTTCTCTCACAAGGGAAGGCCGTGCAGGTCGCGGGCTTCGCGATGATCCCGCTCGACATCAGTGACTTTCCGACTCGCCACAACTACGGGCTCGCGCTGTGGCAGAACCACATCGAGCGCATCCTCGCCGCCTGGGTCGACGAGCTGGCGGTGCCGATCCATCGCGGACGTGAGGTGACCGGCTTTACCCAGGACGACACCGGCGTCGACATCGTCCTGTCCGACGGCTCTTCGTTGCGGTCCGAGTACCTGGTCGGATGCGACGGCGGTCGCAGCTTGATCCGCAAGAAGGCCGGCATCGACTTTCCGGGGTGGGATCCGTCCGTCAGCTACTTGATTGCCGAGGTCGAGATGACCGGCGAGCCGGCGCTGGGCATCCGCCTCGGTGAGAAGGGCGTCAATGGCCTCGGCAAGCTCGAGGACGGCAAGCGCGTGCGCGCCGTGTTGATCGAACCGCAGGTCGTGCCCGGCGACGCGCCGACGCTGGACGACCTGCGCGAGGCGCTCATCGCCGTCTACGGCACCGACTACGGTGTCCACAACGTCACGTGGCTCTCGAGGTTCACCGACACGACCCGGCAGGCAGCGGCCTACCGAGCGAGACGAGTGCTCCTCGCCGGCGACGCGGCCCACGTGCATGGCCCCGCCGGCGGACAGGGTCTCAACATCGGTGTCCAGGACGCCGTGAACCTGGGATGGAAGCTGGCCGAGGTGGTGAGCGGCACATCGCCGGAGAGCCTGCTCGATACCTACCAGGCCGAGCGGCACCCGATCGGTGCGCGCGTGCTCAAGCTCACCATGGCGCAGACGGCGCTCATGCGCGGCGACGAACGGACGAAGGCCATGCACGAGCACGTGTCCGAGCTGCTCAAGATGGACGAGCCGCGCAAGCGATACGCCGCAATGATGTCGGGGCTGGACATTCGCTACGACCTCGGCGCGGGACACCCGCTGCTCGGGCGCCGCATGCCCGATCTCGACGTCGTCACCACCGACGGCCCACGTCGGGTGTTCACCTGGCTGCACGAGGCCCGACCGGTGCTGCTCAATCTCGGTGAGCCAAACGCTCTCGACATCGCGTCGTCTCCCTGGACGGATCGGGTTCAACGGTTCGACGCTCGATACGAAGGTGTGTGGGAGCTCCCGGCGCTCGGCGCGGTCGCTGCCCCCACGGCCGTGTTGATTCGACCCGACGGACACGTCGCGTGGGTCGGAGCCGGCACGGACCAGGGTCTTCGCGACGCCCTGACCACCTGGTTCGGACCGCGAACAGCGTGACCGAGCGCGCTGGTCCGGACAGCCTCCCGTGCTTACGGTTCCGGCATGAAGCTCAGCGGACTCCGAGGATGGACCGCCGGTCTCGGGATGTTGGCGATCGGTGTCGCAATGTCCATGTCCGGCTGCTACGCCGAGGCAGAGGGCACGATCCCGCCGCCGCAATATGAATACGGTTACGCGCCGGTTTACTACGATGGCTACGTCGTCTATTACGACGAGGCCGGACGGCCCTACTACTACCTGAACGGCGCCGTCCAGTTCGTACCGCAGACGTCGCCGCTTTACCTGGGCCTGGTCGCGCACTGGAACGCGTTTGGACCGCACTACCGGGACTGGAATGTCCACGCCGGCGAACGCTACCGGACCTATCGCTTTCACGGTCACCGTCGCTGAGCGGGTGGGTCACGGTGCAGCGACCTTTCCCGGCTCGCGACCACCCGATCGCTCCCATCGCTGCGCGTTGCCGCGAAACGGCCGCGTGTTACGATCCGTTCGATGCGACTCGAGGCCGCGCTTGCATCATCGCTGCTCGTCTGCTCCGGGGTTCTCGGTGCCTGCGACCGAAGCCTTCTCGAGTCCACGGCCGCGGGCGGCGCCACGGGAGCCAGCGCGAACGGCGGTAGCGGCGGCGGCGCGGACCAGGCCGCCGGCGGCGCTGTTGGCGCGGGAGGGATGGGAGGAGTGGTCGATGCTGGATCCGACACGCAGGTGCTCGGCGATCCGACGGCCGATCCGAACTGCAGCGTGTCGCCCGCGTCTTTTCAGGCCTACGCCACCGAGGCTGAGCTCGAGCCGTTGCTCGTGCGTCGCTGGAAGCGGTGCATTGCGCCGCAAATTCCGGGCGAGGACATCGGCGTCGAGTTCACCGCCGACGGACACTACTACCCGTTGACGAATGGCCCGGATGGGTCGGTCGTGCGGCGCACCGGCGTCGACTACGAAGGGACTTGGAAGTACTTCCCCGTGGGCTCGACCGATCCCTTCTTCGGCGGGACGACGACTCGCGCCGAGATGCTCCTCAGCGGCGTACTGACCGATGCGCCGCAGTTCACCAACGATCCACGGCAACTTCGAATCACATTCTCGCCGGTGTTGAGCAAGTATCTTCCGCTCGACCCCTGACGGCCGCGAGGCCTGGTCCCGCCGTTGAATTCCAGTATCGTTGGACGGACATGATCGCAGTCGACCACGTCGGCATCGTCGCGCACGACGCGGCGGCGGCCGCACAGTTCTTGTCCGAGGTTCTGGGACTGGAGCCGCCCGTGCCTGACGGCGCGGACGGTGACATGTACCGCCTGACGATCGGGAGCGCCTTCCTGTCCTTCTCGACGTCCGTGACGGTGCCGGCGCAACACATCGCCTTCCGTGTCGATTTCGAGACATTGAACGACGTCGTCCAGCGCTTGCGCCAAAAGTGCCTACCATTCGGCAATGATCCCGAAGATCCCGCGAACGGACAGACTTCGGATCCGCTGGGCGGATCGGGACGCGTCTATTTTGTCGATCCGAACGGTCACCTCTTCGAGGTAGCGGCGTGAACATAACGGAACTGGAAGCGGACTTGCCGAACGGCCTTCACGACGCGGTCCTCCGGACATTCTCCACCGATCTGGTGGCACGCCGAGCCGAGTTCATCCTCGACGTGTGGCTCGGTGACCTTCACAGCTCGGTCACGTCGGAACGAGAACGCTACCGCTCGGCGCGGCTGGAGTTGCTGGGTCTCGCCTACCTGATCGTTGACGATCGGGATTCGCGCGATTCGTTGAAACGCGAAGCGCCTCTCCAGATCGACGCGTGCGCCGCAGATGACGACCCGGACCGCTCGCGGCAGGTTCCTCACGGCGGATTCGCCGGTCGGTTCTTCGTGACGGAGTGGAATGGATTCATCCACTTCGCCGCGCTCGACGCGCGTCTCATCTGGATGGACGCCAACTGACGGCTGACGTCAGGGGAGAGCGACGGTGACGTCGTCGAATTGCACGGCCGCGCCGTCTACCTGCAGGCCGATCTCACCGGTGGAGTACGAGGCGTCGACGGCGCTGAGCACCGGCGTTCCGTTGAGATAGGCGGTCAAGGTCGACCCGAGCGCCGATAGGCGCACCGTGTACCAGGCGTTGCTGGTGATGACGGGCGTGCTGGTCGACGTCAGGATCGTGTCGGCGTCACTCGAGACGCGGCGGATGTCCATGTGTCCGTCGGCGCGGAGCGCGAGCAGGTAGTAGTCGCCGGGCGTGCTCACGCGCGCGCAGATGCCGCCAAGATCGCTCGCGCTCGAGCCTGCGAAGGTGTTGACGTTGACCTTGGCTTCGACCACGACGTCGTCCCAGCTCGGGTCGCCTGCGATCGAGAGGTTTGCGGAGGTGAAGGCGCCAGCGTTTTCATAGACCGCGGTGGTGTCGGCGCCGTTGCCGGTGACCACCTGCCAGTCGGCGGGATCGGAAGCTGTCCATGCGTCGGCGAGGCCGCTCTCGAAGTCGTCCTGGAACAAGATGAGTCCGCTGGGCGAGGCCGCGCTGCCCCCAATGCCGGGGTCAATGATGCCGCCGCCGATACCGAGCTTGCCTCCGCCGAATCCGCCGAGCCCGAACATGCCGCCGCTGCCTCCGAAGCCAGTGACGGTGAAGCCGCCCATGCCACCGCTGCCCGCGCCCGCGCCGCCCAGGCCCGGAGAACCGCCGAAGCCGCTGCCGCCGAAGCCGCTGCTCGCTCCCGCGCCGCCGACGCCGGTGAATCCGCCGGCGCCGCTGCCACCGATACCGATCACACCGCTTCCTCCCAGGCCGCCGCTGCCGGTGCTTCCGCCCGCGCCCGTCGTTCCGCCGATCCCGGTGCCGCCGGCGCCGATGCCGCCGGTGCCGTTCGTGCCGCCGGTGCCGTTCGCGCCGCCGGTGCCGTTCGCGCCGCCGGTGCCGTTCACGCCGCCGGTGCCGCTCGCGCCGCCGGTGCCGTTCACGCCGCCGCCGCCGCTCGCGCCGCCGCCGCCGCTCGCGCCGCCGGTGCCGCTCACGCCGCCGCCGCCGTCGTCGCCCGCGTCGATGCGCCCACCGGACCCACCGTCGCCGCTCGCCGCCCCCGCGTCGCCGGTGTACGGCCCGCGGTTGCCGGCGGTGGATTCGGGCACGCACGCGGCGTTCTGGCAGGTGTAGCCGTCGTTGCACATGGGGAACCGAAGGCAGCTGCGCGCGAGGAAGAGCGACAGTTGCTGCGCGGTGCCGCTGACGAACGACACCGTCGCCGACTGCGTGACCAGGTCTTCGCCGCCGAGCATGCCCACGGCTTGCACGCGGAACTGCCGGTCGGTCTGGCCGCCGGGGACCAGCGCAACGCGGATCGGGAGCGCGGTCTTCCCTTGCCCGCTGCCGAGCGCGAACGGATAGCTGAGCTCGCCGTCGGCGACGACGACGTTGATGGTGTCGAGCTCGCTGCCAATCGCGAGATCGGACGAGACGGAAACCACCAGGACCGTTCGATTCGGGTCCGAACCGCAACTGGCGGCGGCCAGCGGCAGGCACGACGCCAGCAGACACGCCAGCCGCCGGCGCCGCGCTTGCGCCACCAGGCGTGCCTTCCCCTTGGAGCTCAATGCAGTGTTCCGCACGGCGTGATTCCCAGGCAATCCGGCGCAGAGGAATGGCTCCTCGTCAGCAAGAGCGCGGTGACCACGCCGGCGACGACGGCGGCTCCGGCGACGCCCCAGATCCACCAGTGGCTCGATTCTTTCGCGTCGTCCGATCGCGGCGCGGCCGTCGCTTCGAGCGCAGGCATCCCCGGTGACGGACTGGGGTTGGGCGCTTCGAGCGCGAGCGTCGTCGGTGCCGCTGCCGCCGCGGGCGTTGGCGTGGACGGCGCTGGCGGCGCCGCCGCGGTCGAGGCCGTCATCGGCGCGGGGGGCTCTGGCGTTGCGGGCGACGCAACCGGCGGCGCCGGCGCCGGGGTCGCTGCCGGCGCATTGGCCTTGGCGCGTGCGATCTCCTTCTCCAGCTCTTGCCGCCATTTTTCCGCCTGCCCGCGATTCTGCGTGGCTGGCGGCGCCGTGCGCAGGAACGCGCGATAGCCATTGAGCGCCTTCTCGAGCTCGCCGTTCATCCGGTGCGCCTGCGCGATGTTGAACAGCAACGCCGGATCCAGGAACAGACGATAGGCGGCTTCGAACTCCGCGGCCGCCTCCGAATACTGTCCCAGGTTGTAGGCGGCGAGGCCCTTCTTGTAGCGATCGCGGGCCATCTCCTGGTCGCTCGACTGGGCGGCCGCCGGTCGCGCGGTGAGAACGAGCAGGCCCGCGATCAGCACCGCGGTGAGAAATCTCCCGGGAGCAGAGCGAAGCTTCGATTGGCGAGGCGGGGCCATTCCAGCCCTCCATTGTAAAGAGCTTCGCCGGCGACCACAATCGCGGCGTACGGCGCCGTCGCTGCGCGAGGTGGGTGCCAGTGCGCGATCCGGAGCGGCGCCGGTCTCAGGGCGGGCAGGCGGCGGTCTGGGGACCGCAGCTCGTCAGCTGTGACAAGAGGACGGATCCGGTGCTGCTGCAGCCGAGCATGGCCGCCAGAAACGACAGAGCCGTCAAACGCTCGATCAGATCCATCACGCGCCCGTCGCGAAACCCTACAATAAAAAACGGGGGCCGCGCCGTTTCTGGCGGGCCCCCGTGGGTTGGTTGCTTCTTGCTGGTTCGGGCGCGGGCTATTCCTTCTTGACCACCCAGACCTTGATCTTGGCGGCCACGCCCTGGCCAAGCTTGATCGATACCTCGGTCAGGCCGAGCGTCTTGATCGGGTCCTCGAGGTGGATCTTCTTGGCGTCCACGATCACCTTCTGCTCGGCCAGCGCCTCGGCGATGTCACGGCTCGTGACCGAGCCGAACAGCTTGTCTTCGTCGCCGACGGCCCGCGCGATCGAGACGGTGATCTGTCCCAGTCGATCGGCCTCCGCCTGGATCTCCTTGGCCATCTTCGCCGTGCGCGCCGCGATGACGCGCTTTTCGTGCGCGACGCGCGCGACGTCGTCGGCGGTCGCGAGCACCGCCAGCCCGCGCGGCAAGAGGTAGTTGCGCCCGTATCCTTCCTTGACGTTGACCACCTCGCCGGAGCGCCCGAGGTTGTCCAAGTCTTCCTTGAGAATGACCTGCATGGCCTAGGTCCCCGTCACCGCGAAGGGCATCATCGCGATCATGCGAGCGCGGTTGACCGCGGTCGAGATCTCGCGCTGGTGCTTGGCGCAGTTGCCGGAGATGCGGCGGGGCACCAGCTTGCCGCGATCGGTGATGAAGTACTTGAGCAAGCCGGCGTCCTTGTAGTCGATCTTGATCGTCTCGTCGCCGCAGAACTTGCACATCTTGCGGCGCCCGACCGGACGCTTCTTGTCGTCGCGGCCCTCGCCGCCACGGCCGCTGTTGCGGTCTTCGCGTTCCATGGCCATGGCCTAGTCCTCCCTTCGGATCGGGTTGTCGACGGCCCCGAAGACCGCCTCTTCGAAATCGAACGCGCCTTCCTCGTCCTCGGCGAACACCGAGCGGATGTTGGCCTGGCCGGTCGCGATCTCCTCCTCGTCCGGTCCGGGCGTCGCCGCCTTGGCGAAGGACTCGTCGGTCAGCTCGCTGGTGCGCGTGGCCGCGTCGACGTTCTCGGCGATCTTCACCGAGTAGTAGCGAATCACCGGGTCGGTCAGGCGCAGGTTGCGCTCGACTTCTTCGACCAGGCCCGCCGTGCCGAGGTACGAGAAGAAGAGGTAGATCCCCTTCATCTGCTTCTGCACCTCATAGGCGAGCTTGCGCTTGCCCCAGTTCTCGACCTTGAGCAGCGTTCCGCCGCCGGCCTCGACCACGCCGCGGATCTTGACGTTGACCTGGCCGATCACCTCGTTGGTGATGTCGGGGCGCAGGATGTAGATGGTTTCGTACTCGCGTTTGCGTCCAGCCATGTCTCGGCTGGATCCGAGTCGCTTTGCTTCTGCCATGTGGTCTCCCTATGGACGTTTGTCCCGCGCCCACGGCGCGGGCAAGGAGCAGATCCCAACGGATCGGCGCGCGGTGACCATCACTGCGCGTCTCCGGAGCGGACCGGTTTCTTGTCGTTCTTCTTCTGGGTTTTCTCGGATTTTTCAGCGTTCTTGACGTTGAATCGGTTCATCGCCGCGGGCAGGCCGTTCGCGAGGATCTCCTCGACGGCGTCGGCGGCGTTGGCGCGCAGGTCGGGCAGCTCTTTCTGCTCGGCGCGCGAAAAATCGGCCAGCACGTGGTTCGCGGCGTCGCCGCCCGGCGCGGGCCGGCCGATGCCGAAGCGCACGCGCACGAAGTCGGCGCTGCCGAGATCGGCGATCACCGAGCGCACGCCGTTCTGGCCGCCGTGCCCGCCGCCCGCGCCCAGCTTCAAGCGTCCGAACGGCAGATCGAGATCATCGTGGACCACGACGATCGACGCGGGCGCGACCTTCCAGAACTTGGCCACGCGCGCGACGGCCTGGCCGCTGACGTTCATGAACTCCATCGGTTTGCACAGAAGGACCCGCTCGCCTCGAATGGTCACCTCGCCGATCTCGGCGCCGAACTTCTCGCGCAGCGGCGGCGCCTTTGCGCGCGCCGCCAGCTCCGTCACGACGTCGAAGCCGACGTTGTGACGGTTGCCGGCGTATTCTTGGCCCGGATTGCCGAGCCCGACCACCAGCCACATGCGCGTTGGCTCCGCTTGCGAGGCTCCAGAAGAAGCGGGCTACTTGCCCTTCTTCTCTCCTTCCTTCTTGGCGGGAGCGGCAGCGGCGCCGCCCTTGGCCGGCGCAGCGGCGCCCTTGGCAGCGGCCGCGCCCTTTTCGCCCGCGGCGGCCTCGCCACCCGCGGCGGCAGCGCCCTCGGCGGGCACCGCGCCCTCGACCGGCGCGGCCTCGGCCTCGGCCTTCTCGGCCTTGGGCGCGACGACCGACGCGATCGCTTCCTTGGGATCCAGCAGCGCGCGCACGCCGGCGGCCAGCTTGAGGTCGCTGACGTGGAGCGCGTTCCCGATGTCGAGCGCCGTGACGTCGACCTCGAGCTTGCTCGGAATCGCCGCCGGCTTCGCCGCGACCAGGATCGCGTGCATGCTCTGGTGCAGGTTGCCGCCGTTGACGGTCCCGATCGCCTTGCCGGTCAAGATCAGCGGCACGGTCACGTGCACCTCCTGATCGAGATCGATGCGCAGGAAGTCGACGTGCACCAGGCGGCGCGACAGCGGATCGATCTGCGCATCGCGGATCATCGCCGTCACCTGCTCGTTCTTGCCTTCACCGGCGACGGTGAGCGAGAAGACCGTGTTGCGGCGCCGCTCCTTGTCGAGCGACTGCAGGAGCGTCTTTTCGTCGAAGGTGACCGCGATCGGCTCGCCCTTGTTGCCGTAGAGGACCCCGGGCACCTTGCCGGCCGCGCGCACCTTGCGGGCGCCACCCTTGCCGGACTGCTTCCTGACTTCGACGCTGACCTTGGAGAAATCCATGACCTGTTCCTTTTCCTTAGATGAAGAGCGAGCTGATGGAATCACCGTGGTGGATGCGCTTGACCGCCTCGCCCAGCAAGCGCGCCACCGATAACACCCTCACCTTGGGGCAGCCCATCACTTCGGGGCGCGGCGGGATCGTGTCGGTGGTGATCAGCTCCTCGATCGGCGACGCCATGATGCGGTCGACCGCCGGGTGCGACAGGACGGCGTGCGTGCAGCAGGCGTAGACCGCGCGCGCGCCTTGCTGCTTGATCGCCGTCGCCGCCGCGCACAGCGTTCCCGCCGTGTCGACGAGATCGTCGACGATGATCGCGTCGCGCCCGCGCACGTCGCCGATGATATTGACGACCTCGCTGACGTTGGGCGCGGGCCTTCGCTTGTCGATGATCGCCAGGCTGGTGCCGAGGCGCTTCGAGTAGGCGCGCGCGCGCTCGACGCCGCCGGCGTCGGGCGAGACGATGACCGCGTCATGGTTGAAGCGGACGCGCATGTGGTCCATCAGCACCGGCATGCCGTAGAGGTGATCGACCGGGATGTTGAAGAAGCCCTGGATCTGGCCGGCGTGGAGATCGATCGACAGCAGGCGGTTGACGCCCGCGGCGGTGATCAGGTCGGCGACCAGACGCGCCGAGATCGGCGTGCGCGGCTTGCTCTTGCGGTCCTGGCGCGCGTAGCCGAAGTAGGGGACGACGGCGATGATCGAGCCGGCCGACGCCCGCTTGAGCGCGTCGATCATCACCAGCAGCTCCATCAGGTTGTCGTTGACCGGCGAGCAGGTCGGCTGAACGACGAAGCAGTTCACGCCGCGGACGTTCTCGTTGATCTCGACGTAGATCTCACCGTCGGCGAAGCGCGTGACCTCGGCCTTGCCGAGCGGCGTCTCGACGTACTTGCAGATCGCCTGCGCGAGCTCGCGGTTGGCGTTGCCGCTGAATATGGTGAGAGCTTTGAGCACTGCGTTCGCGCTTCTTCAGGCTTTTCTGTCGAGTTTTCTCGGGGGTTTCCGGGCTCTTTCACGGGGCTCGGCGCGGGCCGACCGCCGGAAGAGCGCGAATCCTGCCATCGACCCCGGCCCCAGTCAACGACGCACCGAGGGCCGGGCCCGAAGCCCAAGTCCGCCCGCACAGCCTAGCCCCGATCGGGGCCGGGGGCACCAGGGACGGGGAGCGCTAAAACCGCCCCGACACCGCCGCGACGCCGCCCGAAGGGGTGGGGGCGACGT
>Ga0265338_10004134_pt1 | contig 19857 bp, 22 predicted proteins | sample 42126metaG_FD_193579 | JGI IMG/M metagenome (GOLD analysis project Ga0265338, IMG submission 193579) | Rhizosphere microbial communities from Carex aquatilis grown in University of Washington, Seatle, WA, United States - 4-21-26 metaG | ecosystem: Host-associated > Plants > Roots > Rhizosphere...
AACGCGATTACTTCGCCGCGAAGATGTACGAATCCGCCTTCGGCAGTGAGGTAAACATACGCGCACGTTGCGAGCATGTCGGAGAGCCGGAGGCGCAGCATTTCTTTAACGCCGCCGAGGATAAGTCGTTGACGCAAGACCACGTCCTGCGCCGCCGATTGTTCGACGGCATTTCGCGTGCTGCTCCAGTGTTCGCGTATAGCAGCGGCTGCGGAGAGGCTCATCAGGCGTGCGCCCACATCAGTGTGGCCGCCGGTTGAACAGCCGTCCGAAACGATAGCGTATGCCGCGCCTTCGTGAGTTCCGGAGAGCGCATGATCCTGACAGGGTTTCCCGCCGGCCACATGCGCGTATCCGATATTGAAGTGTTCGTCAGCATGAAGCTTCATGGCAAGGATCCTTCGTGAGTGTGCCAAAAAAATAGGGAGAGGCGCATGCCTCTCCCTGGTTTCTGTTTTGCTGTTACCGTCGGTTAGATGGTTGCAGCAATCTGCTGGCTTGGTCCTCCCGTACCGGCCACCTGAGCGGTCGACGACACAGAGGTCGAAACGAACGTCGCAAGCTTCGCCAAGTTGCGGGGCGTCGCGTCGCCGGCGTCGATGTAGTTGGTGAGTCCGGCATCCTGGGCAAACGCTTCGAGCACGTTCTTATACTGCGCCGCGTTGATACCGATGAGGATAGACACCAGAGACTCGAGCTTTTCGGCCTGCTTGGCTTCCTTGATCTTGTCCTTGATCATCTTGACCGTCGCGACGGACGCATTGTTGTCGCCGTCGGTGATGGTAAAGAAGATGCCGTTGACCGTGTACTCCTGCGCGGTGAGCTGCTCGCCGTAGACGAGCGTTGCACCGAGCGAAGAATAGACCGCATCGTACAGAGGCGTCGAGCCATCGGGCTTGAGCGTCTGGTAGATGGAAAGGTCGATGTCGGAAAGAAGCTTGAATCCGTGGATCTCTTCGAGACCCTTCGGATACTTGGTGGAAAAGTAGATGACGCGGACAAGGATATTGTCCGACATCGGGCTTTTCTTGCAGGCGTCGATAGCCATCTTCAGCATCTTCAGAAGATCGTCGGCGAAGTCCTCGACAGATTGGGAAAGATCGACTGCGATCGTAACCAGCGTGTAGTTGGACGCGCCGAGCTTGTCGAAGCGGGCGCCGGTAAAGGCGAACCCGCCCTTCCCTGCGATGGTGTGGGATTCCATGTCGTCATCAAGACGGGGCATGGGATATTCCTTTCTCGTACGTGCGAAGTTGTTGGGGTTGGGTATTCCGAGTCGCGGGCACTTGTGCCCGCGACTCACGGCGCTTTCGCTATTAAGCGAGAAACTCGTCGGAGGTCATGAGCTTCATCCCGCGAGCCTGCATGTCCTTGAGGAACTGCGCGGCGATTGCGGGAAAGTCCACGACGTTCGGAATCGCCGGAACCGGCGACATGCAGTCGGTGATAAGCACCATCTTTTTGACGTGCTCGTCGCCGATGTTATCGGCAAGTTGCTCGACGGTACGCTTCACGCAGTGGCTCGACGCCCACCCAAAGATGCCGATCATATCGACATCCTGGAGCGTGGTGATGAGCGGTGTATAGAGCTGCGTCGACGGGTCGTTTGGGTCGATCACTTCGGCCATGAGTCCTCCGAAATGTTCACGCCAGACATTGCTGCCTTTCGTGACAACATCGACAACGCCCATTTCGGAGCGTTCCCAGCGCGTGAGCGCGGCTTCGAGATCCTTCTGCACGCCATGTCCCCACGTGCCAATGCGGCAGTGCGGGGGCCAAATGCAATGCAAGAAGTTGCGAGTCGCTTCGAGCGCCACAAGATAGTCATACATCTTTTTCTGATGTCCGGGGTTTCGCGCGCGCCACATGCCGCTCTTCATATCGTCAGCCCGGATAATGGTGAAAGGCGCCGGCTGTTTGCCGTCGGCCCCCAGCCACATGTCGGGATGAGCAATATGCATCGTGTGATGCGAGTCGAGCGTGACGTGGATATCGTTGAGCTTGCGCCCGACGCGGTCGATAAGTCCAGCTCCGCGCCTGGCGTCCGACACCGCGCCTTTGACAGGCAGTGCCGCAACGTTGATCGTAGAGCTGTTCATCAAATCCTTGACCCGCTGGAGGCTTGTGCGCTGATCGCCCTCAAGCACAGTCTGAGTCAATGGATTGCCATCATCTTCGCCCATGAAGTCGTTCTGGGGGTCGATGATGACCAAATCCACTTTGAGGTTTTTCTTTGCCATGACGCTAACCTTCCTTCTCTTCTGTTCGTGCGTTAAGACCCATTGAGGCACGGCGGGTCCAAACCGTTTATGTGCTTATATGACGCCATTTTTTGGCGTTTCTTAAGATACTTTGTCAAAGAACTCGTGCCCTTGCTTATGCTTACCGGGCACCACGCCCGGACGGCACCTAACTAGTGTATATAGTACACTAACTGATTCTTTGCGCAAGCTGCGCGCGTAGTCTAGAATATTCTATTGATTTGTCAAGGTTTTTCTGAGGAGCGGTTCAAACCCTTATTTATTGACTTTTTTATAACTTATAGTATTGTCTCTGCAGGTTTTTTGTCCTTCTCAACCAACGAAACGAGGTCTGCTATGAGCGGCAATTACAGCAAAGTCCGCCCGGTGTTTCTCCATAAAGGCCGCACGGTAGTGTCTGCACCAGGCACGCATGAAATGGGCGAGGAAATCGTCCGAATCCTGGCCGACGAGCATCAAAACGCGATGTCTCACGTGAAGGTCAATTGGCATGACTTTGCCAATAAAGAAGGTAAGCCCGAGATCCCGGAAACGGTGCGCGGCGAACACGTGTTTCTTCTGTGCCAGCTGCAGTTTCCGCATCCGGACGTCGCCTTCATGCGAATGATGATCATCGCCGACGCTCTCATGCGTGCATCGGTCAACGGCATGACGCTGGTGCTTCCCTACTTTCCCTACACAAGACAGGATCGTAAGGCAAACCCGCGCGAACCTATCACCGCACGCGTGCTTGCAAACATCATCGAGACCAACTCCTCGGTGCAGCGAATGATCACTTTCGACCTGCATGCGGCGCAAATACAGGGATTCTTCAATATCCCAGTCGACGACCTGCACGGCCTTGTGCTGCACGCCGACTATCTGCGCAAGCACTTCAACGGAAACTTCAACAAAGTAACAATCGTCGCTCCCGATGTAGGGAGCGTGAAGCGCGCCAAAAAGCTCGCACAGCTGCTAGGGCCAAAGGTACCCTTTGCAGTCATCGATAAAGACCGCAAGAAAGACGGTGAGGCCGAGTCGCTCGCGGTCCTGGGCCACATCCGCAACCGAGATTGCGTCGTGTGCGACGACATGATCGATGGCGGCGGCACTATCCGCAATGCTTGCAAGTCCCTCAAGAAAAAAGGAGCTCACTCTGCAATAGCGGTCGTAACGCACGGCATTTTCAGCGGCAATGCGACAGAGCAATTCAGGCTATCGAAGGTCAAAGTGGTGGCCACGCAGACCATCCCGCGTGCGCCGAAGTTCCGCGCGGCGAACGCCTCGTGGCTTTCTTTTGCTCCTATCGAACCGCGCTTGGCGCAGACCATCCACGAGGCATCTCTGGTGGGCGGCAGCATCAGCAAGCTCTTCGTCAAATAACACAATCCCCGCGGCCCAGTCTTGGACCGTGGGGATTTTCTTTTTATATGCAGAAAAATAAAAAGCGCTCCCCTACTTCAGGGAGCGCTTGTTTTGTTTGCTACGCGATTGTTGTCAGCTCGCAGTGGGCGGAGGATTGCCGAAGCGAGCGGCATCCGCCTTCATTTGCTCGACGCTGCCCTGCACGTTGGTGCGCACAGCGCCGCCCAATTCGCGGGCGGCCGCAAGCGGTTCAATGTCGCCCGCATACACGCCCTGCGCCCTTTGCACGAGCGTATCTTTGTGGATGAAAAGCGCCATGCCAAGAGGGATGGTGAGCACCAGCACAAAGAAACCGATGCCTCCGAGCAGAAAGTTCTCGAGCGAATGATGCATCAGCAGGAACCACGCCGCGGTAATAACCCCGGCAACAGCGTAGCGCACCCGCTTATCCATGAACTTGTTGATCGTCAGCCCGTCGATATAGGCGACAAAAATGCCGATGATAGCGAACAGTAAGGCGCACATGACCACCACTGCCGCTTTGCTCAGGATCCAAAAAGCCAGGAAGCACGCCAGCACCAGGCCGCCGATGACAAGCGCCCAATGCAAGGGGCCGTGGTCAGTAAAACCTTTCCAGTTCATGTAACTCTCCTTTTGTATTGCGCCAAACCAAATGCAAGGCGCTGCTGCTGCCCTATGTTATAGGACAAATGATTTTATTTGTCAACCTTACTTCCCTATCACCAGCGAGCGGCGGATGCCGTCAAATTCGGCGGTCAAAGCAGGCAGATTAAACGCCTGCACCATGCCTGGCGGATAATTGGCAAGCTGTGTCGAGTGGACGAAGTAGCGGATGCCGATGCACGGCGAAGTGCCAGGGAGCGCATAGACCGCTTCATTGTACAAATTGCCGGCGCCCGCGTCGTTGCCCGTGGCATAGGAATATTGGACGCCGTTGTCGGTAACAGTGCTGGTAGTGCCGATTTGATCTCCTAAAAAGAGATCGGCGGTGCAGGAAGAAACATTCGGGAGCTCTTCAACGCTCACACCGCTGTCACTGGAGAGATTGGTGCCGGTCGCTTCGGTCGCGGGAATGGTGAGTTTGATACCGTCAATATTTTTGCCCGGGCCGAGTGCCTGGTATACGTAAGAGGTGTCGAGCATATAGCCCGCCGGATAGCGCACCGAGTAACCGAGCGTCGAAGACGCAAACGTGTTCCAGCTTTCTTGCCCGCTAATGTTGCTGAGCGCTATGCAGCCGGAATACGTTTGATTTTGCGCGCCACCAGTAGAAGCGCCTTCGGTTATAAAGGCGGTGTTGCCTTCGCTCCAAAATACCAGCGACTCGTCGGCGTTGGCATAGCGTATGCCCGAGCCTGAAATAGTCTGCGGGAGCGTCTCGGTGCGGCCGTCGCTTAAGACAAGCGCGACGCTGCCGTCAGGGACGGGCGGCGTGTTCGCATTTGCCGGCGCGGAGGAAGCGGCGCCTTCGTAATATGTGGCGGCAATAGTTTTGCCGGCATCGCACGCATACATCACTTTGTTTACCTGTTGCTCGGAGCTCGTGCCGTTATTGGTGCCAAGCAAAGGCGCAAGCCATGGCGAGTCGCGATACTCCCACGCAAAAACGCCGAGCACGATGACGATAATAAGCAATACGAGCGCGGTGTTTCTTCCTCGATTCATGATAATAAATATTAGTTTGCTATGCTGCTATCCTAACCCGCCTTGATGAATAATTAAAGAAGACGCCCGTGTAACCGCTTTATTACCCAAACGTGCAGCCAACATAAAAAACGGCCCGGTTACCCGAGCCGTTCCATTCCTTTTTTTGACAATTTGTATGCCTCTTCTTTCGGTGCGGCTTTCAAATCCCGCTCAATCAAGCTCTGCATCTTGAGTTGATCAAGACACTTCCGAAGGACTTTGTAGCGTAAAAGCCAGACACCTGCGAGTTCCGGGTTCTTCCAATGCGTTTCGAGTATCGCTTCGCCATCTTCTTCGATTACAATCCGCGCATCGTGAAAAAAATTTTGATCGGGATCGAACAGTCGCAAAGCGGCACGCGCTCTCCTGACCACTAAAGCCATGTCTTACTCCCTTACAGGGGCTTAACCTTGTCTTTTTGCACACTACCATTGCGCCTTTTACGGCGCAACATTGTTACCGCGTATGATCGACTATCCCGTTACTGATGGTCCCCACCGCCATATAAAGTTTTCTGTATTTATCATGCAGCGCTATATATCGCTCGTTTGAAATATTTGTTCCCGTTTCAAGAGTTTTTAACTGAGACCATATAGCCAAAAGATCGGTTTTTGCCGCTGCCCTTTCTTTGCTCTGCAAAGCTTCGTTTATTGTTTTGATGGCAAATAGCGCATCCATATTGTGTTTCGCTTCAAATGCATCGAATAACGCCTCAATGTTTTTAACTATCGGCTCGGCATCGGCTAAGCTTGCTGCATATGTTTCTTTCAACTCCTTTTTTTCTTCTTCAAAAAGCGCGTGTATCCTCTCCAAATAATTTTTGCAGATTTTTTGCGCAGTCTCATCTTTGAGCTCGCCAACAGCCTCAGTAAGCTCTGCCTCATCGAACAGTAGTTCTATCTCATAGCCCGAAACGAGAGGGGCTTCCCACGGCATAAACGGCTCGAGATATTGCACGTCGCCCTTCTCGTTTTTGCTGTAATTACCAATATTTTCGTCAATATTAAAACCAAGACCTATGCGTTCCAGTTCTTCGTCAACTACATGCATCTCGGTTACTGGCGCATGGGTGTGGATGACACGCTCGCGGTCAATCGTTTGTTGCCCGTCAATAAACTCTCCTGCCTGGTAAATGTCGGGCACATGCCTGGGGAGCAGTAAGTGCGCTATTTTTGTCAGGTAATAAGCGCCTTTTAACTGGCGCGGAGAATGCGGCTCTTCTCCTTTTTCTTTCCTTTCTTCTGGAGTTTTTATTTCGGCAACGACCCTTTTCTCATTTTTTGGATCAGCATAGACTTTTTTGGAGTCGCCCTGCCCCAGCGGCTTGATGCCTCCCGATTCAAATCTGCCGAGTCGCATATATATATTATTGCCCGAGATTGACGCTGGTTGAGGCGCTTACCGAGGAGCTTGCTATCGGCGTAGTAGGCGTCGGGCTCATGTCGCCCGGCTGATAGTCGGTGCCGCCGGGGTTAGTGTTGACGGTAGTGCCGGTCGAAGGCGCAGGCGCATTGGCAGGCGAGGTATAGAGGTATGCTCCGATGCCTACTACTATGATGACGGCTGCGAGGATCCACACAATGGTTGAAGTCTTCATATAAGTGATATGCTAGCGGCTTGTATACCGTTAGCATATCACTCTTGGGATAAAAATAAAATTAGATTTTGGCAGCCGAAAGGCAGCGGAGGCAGAGCTTTTGGCCCGGGCGCGTCTTGATATAGCGGTTGCCGCACTCGCATATCAAAATAGGCGTTTTTTCGGTCTTTTCTATCCAATGGCCGTCTTGCTGGAAAGTCTTGGTTGGGCCTTTGGTTTGAACGTATTTTCGCTTGTCTTGCTGGTCTTTTGGTGCCATAAAGGTGTGATTTTGCCCGTGTATAGCCTTTTTTAAGGCTGCCCTACCCTACCCAAAAAACCCATATAAGTCAATCCAGGGCGGAAGAAATCTTTTTTAGAGGGTTAGACTTGGGGCTCGGCCCGGAGTGCACTCTAAAAAAGGTTTGTTCCATCCTGGATTGGATCAATTTCTTTTACTCGACGAACGTGAGCGCGATGCCCTTTTTGCCGGCGCGGCCGGTGCGGCCTATGCGGTGGATGTAATCCTCTTGCGTAGCCGGCAGCTCGTAGTTGATAACGTGCGAGACGTCGGCGATGTCGAGCCCGCGCGCCGCGACGTCGGTAGCGACCAGCACCTGCACTTGGTTTTTCTTAAACGCATCGAGTGCGCGCTGGCGGCGGCTCTGGGTCTTGTTGCCGTGGATAGACTCCGACTTGATCCCGCGAGCCGCGAGAGCTTTAGCAAGCTTTTCTACCCCGTGCTTGGTGCGGCCAAACACGAGCACTTTGTTGAACTCCGGTTTTACAAGCAGGTCGTGGAGCACGTCTATTTTATTGCCGCCCTGCGGCACGCGCACGATGTCCTGGTCTACCATCTTGGAAGTGTCGCCTGTTTTAACGGAAATGCGCACCGGCTCGGTGAGAAAATCTTTAATGAGCGCCTCTACCTCGCGCGAAAGCGTCGCCGAATAAAACAGCGTGTGGCGAGGGCTTATAAGCAGGTTCAAGATAGTGCGCATGTCGTTGATGAAACCCATGTCGAGCATGCGGTCGGCCTCGTCCAATACCACGGTGCCAAAGTTGGAGAGCACCAAAGCTTTTCTCTCCAGCAAATCTTTGAGGCGGCCCGGCGTGCCAATGACAAAGTTGGGCTTGCGGCGCAGGTCCGACATTTGGTTGTAAATAGAAGCGCCGCCGACGCACGTGGCGGAGAAAATACGGAGCTCCGCGCCAGCCCCTGCCGTTGGGCGGGTAAAGCCGCGCAGCTCGTCGCCTATCTGCACGGCAAGCTCGCGCGTTGGCACCATGATAAGGATGCGCTCCTCGCGGTTTTTGAGCACTTTGTTTATAAGCGGGATAAGAAACGCGCCCGTTTTACCGGTGCCGGTGTTGGCGATGCCGACCACGTCTTCGCCGCGGAGCACGTGCGGGATAGAGCGGTCCTGGATAGGCGTCGGGGTTATGTAGCCCTTAGCAGTAATATTTTTCTTGAGTATGTCTTCGATAGCAAAGTCGATAAACTGATGTTCCGGCACGAAGTGCTCTACCTCTTCCGTTATGACCGCTTTGTTTACAAAGCGCGAAAGGTCGTTGAACACGGCTTGTTTAAATTTACCAGCCCGGCCAGGGCCGCCGCGGCCACCACCCTGGCCGCCGCGATTAAAACCGCCACCTTTGTAACCGCCGCTGGTCTTGTTGTACGGTCGGCCGCCCTTAGAGACGCCAAAACGGTGTTGTTTAAAATGGCTAGAGGTGCCGCTCCCAGGGTTGCGGCCAAATTTGCTCCCAGAGGAGCTTTTGTTGTTATGAGGCATGTATCCAAAAATAATAGCAAAATAAAGGCTTTTTGTCAATATATACCCTTTTATCAAGGCGAAACCTTGATATTAGCTAAAAATTGACTCGGTGCTTTGAGTAAAGTACAGTCAAAAAAGAGGTCGTAGGGAGGCCGCCGGGATGGATGAGTTTATGGACGACATGGGTCGCTACATGGTTCGTGTTGCGGGCTTGGGTTCGGTTGAAGCGCTTTTTTTAATTAATGCGCATACCGACGATGAGGCGCGACGTGATTCTGAGATAGGATTGCAAAGCGATCCGCGAAGAAGTCTGGTTGCTCTTTATAAAATTGAGCGGTTGAATTTTGAAAATGAAGTTTCCGATGCAGTACATCAAGCGGTAGCGACCTATCTCTTGACCGGTGTTGAAAAGGAAGATAAGAAAAAATATCCCCTAAACAACTTTTTTACAGCGGAGAGCCGCGAAGCGGCAAAACGGTATGCGCGCGAGCGCGATCTTGACCAAGGCAAGCTGTATTACTGCGAGCCGATATAGAAAAAACCAAACAGGCGGTAACCCGCCTGTTTTTTAAAAACAGACCTCTATTTAAGCACGCTCCAGAGGCCTTGGTCTTCTGCGCCGCCGAGGCTGAAGACGGCTACGCCTCTGACGCCAAGCTGTTTGGCCAACACGACTTTGTCGGCTATCGCTTTTGCATCGCTCCAGGTTACATAGTTGAAGGGCTGGCTCGTGTCTATCTGCGAGCCCAAGTTTTGAACAGTAGCGTTTGCTGGGGTCGACTGCTGCGTTTGTGTGGAATTGGAGCCAGTAGGCGCCGCAGTATTAAGAGCACTTGGGTTATAGGTAAAGCCCAGCTCGTCGGCGCTGGTGCGCGTGGGCGTTATGCCGAGCTGCGCGGCTATCTGCGTGGCATAGGCGGGGTTAAAGGCCCACAGCACGTTGTATTGGAACGAGCCGTTAACCGGCGTTACCTGATACTCGTAGCCGTAGTCGGGCACGCCGATGATTATTTTATTTTTGGCGATGCTTTGCGCCGCCAGCGTAACGAGGTCGGCGACCCAGCCCGGGTCTGCCACGGGCGCGTACGGCGCCGAGCGCGCGGAGTCGAGCCGCACATCTATGGTGCCCTGGTCGTACGCCATTATTTCGACGCGATCGCAGTAGTTGTTCATCTCTGTGTAATCATTGGCATAGTCAGTAGCATCGGGGGGAATAGTCGCGCCGGGGCTGTAGCGGTCGTTAAGCGGCTCGCGCGCTTCTACCGTGCAGTACACCCACTTATTGCCCATGCGCTGGTAGAGGCCTTTGAGAAAAGTGGAGAAATAGTCTTTGGTGATGTCCTGTTTTGCCTCGAAGTCGATGTCAATGCCATCGAAATTATTTTGCTTTACCGTGTTGGCTATCTCGTCTTCTAAAGCGATGCGCGTGGTTGCATTGCTTAAAATATTTTGCTCGGCGACGCCGTCACCCCACTCTACCGTGGGCACCACGCGCACCTTTTGCGCTTTGGCGGCGGCGATAAAAGCCGGCCACGGCGCTTGTGATATGTTGGCGCTGTCGATAAGCGTGCCATCGCTGCCCACGGTGTAACCGAACGGCATGACAGAAGTCATTTGACTCAAATGCGGTAAGACATCGGCCGTGCCAGTGGCGGCGCGCCAGTCGGGCACCCAGCCGGAAAATTCGAGCGGGCCGCTGTAAGGCCCGGTAAGCGATGCGCCTGAAATGGTGCCACTATCGGTGGACACCACCACGGCAAGGGTGGCCTGCGTTTTAGGGCCGGCGATGCCGTAGCCCGAGACGCTCGCGCCCGAGCAGATAATGCCGCTGTCGCACTGGTATTTTTTTACCGCAGCCAGGGTAAGCGAGCCGAAGTAGCCGGTGGCGCTGCCCGCGGCCAGGTAGCCTTTGTTAATCAATTCATTTTGGAGCGTGGTGACATCGCCGCCGGAGAGGCCTACCGAGAGCGAGCGCGCAGCCGCAAACGAAGTTTGCGGCTGCGCGCATATACCAAGCACCACAAAAGAAACGAGTGCGCCAAAAAATATTTTAAAAAGATGCTGTTTCATCGCTCTTTTCATTCTATACTTCTGACGAGAAAAGTATAGATGCATTACCGCGGCGTTAGCTGGTTTTATTTTTGCGGCCGCGATGCTTAGCGGGCTTCATGCTGCCTTTGTCAAACACCGAGCTTGCCACGACCGCATCCCCGCTGATGCTGCCTAAGACCGCGACCCTGTCGCCCACTTCGACCTTGGAAAGGTCTACCGCGGTTGCGCCCTGGCCAAGACCCTCTGTTATTTTTGCCTTGCTGGCGTCAACGGTATACGTAGTAGTGGTGCCTTGCTTGCCGCTTCTGCCGGTAACGGTTATTTCTGTGCCGCTTACTGCCGCAACCGCGCCAAAAAGCGCCGGGCGTTCCCTTTCGGCGGCCATGGCGGTACCGCCAAAAATAAGAGAGCCCGTTATGAGCGAGCTCCCGATAATATAGATGAGTTTGTGTTTCATAGTATGTCTTTATATATGATGTAAGTTAAGACGCTTCTATAGCCCTTACTCTTTCTTAGAGTTTGTAGCCTAACTCTATATATACGAGCATGAAGAAACGATGTGCGCATTGAAAAACCCGTTAATCTGTCGTGCGATTATGGCCAATAAAAAATGGCCGCCCTTCGGGCGGCCATGCACTAACTTTGCCTCAGTCGTCATCGTCATCGTCAAAACCAATAATCAACACAAAAGCAACGACAAGCACAAAAACACCACCAAGCAGATAGGCAAGTCCGTGTTCGCCGCCTGCCGAAACAAGTAGGAACACGCCAAAACCCATTAACACAAGCCCCATCAGCAAAAAGCATACTATTGCGGCTGCAACAAGGATAAAGAGCGCAATCAAAACTTTTTCTATAGCGGCGAAAAAGAAACCCATGCTTCCCTCCTGTTGAGAGCGGGTGACCTTCTGCCTAGTATCGTACAAGAATATGTATCTTTGTAAAAGCGAGCTTTCCGTTAAAAAGTGGCGGCCGTAATGACACCGGGCAAGTTGACATCGGGGAGCCAGAAACCGTTGATTTCTATTAAAACACGGATATGGATAAAAAAGAAAATCCCCGCGCCTATCTGATAGGCGCGGGGACAAAAACAGCAGCCGTTAACCCGACGGCATACCAAAACCAAACACGCGCTTGGAGACAAGCTCCCACGAAGCAATGCCGAGCGCCGCTCCGATGAATCCGCCAAACACGGGAACCATCAGATACTCGACAATGCTTGGCGCTTGCGGACCAAACACGCGGAAGCCAACTATGGCAACGAGTCCGCCCACCGTGCCCGCGATAGAACACAGCAGGCGCTGGTCGGAGTGAACGAGCTTCACGAGTTCGTACACAAACCTCGGCGTCATCATCAGGAGACGGTAGAAACCGAAGATGCCTGCAACAACGAACTCCAATGCCACTCGAACGACTTTAATCGGGAAAGTGATGAACACTTTCACAAGCCCAAACCACAAGAGTTTGCCGATCCAGCGATAGGCATTCGCGTAGGTCATAGGCATTTGATGCAAGCCATACCACTCTTCTTGTTCGCTAGGTATTGTTACCTCACCGTGCCAATAAGCGTTTTCTGTGTAACGAGCTCCCAAAAAGGCCAGGGCCCACAGCAACATGCTGGTCGAGAAAATAATAAGGGCACTCATCATACTGATCGCCAGAACTATTATTAACACGTCCACCAGTGCACCATATATTGTCTCTTCTCTAAGAAACATTTCACTCCAGCGGGCAGTGCTAAACAGTGTGATGAAAAGCGCCACACCCAATCCAAATCCCGGATAAAAGAACGGGTGCGGTTCTTTCAACCATTCTTTGAATACTAGAAGGCGCTCAACGGTAAGAACGTATGCGCTCTCCCCCACCTCAAAGAAAAATCCGGAGACTTTCTTTGCAGCAGCGCGAGCAGTCCTGAACGCGCGCGGGATTGCCTGCAGCATTGCGCGGAATTCATACGCAACGTATCCGCCGGCAGCGCCGGCAATCATGCCGAGCCACAAAAGCGCAGGGGCCACTAGTAGGGCGACCCCCGAACACAAGGCACCCCCGATAAAGCAGGCGCGAGCGATCTTCATTGTCTCTGTCATAGGAACCTCCGAGTTGTAGAAGAACATGCTAGGTAAGCCGCGCAAGCGGCGGTTTGTCGGACATCCGACGCCGTCAAAGAACATACCGCATTTTTATTTTCCGTCAATTCTATGTGTGCCGCCAGAATTAAGTATGTATTTTTTACTATTGGCATAATATAAAGTTTTGCGTTTTTTTGCATTTTTTGTGGTATAACAAATGCTAGTAAAGTTCAGCACAAGGAGAAGCATATGTATACGGAAGTTCCCGGCCATAATTGGCAATTTGTACCGGTGCCGGGGGTCCTGCCCCTGCCCCGCGAGCTTGCGGACAACGAATGGTATCCGCTCCATGTCGCGCTCTTTCCGGACAAGTATCCCGAAAACTGCAAGCACTCGTCATACCCGCACAAGCACATCGTGTTCATGGGGGACGACGGCATCGCGAGCGTGTGGGCCCCGATCGAGTCAAAACCTTTTCTCGACCACGTGCTCGCATGGATAGAGAGCACGGACACCAACTTGTACGATGCCAAGATCGAGCATGTCCGGAAAGCGCTCGAGCCGCAGCGAGCGGAGCTTCTCGCCGATCTCACTCCGCGCGAGCAGGCGCTGATAGGCGACCCTGCCAATTGGCAGCGGCGGCCGATATCGGCATGGGTCATGCTTGAGTAAGCAAACTATCGCTCAACCAAAGGAGGCTGAAAAGTCTTCCGCAGTTGGGCGTTTTTTATTTAAAAAGTAAAGACTTTCCACTCAAAATCTTTTAGATACACCAGCTCAAGTTCCGGGGCCGTGTTTTTTAAGGCTTCCACCGACGCCATGCTCGGGGGCAGTTCTGGGCTTTCATAATGGCAAACGACTCTGAGCGGCACAAATCCAAGCCCTTCTCGTACCACCTCTTCCGAATGGGATGAACCGTAGCGCGCTAATGCGTACGCTCCCGCAGACGACCCGACGACAGTTTTGCTTTCGAGCAGCGGTTTTAAATCGGGATACGTGCGCAAAATCCGCAAAAGCTTGCTAGTGCTGCCGCCGTGGAACAACACGGCGGCAGCTTGTGTTATCTGCTCAAGCAAATCCTTTTCTGTCGCCATTAGAAAAGTAAACTTCTTCCCTTCGGCATGTTTCTGAATATTTTCCGTATCTTCTTTAAACTTTGCAGAATTATCATCTTCCCGCGAAGCAAAGTACACAAGCAAAACAGTGGCCCCATCCGGTATGTCGCGCGCAAACTCCGTATAAAAAGCACGGTTCAATTCATTGTCCCGTCTGGTAAACCCTCCGTGGAGTATGTATTTGGTCATTAGTTATTGCTCTATTATTACAAACTCCCCTTCTTCTAATGCGTGTATGGGTAAGTTTGTATCGCCATATGTTTTGAGTTCTTGTAATCCTTTTTCCCAATCAACCGGGCCGCGCGGATCATTGTTGCCATATGCCGACTTATAGTGCGCTAAAAATTTAATCGGCAAAATGCCCAAGCCTTCCATGTTTTGCCGCCAATCGCAGGTCCAAAATTCTTTTGAGAGAGCGTTCGAGCTGGCTGAGCTGGTGGCCACTACCTTCCCATCCCAAACAGCCGGCACATCAAACTGCTTTAACCAAAACTGAAGCAAATGATCATCGCCGCCGTGGATGTACACCACGTCGGTATTTTTTATTTGCTCTACAAAAGTATCGGGAAAAGCCATCGTAAGTACGGGCGTAACTCCTTCAGGAAATAAAGTAAAAAGCGTGGACTTGTCTTGCTCAAACTTTTGCTCCCAATCTTCGCGCGGCTGAGCGAAGCAGCACACGAGTATGCGCGGCGTTTCCCCAAGCCCTTTTACCATTTGTGCAAAAAACTTTTTCGCCCTCTCGGGAAAGTTCCGCGTACCGCCAGAATTTAAAATATAGGTAACCATACCTGTCATTGTACCGCTTCAAAACCATATTTTATAGGAGTACAAGATTTGCTATTTATATAAAAAAGCGGCGCCTTTGGCGCCGCTGTAGTTTTAACTTTGCACTCACTTACGCTCGCCGCAAACCCAGTTCAAGACGTTTTTTAGTGAGAAAGGACTCCGAAAGATTTAGCGCAAGAGCCATTTGAACGTCGGACTGGTTTTGCCAGTGCTCGCGAATGTAAGCAGCATACCGCTCTTTTTTCTCTAGCCGAGCTTGATTCCATGCAAGCTGCTTTGCAGAGCTTTCTTCGATACCCTTTCGTGTCCTTTCGCGGTTCCATTGCCCCGAACAAGATTGGCTGCAAAAGAACTCCTGAGCGCGTCCGTTTGTTTTCTGCATGGGTTTGTCCACCCATCTTTTGAGGCGGACAAACCCTTTGCCGCACTTAGTGCACATCAGATTTACCGTCTCCGCGCCATGCTTTCGAAAAGAAGGGTGGAAAAGTTTGAACGACCTGATAAAGAAATACAGACCGGGCTCCCTTATCTTCAGTTCTGCCGCGAGCGTAGCCATAGATTGATACTGAGCAATTTTCTCCGTTAACCATTCGCGGTTAGCGAGATTAAAATTGCCCAATTCCCGCGCCTTTCGCATAAGAAGCCATGAAGGCTCCCTGTCTTCCGGCGAGTGCTTTAGTCCGAGTTGTTCTGCGACTTGACGCAGACGCTCCCGAGAACAACGCAGGTCTTTGAACTTCAAGTAATCGGTCATAGTGTACCCCTCGCGGAGCACCATGCGCTCGAATTCAAGCCCGTCTATCTGGTCGAGAATCCGCAAGCCTTCGCGGGCGGCCGACTTTTCGCCCTTTTTTCTCTTCAGGTCAAGTTTGTAACGGCGCAGACGCACAGTAGTGCCATCAACAACCGGATCTAGAAGACGGCCGATTTCCCAGTCGTCTTTTGTCTGCCAATGTTCGCGGATGAGCGGGTCGAGTGCCTCGTACTTTTTTCTGCGCTTTTCAGTACTCGTAAGAGGCAGATCTGTCACAGGAGTTGCAGCTAAATCCCGTTCTGTGTCCGGGCCTTTTTTCCGCTTCAAGCCCATGCGCAAGCGGATTCTTTGTATATAGACAAAACTGTATCCCAACACCCTGCCCATCTGGATATCGGTTTTTGATTCCCAATGTGCAAGGATGTATTCCTTGATTGCTTTAGAGGTTTTAGTTTCAGGCTTTGCCGATTCTGCGATCTTCCGCAAACCCTTAACAAAAGCGAGTTTTGCGAACCGCTCAACCGACATTTCTTTCAATTCGGCTGTGTGCTCGAGCAACCGCTCAAGGCGGGGGCTTTCTATTTTGAGAAGGAACATGGCTACTCCTTTCTGAGAGAGTCTTTGCTAAATCCTATAGTTGTACTATTTGTATGCTAAGTCAAGTCGCTTTCAGTTTATCGTTTTATTTTCTTTCCGCACTTTACTTAAGGTAAAGAATAAAAAAGGCCGCCTGGTAAAGCTATTGAAATCAACGTGCAGCTTGGGCGCTAAAAGTGGTGCCGATTTTTTGCCCTTCTACTATATGTTGGAGTATATTTTCGCTTTTTCCGTTGACTATGTGTACTGCTATTCCCTTGCGGGACAGCTCGCTTGCAACCGCAAATTTTGAGGTCATGCCGCCGCGGCCGCTAGTCGATTTATCCGGATTTATATAATCTGCAACCTCTTTACTATTTAAAGGCGTTACTTCGGGTACCATATTTTTGTTGTTATCTAAAATCCCATCGGTGCTGGTGAGTATCAGCAAAGCGTCGACTGCGAGCTGCTTTGCCACAAGGCCCGCAAGCTCGTCATTGTCGGTAAACATAAGTTCTGTGGTAGCCACAACGTCGTTTTCGTTCACTATGGGGATGACGTTATCAAGCAGCAAACCTTCAAAGCAATTTTGCATATTTTTATAGTGTTCCTCGTCGCGGAAATCCTCTTTGGTGGCCAATACTTGGGCGCAATAATAACCATATTTTCCAAACAACTCCGCGTATATGGTCATCAGTTTTACCTGGCCCACCGCGGCAAAAACCTGTTTTTTGACAACCTCGGACTCTATATCGTGCAAAGAAAAGAGGCTCCTCCCAGCGCCGCCGGCGCCCGAGGTTACCAACACCACTTGCAGTCCTTTTTTACGCAGCTCTACTATTTGCTCCACCAAATGGGCAAGAAACTCCTCGTCCAAGGTCCCTGTGTCTGTAGTAAGAACCTTTGTCCCGATTTTTACTACGATTCTTTTATACACAGGTGACATGTTTTAATTCTACAATTACTTAAAAGTCGAGCTGCCGCAGCATGCCCTGCACATCTTTTTTATCTACGCCGCGGCCAAGCTGCTGTTTATAAATCATCAATTTTACTTCGTTGATAAACGGCAGCTGCATGCCCATCCACTCCATTGTCCTGGCTTGAGACAAATCGGCGGGAAATTCTATCCACTGGTTGGAGGCCTCGTCAAAATATTTCATCTGCTCAACCGGGCTTATGTCTATGTTTTGCCCCGCGTATTTTACCGTCATCATTAAAAGCTCCCAATGCTCGTCGCGATACCACGCAGGGCCGAAGTGCAGATACTCTTTGACGAGCGGCACTATTTTATAAAAACCCTCTTCGGTAACATTGATATCGATATCGGCAAGTTCGCGCTTGGCGCCATAGGCTTCTGCAGCCATGCCGCCGTCTATTTCAAAAGGCACCTTGAGCTCGTTTAGTATGCCCACGATCCACTTAAGCGCCGTCTCGGTGTGTCTCATGGGTTTAGTACCCCTATTCTACTATATTGATTTATGAAAACTAAAGCTACGCGCTAAGCGTGCTAAACACTACGAGACGGTTGGAATACTCTTTAATAGACTGGTCCCAGGTGCCTTGGCAAGTAATGAGTATAAGATGCGCGGCACTCGAGGTGCTAAATATCTCGTCGGTAGAAGTGGCGTTATACGGAATCGACTCTGTTTTCGTAACGGTAAAATGCAGCTCTTGGCCCGAGGCGTTTACCACATATATATCGTCGCCCGGCTGTATGTCGCTCAAATGTTTGAACACGCCCGGCAAACTGATAGCGTTGTCGAGATGGCCGTCGATAAGCGCGTTGCCCAAAGCGCCCGGCACGGGACTGTATTGGTACCATGCAACGTCGGTAAAATTGCTGGGTATGCCGACGGCCCCCGCTTTGGTGCGACCCACCTGCTGCACGTTGGCATCGATAGAAAGAGCCGGGATTTTGAGCCGCACCGGCACGGTCGAAGTCCCGGATTGCACAGCCTGTGCAGAGGCAGGCGGCACGAGGTCGGAATCGTCGGAAGAAACATACAGCGCGCGATACAAGGTAACGCCAAATACGCCGAGCGCGAGTATGACAAGTATGACCAATGGGTAATAGCGTACTCTGTTCATATACGAGAAAATCTACCTGCCCCGCAACAGGACAGGTAGAAATTCAATACTTACTTAACGCTTAACGAACGCGCGCATACCGAGAGCCGCCGCACCGCCAAGGGCAACGAGCGCCGCGATGGCAAGTACAAGCAGATTCTCTTGCGCCTCGCCGCCCGCCCCGGTGTCGGGGAGAGCCGGATTAGAGGTTGTGGTGGTTACCGTCGAGGCAAGTGTCGGGCCGCTTGGAGCCGAGGTGGAAGTAAAGCCCGTTGCAGGATCGTAATACATGCCAGTGGAAGGGTTGTAGTACGTACCGTAGGTCGAAGCGGTGGTATAGCCTGCGGGTATAGAGTACACGGTGCCGCTTGGAGAAGTGTAGGTGGTTTGCGAGTTATAGGTAGGGCCGGCAGGAGCGGTGGTTGAGGTGATGCCTGTTGCGGGGTCATAGTACATGCCGGTGGACGGGTTGTAATAGGTGCCGTAGGCCGAGGCAGTAGTGTAGCCAGAGGGAGCCGATGCCGGGCCAGTAGGAGCCGTGTTTGAGTACTGGCCGGTAATAGGGTTGTAGTACATACCGGTAGACGGGTTGTAATAGGTGCCGTAATTATAGGATTGATATCCCGAAGGGATTGCGTAGGAGCTGGAGTTTATTGCCGCAGGGCCAGTGGGAGCGGTAGTGGAGTATTGGCCCGTGGTCGGGTCATAGTACATGCCGGTGGAAGAATTGTAATAGGTGCCGTTATTGTAAGCGGTATATCCCGCAGGGACCGTGTATGCGGCGCCGCTCGGGGCGGTATATACCGTTTGCGCATGTATGGTGCCCGCGCTTACCAAAAACACTGCACCGAAAAGCAGCAAAGCCGCTATTGTTTGCACTGTATATATTTTATTCGTAACCATAATGTTTTAGAAGACAGCTAATAAGGCGAACAGAAGAACTGTTCCAAAATAATTGCATACGTCCCTGAAATAAAAATGAAAAACCGCGCTCAGTGGAGCGCGGTTTTTTAGTAACTTTTTATATTACGTGTCATGCCTGTTAATTTTTTTATTTTATATTTTAAAATTATTTCGGAAGTTTTGCTTAATTGGCCGACTTTTTAACCTTTTTATTCAGTATTCCTCGCACAGACGGGCTTATCGATTTGTCTGTGCGGTGGATGCAGCCTATCCAGCAACAGGGCCGGCGCTTCCCTTCGATGAGTTCCGAGACCACCCTTTTTACATGATCCTTCCGTGTTGCCTCTTGCTTGACCGAAATGGTCCAGCAGATCCACTCATTGCGCGCAAGCGGCGTAATATCCTCCCATGCGGCAAGCGCCTTCGGAGAGGCAGCAAGAGCCTTCCGCAAATCTGCAGGCAATGCATGCACAACACCTCCAGCGATACTTTTAGTGGTCATAGTATTTATTCTATCAAATTTGCTCGATCGGTTGCCGCGTTGGACGATGTTGGAACTATTTTGACATGTAATTTTAACTAATGTAAGGTTTCGCATAGATTAACGAGAGGAGCAGCATATGGCAAGGCGCGGCAAATTCGCAGAACAAGGCAAGGATTTTACTATCATCAGCGAACCAGACGAACCGATCGTAGTGGTGGTGCCGACGGAACGTGAGCGCGGATTCGAGGGCAGGATCAAGCTGCCCCGCGTGCTTGCAGAGCTGCGCGAGCAGTTTCCCGGCAAGCACTGGCAAGTCGTGCCTTCGAAACTGCGCAAGGTCGACACGGGTTCTGGCATGGCGCTGCACGAAGTGGTCGAGTAC
>Ga0265338_10004135_pt1 | contig 19848 bp, 14 predicted proteins | sample 42126metaG_FD_193579 | JGI IMG/M metagenome (GOLD analysis project Ga0265338, IMG submission 193579) | Rhizosphere microbial communities from Carex aquatilis grown in University of Washington, Seatle, WA, United States - 4-21-26 metaG | ecosystem: Host-associated > Plants > Roots > Rhizosphere...
AGTAAGGGGCGGCGAGACGACCATTGAGGAAGTCCTGCGCGTGACACAAATCGAGGAGCACATGGACGCGCTCGGCGCCGGCGAGGACCGCACACAATTTATCAAACGTTGAGAAAATGACGCCCGCCGCAATTTTTATGATTTATGATTTCCTAATCGCCGTCCCTGCAGATCATTAATTAACAATCATAAATCGAAAATTCTCCATGGCCCGCTGGAATTCCTGCAACATCCTGCAAGTCGCGCCCGACGCGAACCGTCTCTGGCGGTTCAGCGCGAAGGGCGGGAATTTTGTCCTGGATCGCGAGCAAAAAACCCCCGGCGGCGAACCGCTGCCATCGCGGCTGGTCGCGAAATCGTGGAGTTCGCTCTGGCAGCCGAAGCTGAACGTCGCATGGCTGCCGCCGGAAAACGTTTATCTGCGCGTCATTGACCTGCCCAAAAGCTCCTTCGAGGAAACGCAGTCCATGGTGGAGTTGCAGTTGGAGAAAATCTCGCCGATGCCCGTCGCCCAGATTGTCTGGACCCTTCACATCCTGCCGGCAGCGACCGGTGATTTGCAAAGCGTCGTTGTCGTCATCGCCGGGCGCGCGGCGGTGGAGGAATTCCTCGGCAAACTGGAGAAGGACGGCTATCTCGCCGACCGGCTCGAGGCGCCGATGCTTGACCAGCTGGAGGCCACGCCCGCGACGGAGGACGGCGCGTGGATTTACGCCGGCACGCGCGGGAAGGACGCCGCGCTGGTCGCATGGCGGAGCAAGGGCGCGCTGCGGAACCTGTGCCTGATGGTCCTGCCGCCCGAAGGCGACCGCGCCAAAAGTTTGAAGGGCCAGCTCACGCAGCTTTGCTGGGCGGGCGAGATGGAAGGCTGGCTGACCGAACCGCCGAAATGGCATCTGGTGGCCGACCCGGTCAACGCCGCCGAGTGGCAAAATCTTCTGCGCGACGCGCTGAACGAGCCGGTGCGGGTGGTGGAGCCGCCGGCAGCGGCGGAACTGGCCGCGCGCACGGCACGCCGGGCCGCGGTGGCGTCAGGCGCGGCGATGCTGCCCGCGGAATTTACCGCGCGTTACCACCAGCAGTTCGTGGACCGGCTCTGGCTGCGCGGACTGGTCACGACGGGCATTGTGTATGCGATTGGCGTGGTGATTTATTTTGGCGCAACCAAGGTGCTGGCTTACAAGACCGTCGCGGTGGAGCAGCAGGCCGCGCAACTGGGCGACAGTTATACCAACGTGCTGCAACTCAAGGCGCGTTACACGGTGCTCGCGGAACGGCAGCAGTTGAAATACGCGGCGCTGGATTGCTGGAAGATTGTCGCCGAACAACTGCCCGCCGGCCTTTCGCTGCAACGCTCCAGTTTTGCCGACGGCCAGAAACTCGCCCTGAACGGCGTCTGCTCGCCGGACCAGATCGGCCAGATTTCGGATCAAGGCAGGTTTTATGACGCCGTCCGCAAGGCGAAGCTGGACGGACAGGACATGTTCGAGGCGTCGGCCATCGAGCCGCTCATCTGGAATGGAAGCGGCAACACGGTGAACTGGCATTTCACGCTGCAACTGAAACACGCGGAGGCCGTGCCATGAAAAAATTCTTCGCGCAACTCCGGCCCCTGGAACGCCGCCTCGCCGTCGGCGTGCTGGTGGTTTTCATTCTGGTGCTGAACTGGGTGTTCATCTGGCCGCATTACACTGATTGGAGCAATCTGCACAACCGTCTCGAAGGGGCACGGCAGAAGCTGGCGCTTTATCAGACGACCATCTTGCAAACGTCGAATTACCAGGCGCAGGTGAACGCGTTTCAATCCCAGGGCGAATTTGTCGCGACCGAGGACATGTCCATCAATTTCCTGCGCACCATCCAGTCGCAGGCCCTGGCCAGCCAGGTTCAAATGGGCAGCATGTCGCGGCCGATGACGCGCACGAACGACGCGTTTTTCGTCGAGCAGATTCAAAACATCAACGTCACCGCCACGGACGACCAATTGGTGGACTTCCTTTACAAACTCGGCTCCGGCGCTTCGATGGTTCGCGTGCGCGATCTCGAACTCCAGCCCGACCCGCCGCATCAAAAGCTCAACGCCAACATCAAGCTCGTCGCCAGCTACCAGAGAAACGCCCCGGTCAGCTTGAAAACCACAACCGCAAACGCAAAATGAAAACGACCACGCTCGTCCTGATGCTTTTTTTAACCGCCCGAGGCCTTTGGGCGCAGACGCCGCCACCCCTGACGCCGGCGCAGCTCCTGTTGCAAGCGCAGCTCCGCGCCGCGACCAACAACCCGGTGGGCGCGCCTGCGAGATTGCCCGCGAATCCCGGTTCCTCCGCGCCATCGGCGGGCGCGCCCATGTCCGTTGCGCCGGCAACGGCCTCTGCAATTTCAACGCCGATGCCGGGAGCGCCGGCGGTTTCGTCCGCCAGCGCCGCCGCGCCGGCGAAGGAAATCCCCGGTTACGTATACAACTGGCCCGGCGTGGACGTGAATCAGGTGCTCGAAGTGTATGCGAACCTGGTGGGACGCACGCTGCTGCGGGCGAATCTGCCGCAGTCGTCCATCACGTTGAAAACACAATCGCCGCTGACCAAGACCGAGGCGATTGAGGCGTTGCAGGCGGTGCTGGCGCTCAACGGCATCGTGGTCGTCCCCATCGGCGAGAAGTTTGTGAAAGTGTTGCCGCCGGACCAGGCCGGCACGGCGGGCGCAGAGCTCAATAACGTCGAGGCAAGCGAGTTGCCCGACCTCGGCACCTACGTCACGCACATCACCCAGTTGAAATTTATCAAGCCCAGCGCGATGATACCGCTCATCCAATCGTTCGGGAAATTACAGGGAAACCTGTTTGCGATTGACGACAACGGCATATTGGTTATGCGCGACTACGCCGAAAACATCAAGCGGATGCTGGAGATGATTGACAAGATAGACATCAGCGTGCCGGCGGTCTACATCTCCGAGGTCATCCCGATCCGCTACGCGAAGGCCGACGACATCGCCAGCGCGTTGAACAGCCTAGGCGGCAGCGGCGGTGCGACCGTCTCCGTCGGCAGTTCCACCACCTCCCCGACCATCAGCGGAGTTGCGCCCAACCGCTCCACAACGGGGTTGGGGGGAATGGGCGGTGCGACAACCCAACCCGGCGCCTATAATAACGCGCCCGGCAGCCAGCTCGGCCAGCCGCGCACGGGATTGGGCGCGACAGCAAATCCCAACGGCACACCGTCATCCGTCACTCCCTTCCAGCAGCGGATGCTGAACATCATCAACCGCACAAGCCCGGGCGGGGGCGGCGGCGGGCAGGAGCCAATCCAGATTTTCGGCCAAGCCAAAATCATCGCTGACGAACGCGCCAACGCCCTGCTCGTCTTTGCCACGCGGCAGGACATGGACCAGATCAAGGAAGTCATTTCGAAACTGGACGTGCTGCTCGCGCAGGTGCTCATCGAGGCCGTCATCATGGACTACTCGCTCGGCCCCAACACATTTGACTTCGGCGTCTCCGTGGCCCAAAATCCAAAAACATTTCCCAGTCTAAGCGACCCCAAAGCGACAACAGCCGGTGGCATGAACAACGGCCAAACGCTCCTAAATCTTCTAAACACGTCCAGCTTGTCAAACAGCGTGTTTGGCAACAACCTTGGCGGCGGTTTGAGTTATTTCGGAAACATCGGCCCGACTTGGGACGTAGCAATGACGGCGGCGGCGGCGGACAGCCATGCCAGCATCATCCAGCGTCCGCGCATCCAGACCTCACAGGCCAAGCCAGCGCAATTCTTTGTGGGCGACACCGTGCCCTATGTCACCGGCACTCTCAATTACGGCGGCGCCTACGGCAACCAGTCCTCCTACTCGCAGTTGTCCGTCGGCGTGGAACTGGATGTGACGCCATTCATCAATCCTGACGGCCTCGTCGTCATGCAAATCCAGCAGGAAATTGACGAACTCAACGGCACCACACCCATCACCGGCGTTGGCGACATTCCCAACACAATCAAGCGCACGCTCAACACTGAAATAGCCGTCAGGGACAAGGACACAGTGATGCTCGGCGGCTTCATCAAAAATAAAAAATCCACCGGTCGGTCCGGTGTGCCGGTTTTGATGGACATTCCACTGCTGGGCAATTTGTTCACCAAGCGCAGTGATTCAAAGGCGCGCGAGGAACTCATCGTCCTGATGCGGCCCACCGTTTTGAAGACGCCGGAAATCGCCGCGATAAATACCATCAAGGAGGAGCAACGGCTGCCCGGCATCTCCGCCGCGGTCGCCGAGGAGTCCGAAGCTGAGCACAGACTCGTCGAAGCCGAGCGCAAAAGGGAATTGAAAAATCCCAAAACCATGTCCGCAGGTTTCTACAACGCCCACGCGCCAACGAATGCGCCCGAGGGACAAGTGTCCCCACCCGTGGTGATTCCAATGCCTCAGGAACAATTGCCACAGCCACAAGTCCAGAACAACGGCTTTTTCACGCCGGTCGCGCCCAATGCGCCGGTGATTCCGGCGGACAACAACAACCCCGCGCCGCCGACACCCTGACGCGCAATCCGGACATTACCATTTCTGGCATGAAAGATTTTTTTCATCTCCGCATGCTGGCACTGGTTGTTGCCGGGCTGATGACCACCTGTCCGAGGGCAGGCGCACAACAGGGGTTCGGGCTTTCCGTCACCCCTTCGGCAAATTCCATACTCGTGAGCAATTTTCTGACTTACACAATCAATGTAACCAACCTGAATAGAACGCTGACGACCGCTTTTGTGACCAACCAGTTGCCGTCTTCGGTCCAGTTTCAAAGCGCTACTCCATCAGGTTCTTACACGAACAACGGCAGTGTTGTGGTTTTTAATCTCGGCGCGTATTTTGGCGGCTCTGGATTTCTTAATGGTCAATCCGTGGTGTTGACTTTGACCGCTCAACCAACGGTGGCTGGCTTCATCACCAACATGGTTACCGTCAGTTCCTTTGACGTGACCAACACCGCCGCCACAAATGTGGTCGTTCAAGTCACCAACGAGTTGGCACAAGCTGCTGATCTAGCTGTGTCCATGATCAGCCCCGCACAGCCCGTCATCACCAACGACTGGATGACATTTGGGGTGGCTGTCACCAACGCCGGGCCGAACGCCGCGCCCAACGTCACTTTGACAAACACGCTGCCGCCGGGTGTTGGGTTCAAAGGCGTCTCGCCTGCCAGCCCGGCTCCCAGCATCCAGGGCAGCAACGTCATTTTCAATCTGGGCACGATGGCCAGTGGCGCTTTCACCAATTTCCTGCTGACCGTCCAGCCCACCAACGCGGGAACCCTGACGTTTACATCATTTGTCTACTCGGCCGGCGTGGCTGATCCCAACCTCACCAACAACTCGGCCAGCACCAACATCACCGTCACCAATTACCTTTCCGAACTGCTGGTGGCCCTCACCAATTCCGGGCAGACCGTCAATCTGCAAAACGGGCTGGAGGAACAGTTCATATTGCTGACGAACGCAAGCGGAAGCGGCGTTCCAGCCGCGCGAGTCGTGGTGACTGGCTTGACCAAGCAATTGTTCAACGGTGTCGGCACGAACAATGGTAATCCGTTCGTGGATTACAGCGCCAGCCTGGCAGCGGGCCAGAGCGTGACACTGCTGCTGCAATATGCGCCGCGCGGTTTGTTTTCGTTCACCAACTCACAGCTGCACGCCTTCGCAATGCCTGCCGTCCCAAACTGGACTCCGCCGACCGGATCATCGGCGAGCACCAACCTCAACTTCAATCGCATCGTCAGGTTGTCCAACGGCAACATGCTGATCGAATGGTTTGCCATCCCGAACCGGACTTACACGGTGGTCTATAGCGACAACGTTTCGTTCTCAAACGCCATGATGGCGCCGCCATCCATCGTGGCCCCGGCAAACGAGGTGCAATGGATTGATTATGGGCCGCCCACAACGGTGAGCGCGCCATCCAACGGCAGCAACCGTTTTTATCGCGTGTTTCTAAACCCATAAAGCCATGCAGCCAACTTTTCATTTCATGAGAAGCGCCCGGCTCCAGATTCTTGGCGCATGGTGCCTGGCCTGCTGTTTCATGGGACTGGTGCCGGTCCTCTCGGCTCAACCGGAAGTTGATGGGAAACCGGATTCCAGCGCCTTCGTCAGGATTCCCAAGGACACAGATGACTGGACGCGGCATTTCCGCATTGGCGCGATGGTCGGCATGAACATCAAGGCCAGCTTCAATGAAAGCGGGGCGTTCAGCATTTCCGGCAACAACCCGGCGAACGGGATTTACGATGATGGTTATGTGAGGCCGGATCAAACCGGAGATCCCAGCTATACGAGTTATTGGGGATACAACAACGCGTCACAATACAATGCCGCGAATAATACGCTGGCCATGCACGCCACCACGGCTTTCACCACCTCCGGCAACGCAGACGCCGATGGTGGTGTGATTCCCGGATTTGACATGGCCTACGGCGATAATCTCTGGTATTGGAAACACGCTCGCGTCGGCTGGGAATTGGGTTTTGGCCTGCTGCCAATCAACATTTCAAAAAACAGCGCCATGTCGGCGACGGTCACCCAGACAACTTTTACTTTTGATACCGGCGGCATCATTGTTCCAACCGCGCCTTACCAAGGCGGTCCCAGCGGGCTGGGTCCACTTATGACCAACTCGCCTTACTTATCCAGCTCGACCAGCACAAAAGGAACCGTCACCAGTTCGCAATCCCTGGACGTGATGCTCTACACCCTGAGATTAGGCCCTTCTTTCTATTGGGATTTGACCGACCATATCGGCATGTCTCTGGGCGCCGGTCCCGCCATTGGCATCGTGTCCGGCGATTATAAATACGACGAGACCATCACCGTTGGCGGCGTCAGCACCCGCAACACCGGACAGATTGGAGGAACGGACCTGATTTATGGCGGTTATGTGAACGCAGCGGTTATGTGTCACTTGGTGAACAACGGCGATATCTACATCGGCGCGCAATATATGCCGATGAGCAAAGCCACCATCAGTGGCGGTGGCCGCGAGGGACGGTTGAATCTGAACGGACAGATCTACTTTTCCGTCGGCATCAACTGGCCATTTTGAAAAATCCCCCCGTTAGTGCCCATCTCATTTGTCTGGCGGGGCGTTGGTGGGACTGGAAAAATTGTAGCCGCCGGGGAACAGTTCCTCGAGGGTCTGGATGGGGTGCAGCGGCATCAGCAGGAATTTCGGCACATACACCGGCTCCTTTTTCGGATTATCCAGCGTGCCGGTGACCTTGTATTCAAACACCTTGGCGACGGGAGAAAAAATCGTGCTGATGAACGGGCCGACGCCCCAGAGGTTGTGCAGCAACCGCGCGGTGACGCGCGCGTTCACGTTCTCCCGCAAATCCACCGTGCCGCTGTATTGCAGGCGCGTCATTGCCGTGTTGATTTCCAGCGAGTCCGAATAAATCACGCCGTTGGTGATTGCAAAGGCCGCCGCCGCGTCCGTCGCGCGGCTGTTGCCGAGGTCCGGCGAGACGGCGTTCAAGACCGGCGACAGGATGCCGAAAAGCGGAATGTCCCAAATCAATCCGTCGCGCAGCCGCGCCTGCCCGAATCCGTCCAGCGTCCGCCAGTCCCGCGAGTCCGCGCGCGTCACGACCACCTGCCCAGACAGCGCGCCTTCGAGATGATTGGTGGGCGATGACAAGTCCGCCGCGAGGGCGTGCAGGTTGATGTTCGTGACCGCCGTGGTGAATTGATAGTCCGCGCCGTCGTGCGGCACGCGGAAATCGAAGTTCGCAAAGCCATTTCCCGCGCCTCCGTAAAGTTCCGCCGCGACGTTCGTCAAAACCAGCGTCTCGCCCAGCCAGTGGACCGTGCCGGTGATGCGCGCCGCCTTGAGCTTCAGGCACTGGAACGGCACGCCACCCACGACATCGAAGCGCAGGTTCGCATCGTCCACGTCATGCACGCCATTGATGTCGCGCAGCGGCACGCAGCCCTCCACGAACACCGTCGGCGGCTGTAGAAAGTGATACGGCTCCATGATCTGTGCGGTCTTCGGGCCGATGGCGCGTGAAATGGCCGCCGGGTCGGCGGTGCTGTAACCGTTTTTGAAGGAAATGAGCTTCCGGTTGAAGTCTAGCGTGATCAGGTCGGCGGTCATCGTTTGCCCGCCGCGCCACAGACGCATGTTGAAAAATTCCAGGACGCGGTTCGTGTAGGAGAGCGCGACCGCGACACTATCCATGGACTGGCCGCGAACGGTGAAATTCGTCAGCGCCACGCGCCCGGTCGCGCCGATGCCGTCGTAATCATACAAACGCCCCCACACGTCCGCGTCCAGATGCGCCGGCTCGGCGCACTGCACGATCCCAAAACCGCGCACGGCGTTGCTCGCCGTCAAAAACGGCCGGATGGCGGCGGGATCAAACACGCCGCGAATGCGCCAGCGGTAATCTTTTGTGGCGTCATCCTCGCTGCCGCTGATTTCCAGCCGCGTTTTGGATTGTGCGACCGTGACCTCGGGCAGCCGCCAGACGAGATTGGAATAGGAAAAATGCGCTTGCGCCGAATCAATTTTCGCGCCGAACGCCGCGCCATTCGTGAAAGCCAGTTCGCCGAGCAATTGAACCGTCGGTCGCACTTCTTCGCCCCAGTCGGGCTGGCGATTCGTCCACGCGGGCACGACCAGCGAACCGCCGGCGCGCAACGATGGCGGCTGTGTCCACGAAAATTCCGCGAGCCGTTCGCGCGTTTTGTCCGTCAGCAACGCGGCAACCGCGTGAAGGTCGAAGCGCGAGGCGTTGGCGAACACAAACTCGCGCGTGGCCACGTTCAGCCACGCCCGGCCTTCCAGCCAGCCGCCGCCGAGTCTGGCCGACAGATTGGTGAGGACCAGTTCCGGCGCGCGCCAGGAACCGGCGCACACGACCGAGTCGGCGCCCAATTTTTCCGATTTCAATTGCACGAGCCGCGCCGTCCAGACCATCCGATAGGGCTGCAGGTTGGTCCACCACGACCACGAGGCGTCGCAATTCGTCGGGGTATCCGCCGGCGCGGTGAGCCTGGCGGTGAACTGGATGTTGCGTGCGCCGGCCCACGGCGTCTGGACGCCGGGCGCGTTGACGGCCAGGTAGACGGCGAAGGAGTGAACGTCGCGCGCGTCGCCGGCCACCGTCAGGCTCAATTGCGGCGCGCCGGTGAAGTGGATTTTGCCGAGGGTGTCGGAAAATTTTTGCAGTTGCGCCCGGGTCGCGGACGCGCCGCCGGTTTGGGCGCCGCGGAAAATTGCCCAGCGGCGGATTTCCGGCGCATGGGCGATGTCGCCGGACAAGGCGAGTTTCGCGCCCGCAAAGCCAGCCTTGAAATTGTCGAGCGACCAGGTGTCGTTCGCCTGGAAATGCAATTCGGTCTGGATGTCGTCGAGCTTGAGGGCGTTCGTCGGCGAGAGCGGCAGGATGAATTGGCCCTGGTTCAGCACGAGGCCGTCAATCTGGAGCTGCCGTTGCATCGCGGCGCGGTAATTCAATTCCAGCCGGACTTCCCGGGCGGAAAGCGCCGGGCTGTCGGGTCCCGCCCCGGCGGGATGACCTGCGCGGACATTTTCGGCGATCAGCCCGCGAAAGAGGCTGAAGCGCAGCCGGGAAAACTCTAGTTCGACACCGCGTTCACGCAGGGTTTCCACCAGCCGCCGCTGCAAAAAATCCGGCACGCCGACACGGTCGAACCAGACGAACGCGCAAAACAGCGCGACCGCCGCGGCCAGCGCGGCGCGGCGGGACCAGCGGATGCACACGCGGCATTTGCGCCAGAAACCGGATTGCATATCACGGGACGTTTGCAGGAATTGTAAGATAACTCAAGATGAGCTGGTAAAGCGCCGGAGGAAATAGAAATGCCCACCGCTCGCCGTCAAGCGTGATGGCGGCCAGCGCGGTTTGTCTTTGCGCATATTCGGCGCCGAAGTCCACCGTGTCCTTTTCGCCGCTCTTGAGTTCAAGTGTGATTTGAAGATTGTTGGTGCCGAAACCGAGTTTTTCCGGCTCGGTGAGGTTGCGCGCGACCCAGACGACGGCGGCCAAGTCATGGAACATCTGGGCGGTTTGCTCGATGTATTTGCCTTCGATGAGGCCTTGTGAGCCAACGACCAGCGACCATTTGCCCGGCCCGTTGTGGACGATCTGGCGGGTTTTGCCGCCTTGATGAATTGTGATTTGCGCTACGTCGTCCGTGTTGAAATTCCAGATGCGCCGGTCGCGGAATTCCCAGGCCGCCTCCGGCAGTTGGTTAAAATCCCGCATCGTCACGGCGTAAATGAAATCCTCGCCGGCGCACCGGACAAAAACCTTGTTGTCCTGGTTTGTGCCGAAGGTCAGTTGCGCGACGACGGCGTTCGTGTCGCCCGCTTTCGTGCGCAAAATAACCTCGCGTTGCGGCTCGGCGAGGCCGTAGTCCGGCAAATTGGCCGCGGTCACCGCTTCCTTCACAAAATCTGCGATGCGCAGGCCGGCGAGCGTTTTGATGAACAGTTGGATGTTGTCGGCGTCTGCGGGAAATTTTTCGCCGACAATTTTCCAGTCATTGGAGCCTTGTTCCCGCAAAACGAAATTGTTTTGGCCGCGCACTTCGATTTCCGCGACCGGTGCGGTCAATTCGAACAGCCGCGAATCGCGGAAATCATTCACCGCGCCGCGCCACGGCGCCAGCGGCTCGCGAGCGGTCGTGACGACGGTGTTCCAGCCTTCGCGCTTGGCATAAACCTGCGTCGCGTCGTTCGCCGGACTTTTGCCCACATGAACGGATGCCGCCAGTTTGGTGCCACGACCGAGCCACAAATCCAAATCGGCGGGCTGCAGGCCGAACGTGGACGCGTCCGTTTTCGCGTCGTCGGTGATGAATCGCGTGACGGCTGCGGTTTCGAGCCGCTGCAGTGCATCGGTGATGTGGTCGGTGTCTGCGCGCGCCTGCAATGGCCGGATCATGCGCCAAAGATGGTTTGTTGCATCGCGTCGCAGTTCGATGACCCTGGCGCCGTTGGTCAGCACAATCCAGTCGAAGCCGCCCGCCCCGGCATCCACGAGCGCGGTGTCGCGCCATTCGTCGGCGGTGCGAGGAATCAAATTAAGCCAGCCGGCATCGGCGAGGAACAAGCCGTCCACACCGGGGAGATTCAGATAAACCTGGTCGCCGGGCGCGGTCTTATTGCCCACCTTCAGTTGCCAGCTCTGGTCGCCGGTGGCAAGGATGAGCGTGGCTTGCGGACGTTCAAAACCGAATTCCGCTTCGGATTTTTTTTGTTCGCGCAATTCCGCCGCGCTGATTTTGGCGGGCGCGAGTTTTTGCAGGGCGTCGAGCAGCGCCTCGATGGCGGCGGCTTGCGCGGGATAGGAAACCGGCCTGGCCAAAACCCAGCCGCCGTTCGTGCGGGTAGTGCAGATCTCCAGCGCGCCGGCCGGAAACACTTGAACGCTTGTGACGGCCACGGGACGCAAGTTGGGCAAAAGGGGAGCCGGCCCGGAAACGACCGGACGGAGGAAGTGTTCACAAACAAAGATGAACGCGAGCAGCGCCGCGGCAATCACCAACCAGATTCCAGTGGTCTTCGAGTTCATTATTTTCTTCGCGCCAGCCAGACCAGCCCGCCGAACAACAGCACCGCGCCGGGCAGCGCGCCCAGCAGCACCCAGTGGATTTCGCGTTGCTGGAGACGCGTCATTTGCAGCCGGAATTCAGTGACAGGCCGAGGCCCGATGCCTTCCAGCAACTGGGGCCGGTCCAGCAGCCAGTTGACGGCGTAGCCGAGAAAATCGCGGTTGGCGCCGCCGATGCCGCCTTCAATCACCTGATTGTCGAGGAACATCGAATCGCCAACGACAAGGATGCGGGTGGTGCCGCGCGGGTTGACGACGCCGGCTATATTTTTTTGCTCGACGGCAACCATGAGCGGATAACTGTGTGGCGGTTCGGCAGCATCGCCCATCAGGGTGGAGCTGTCGCCGGAGAATGCCAGTTTTTCCACTTGCGGCGCGTCAGGCGGGGGATTTTTCCAATCCACGCGGTCGATGGGGCGCGGCAAAATCATTTGCACCGCAGATTGCGTGAGCGGATTGACGGCGGGATGCTGGCTGAACCGGCGGACAGCCACGTCCGCTCCGGAGGAGGAAGTCGTGTTCTTCAAGTCCTGCACGATGTCCATGCCGACATTGATGCCCCAGCGTTGCAGAATCGGTTCGAGGCCCGTCGGTCGTTTGATGGAGGCGTAATTGAAGAGCGAAAACAGCCGTCCGCCTTGTGTTAGGTATTTGTCAATCTTCTGCAATTCCAGTTCGCGCAATGGGTCGGTTGGTCCGGCGATGATAAACAAATTGCAATCCTCCGGCACGTCACTGTCGCCAAGCAATTCCAACGGCTGAACGTCAATGTAGTTTTCCCGCAAAACGGAGGCGAATTTCAAATAACCGGATTGACCGGAATCAGTCAGCAGCGGCTCGCCGTGGCCTTGCAGGAAACAGGCCTTGAAGGAGCGGGTGCTTTCCAGCGCGAGCAGCATCGAGGTGAACGCCTTCTCGCCGTTGAATGCCACGGGACGCCGTTGAAATTCCAACTCTTTCTGTTTTGGATTTTCGGGTTTTACCGATTCAAGTTCGTATTGCGCGAGCGCGTCGCCGGGAACGATCTTTACCCGGCCGGCGCAGTCGAAGATGACGAGGTTCTTGTCCGACTGCGATGTGAAAAATTGTTTGTATTGCTCTTTGACCTTTTCCGCCTCGCCCGCGTCGCGCGCGTAATCCACGTGATGGACGGAAATCTTCGGGTTTGCCAGGCAATATTCTTTCAGCAACGCAACAATGTCCGGATAAAAATCGTCCTGCCGGTCGTAATACAGCGTCACCGTAACGCGGTTTGTCAACGAATGTAGCACGCTCATCGTGCGGGAAGACAAGTGGACGCGCGTCTGCGAACTCAAGTAAAACCGGTGAAAAAACTGCGCGCCCAGAAAATTCATCATTACCACCACCGCGCACACTAGGACGGTGCGCACGGCCAGGTCCAAGCCGATTTTCCACCGGCGGCCACGCGAAAAACTGGGTTGGTTCTCGTTTGGCATTTTATTTCCAGCGCCGGCTTTCCACCGCGCGCAAAGTCAGGAACAAAAAAAGAAACGTCGCACTTACGTAAAAAACCACCGGGCGCGTGTCCACCACGCCGCGCGCAAAATCGTCCATTTCATCGAACAAATTGCAATACGACAGAACCTGTGACTGCCATTGCGCGGTCACGGGAATCGCCCTGGCCAGGAAACCGAGCGAAAACAAACTCACGCCGAGCACGAAGGCGATCATCGCTGCGGCCATCTGGCTGCGGGTCAGCGCCGATGCGAAACAACCGAGCGACAAAAACAGGCAGCCCACCAGAAAAATGCCCAGAAACATTCCGCCGACCGTGCCCGCGTCCAGCGTTCCCGGCTGGTTCGTGAAATGCCGCACGATGAACAGGCACGCGAGCATCGGCAGCCACATCACCATGTAGAAAAAGACCGCGGCCGCAAATTTCGCCGCCACCACCTGCAAATCGCTCACCGGCGTCGTCATCAGCGTCTCGAACGTGCCGGAAAATTTTTCCAGCGCGAACAATCGCATCGTGATGATCGGTGTGACCAGCAGCACAATCAGCCAGAAAAAGAAAGTGCTGTAAACCAGTTCCGTCACCGGCGCTGTGAAAGAGTCGCTGCCGAGGGTCAGCATCAACACCACGAAACTCAATCCAACCAGCAGCGTCACCGCCGCGATGATGACATAGCCCGTCAATGAAAAGAAAAACGAGGCGAGTTCCCGCCGCAGCAACGCCCAGAAAATTTTCACTCGTTTTCCTCCTCCTCGTCCGGCCGGGTGATTTGCACGTAAATGTCCTCCAGCGAATGGCGGTGGCGCGTCAGCTCGCGCACCATCCAGAAGTTTTGCTGCGCCAGGACAAAGATGAGCGGGCGCAGATCCAGCCCATCGCGCGGCGTCAGCACACAACGTTGGAATTCGCCCTCGCAGGACGACACGTCGAAGTGCTCGATTTCCGCTATCTGAGAAAAACATTTGCGCAGCGCCTCGGCGGACGCGGCGATTTCGGCGATGATCTGGCTGCTGCCGGCCATGCGCCGTTGCAAATTTTCCGGCGTGTCCGCTGCGAGGATTTTACCGCCAAACATGATGAGCATCCGGCTGCACATCATTTCCGCCTCCGGCAAAATGTGCGTCGAGATCAGGACCGTGTGCTTCCCCGCGAGGCTTTTGATCAATTGCCGCACCGCGCGGATTTGATGCGGGTCGAGGCCGATGGTCGGTTCGTCCAGAATGATCAATTCCGGTTCATGCACAAGCGCGTCCGCAAGACCGACGCGCTGCCGGTAGCCTTTCGAGAGCTGGCCGATGACGCGCCGGCCCACGTCCGCAAGTCCGCATTGCTCCATGACCGTCGTGACACGCTCGCGCGAGCGCCGCCAGCCGAGGCCCTTGAGTCGCGCGCGATATTTCAGATACTCGCGCACGCGCATTTCGGGATACAGCGGATTGCTTTCCGGCATGTAACCGATGCGGCGGCGCACCTCCGCCGATTGATGAAACACGTCGAAGCCCGCCACGCGCGCGGTGCCGCTCGTCGCCGGCAGAAAACACGAAAGAATCCGCATCGTCGTGCTTTTGCCCGCGCCATTCGGGCCAAGCAGGCCGACGATTTCGCCGCGCGCGACCGCGAAGGAGATGTCGCTCACCGCCGTGCGGCCCGCGTAGCGTTTCGTCAGATTGGAAACTTCAATCATCAAATTTGTGAACCGTAAAAAATCTTACGCCAGTTTAGCCGAAAATCCTTTGCCGCGGCGAACAAAAACTTCGGCCTGCCAATATTAAACAGGCAAGACTTGTCGAAGTTGCGTTCAAAATAAATTGACTTCATCGTCCGGTCGGAGCAAAAGCTTTTTGTGTTGAACCCGTCCGCCGGAAATTTTTACGCCGTCTGGCGCAACCTGTGCCGCTCAACGGGTGTTTTGCACGACGAAAACGGCTTTCCCGCCGAACGTCTGCTCCAGGCTGTTTGGCGGCATCAGCGGCTGCGGCGCGACCGGTTGAAAACTTCGGATGGGAAAACCGTCCGCGTGCTTCATCCCGGTTTTGTCAGCGCGGAAGGCGGGCCGGATTTCCGCGGCGCCGTCATCCAAATCGGCGAAGAACCGCCGCGCTTCGGTGACGTGGAAATTGATTTGCGCAGCCACGGCTGGCATGCGCACGGCCACGACCGCAATCCGAATTTCAAAAATGTCATCCTCCACGTCGTCTGGGAAACCGGAGCGCCGGCCTCCGGCTCGGCGCGAATCGAACGCCCCCCGACTTTGCTGATAAAGAATTCGCTCGACGCGCCGCTCGGCGAATTGAGTTTGTGGCTGGAAAATGAATCCGCCTCCGTGTTGCCCGAAAACTTGCGCGGCAAATGTTCCGCGCCGCTGCGCGAACTCGATGAACCGCAGCTCGATGAACTTTTACACCAAGCCGCCCGCGTCCGTTTTGAGGCCAAGGCCGCGCAATTTTCCGCGCGGGCGCGGCACGCCGGCTGGGAGCAGGCCTTGTGGGAGGGTTTGTTCCGCGCGCTCGGTTACAAACACAACACCTGGCCGATGCAAAGTCTGGCGGAAACGCGTTTGTTCTGGTCGCGTGGCACGAAATCGCCATTTGCATTTCAAGCGCGTCTGCTCGGCATCAGCGGCCTGCTGCCGGGGGAATTGACCCGGTCACAAAGGAGCGCGGACACCTATTTGCGCCGCGTTTGGGACTGCTGGTGGCGCGAGCGCGACGCATTTGAAAGTTGCATTCTGCCGCGCGCCGTCTGGAAATTTCACGGCCTGCGCCCGGCGAACCATCCGCAGCGGCGGCTCGCGCTCGCGGCGCACTGGCTGGCGGACAAGAATTTGATTTCAATCATTGAAAAGTGGTGCGCCGCCGACCTGGCGAACACCGCGCTACCCGGTTCGTTGCTGGAGATTTTGCAGGTTGAGCGCGATGAATTCTGGTCGTGGCACTGGACGTTCAAATCGGCGCGGCTGGCGAAACCGCAGCCGCTGCTGGGCGAGACGCGCGCAGCGGATCTGGCGGTGAATGTGATTCTGCCGTGGCTGTGGGCTCGCGCGACGGAAGGCAAAAACGCCGCACTGCGACTCGAAATTGAGTGGCGTTATTTTGACTGGCCCGCGGCGGAGGATAATTCGGTTTTGAAACTGGCGCGGCAGCGGTTGCTTGGAACTTCCAATCGTCGCGCGTTGCGGAGCGCGGCGGAGCAGCAGGGTTTGATGCAAATCGTCCGCGACTTTTGCGAACACTCGAACGCCATTTGTGAAAACTGCCGGCTACCGGCAATGGCGGGCGAATTCCGCGCGGCGAACAGCGGCGGCGCGTGACGCGAATCTGCCGCTCGTCACGTCATTTCGCTTCGAGCTTGGCGAACGGATTGTTCACAAAACCATCCGGGGGCGGCCCGTTCGCGACGGGGGCCTTGCCGGTTTGCGGCGGCGTGGCGGAATGATTGTTGGCTGCAGCGGGCAGGGAACCGCCTTCAGCCGCATACGGATTTTTCGCGCGTTTGGCTCGTGGCAGCGGGCTGATCATCGCATTGATGCCGCGCCCGATGAGTTTCGGCTCAAAATCGGGATGGCCGAAGGGCGCGACGGCGGCGACAAATTTTTTTATGACCTCAAAACCGAATTCCTGGTGCGCCATTTCCCGGCCGCGGAATTTGAGCGCGACCTTCACCTTCATGTCCTCGCACAAAAAACCGATCGCATGCTGGACTTTGATGCCGAGATCGTGCGGATCAATGCGCGGACTCAACTGGACTTCCTTCACCATTGAGGCGTGCTGGTGCTTTTTGGAATCCTTCTCCTTCTTGGCTTTTTCGTAGCGGAATTTGCCGATTTCAACGAGGCGGCAAACAGGCGGCGTGGCGTTCGGCGCGATTTCGACGAGATCAACTCCCTGCTGACGCGCCAAAGACAGCGCCTCATTGAGGGAAATGACGCCAAGTTGTTTTTCCCCCATGACGACGCGAACTTCACGGGCGCGGATTTTGCCGTTGACCCGGAGGAACGAATCGGACGAAGAATGGCGTGAAGGGAAAGGGCGGCTCAAGACACCCTCGACGGTTGTGGCATAGCTATAAAATTTGGCATCAAATCTGTCGTCGGACTAATTCAAACAATACCGTTTAATTAAGCTCTGCCTGCGCCCAATGCAAGCAGAAAATTTGCGGCGAAATCAAGACCCACCCCGGAACGCCGGGAGACTCCGGACGAAATCGTCCGGCACGCCGAAATCAAACCGTTCCGCCGCAGTCATTTCCAACGCGAGATAACCTTCGCGCTGGCGCTGGATTTCCTGCGCGCGGGTCAGTTGGAACTCGCCGTTGTCGCGCACGTTGTCGCGAATCATTTCCCCCAGCACGTCGTAAATCGAAGGCGCGAGCAGGTGCAGCCCGAACCAGCCGAGCCAGATTCCATCCGGAAGGCCGTCAACTTGCAATTTTTCCCGTGCAACCGCCACAGCGGGTTTTTCGATGATGAGCGAAACGTCAATCAAACGTGGCTTTCCTGCGCGGCGCGTTCCGGCAATCGTCCCATAGCCTTTCAGTTCGTTTGCTGAAATTCGATTTACGGCGGAAACGCTTTTGCCGCCGGAAATTTCGGCAGTGTCCGCCAGTTCGCGGTAAGGCGAGTGCGGGTCGCACGGGCCACCGTGTTTGCCGCGAAAGAGATGGTCGCCGAGCGCCAGCAAAACCATTTCGCCCGCCGCGAAATTTTTCGTCTGGAAGACAGCGTGACCGTAACCTTCCTGCTCGCGCTGGACGACAAAGCTAACGTGCTTCTCAAAACCACGCATCTGTTCCGCCTCCCGCAGCAGCGCGGGATATTTTGCCAGCCGCTTGAGATAGGCGTCGTCCGGACCGCGCAGATAATCGCGCACCATCTCGTCCTCGCCGGGCTGGACGATGATGCAAATTTCTTCGATGCCGGCGGCTTCGATTTCAAGCAGATGATAATGAAACAAGGCGCGGGCGATGCCATCCGGGCCGACCACCGGAAACAGTTCCTTCTTCACCGCGTGCGACGCCGGGAAATGGCGCGTGCCGAGTCCGGCGATGGGAATGACGGCTTTGCGGACTTTCATTTTCAAACGTCGAATCGGTTCCAGCCGTTCGCGCCAAAGGCGTAGCGTTTGGCGCCGAATTCAATCGCGCCGGGCGACGTGCCTTCAAAAATGTCCGGCATCACGCCCACACGGCGCTGGTATTCGACGGCGATTCCGGGGATGTGTTCCTTGAGCGCGTCCAATTTTCCGAACACCGCCACCGTGCCACCCGTGCCGCCGCCGGTGATTTTCGCGCCGTAAAGCCCGGCCTTCGCGCCGCGCTGCCGGACGCAATCCACGAGAAAATCCACTTCCCTTGTCGAGAGACGGCAATTGTCCCGGTAACTTTCATGCGCGCCATACATGCATTCACCGGCGACAGCGAGCGGTTTTTCCTCGCCATTTTTGGCCGCGCGGAGGGCGTTCATGAATTTTAGCACACGCTCGTTTTCCTCGACCGGATGCCGCGTCGGGCCGGCGACACGATAAGTCGCATCCGGCGAAATTCTCGTGACGGGATCGTCGTGGGTCTTGTGCCGCTTCAAAAATTCCGAGCCGAGCAACTGTTCGGGAATTTCGGCGGCATATTGTTGCTGAAGTTCCGCCGCCGAAAGTTCCGTGAGGTAATCAAGCGCGCCGCGGCCGGTGCGGGCGCGGATGTCGTTGATGATTTTCTTGCCCATGAATGCGCCGATGCGCGTGTCGCTGTAGGGACTGCCGGCGACGCTGTGCCGCACCATCGAGTTGATGCCGACGAAGCCTGTGCCGGGCGGAATCGGCACCTCGCCCTTGACTTCGCCGGGCCGGCACAGGATGTGCGTGAGGCAGCCCTGGCGTCCGCTCGTGATGGCCGTCTGGTCCATGATGCCGCACGGCGCCCCGACGACGTGGTTTTCCGCCATCTGGCCGAGGCGCGCCATGCGCGACGGAGAAATTTTCAAATTGAGATACGCATTGAGGCAGGAAAGCGTGCCGATTTCGACGGCGGCGGAGCTGCCGATACCCACGTTCATCGGCACGGCGCTTAAAAGCAGCAGGTTGAAACCATACGGCAGTTTCACCGGCTCTTCCTTGAGCAGCGTGAAAATGCTGCCGACGATGTAGGCAGCCCAGTTTGCCAGCGGGTTTGCCTGGCAAAATGCGCGGACTTCGGCATAGCCGGCCAGGCCCTCGCCGGATTTGAAGGCGTCGAGCGGCAGGCGCGTTTCCACCGGCAACGCCTTGATGCCGGCGTGCATGGTGCGAATGCGCAACGTGCGGTCGTTGCGCGGTTGCAGCGCCATCAGCACACCGGTGCCCAGCACCGCTTCGCAGACGTTTGCGCCGGAATAGTCGGCGATGCCGCCCATGACATCGAGCCGCGCCGGCACGCGCGCGATCCAGACCTCGCCGGCGGCGAAAAAACTGGCGAACCCGGAGGCGTCGCTGTTCGGCTTGTTGAGGAGCTGCTCGAATTCGGTGACTTCAAACGGAAGTTTGTCGTTCATTTTACAATATGGTGGTCTGATTTCGTGTCCGTAAATTTAACAAAAAATCCACCGCCGGTCACGCGGGAAAAATCAGCGGTGCTGGCGGAACAGCCGCTTGCGGTTGGCGAGCAGATACCAGACGATCAAAATGTTCAATGCCAGCACAATCAGAAGGTTGATTTTGGTGTGCTGGAAAAATTCCGGGTGCGGCTGGTCCGGCGGGTTTGGCAGGCGGCGGCGCACCAGTTC
>Ga0265338_10004136_pt1 | contig 19847 bp, 15 predicted proteins | sample 42126metaG_FD_193579 | JGI IMG/M metagenome (GOLD analysis project Ga0265338, IMG submission 193579) | Rhizosphere microbial communities from Carex aquatilis grown in University of Washington, Seatle, WA, United States - 4-21-26 metaG | ecosystem: Host-associated > Plants > Roots > Rhizosphere...
CTCACCCTGTCCATGGTCGGGATCATATCGATGGTGGCGGCCCTTGCCTCCGCCCTGAGCCAGCCCTTTTTCGGAATGCTCTTCGACAGGTTCGGCGTCACTGCATCCCTGTACCTGGCTCCCCTGCTGACGGCAATCCTCGTGAGCTGCGTCGGCGTCATTCCTTCCTACCCGATTTTCCTTGCCGCTCTCTTTCTCGGCTGTCTGGGATCCGCTGCCTTCCACCCCAAGGGCGCCTCTGTCACGCCGACCCTAAGCGGAAGCCATCCTGAGATAGGAATGGCGATATTCAGCGCCGGCGGCAACCTCGGATTTGCCGCCGGCCCGGCCGTGATTGCTTTTTTCATTTCCGCGTGGGGCTTCCAATCGACCCCCATACTGGCGGTCCCCGCGGCGCTCGTGGCCGGGGCGCTCTTTCTCCTGCTTCCCGCCCGTGAGCTCAAGGCGCGCACCGCGCGGGCCGTGCGCGTAACCTGGAAGGGCCTGTTCGCCAATCGCAGGGACCGAGCCGTCCTCCTGAGGCTTGTCTTCATCAACTTCTGCCTTACCGTTGCCGTGCGAGGCTTGAGCACATTTCTGCCCGTCTACATGGCAAAGCTTTCCATGCCCCTCACGTCGATCGGCCTGCTCTTCACTGTCATGCTCGCGCTTGGCGCGGCAATCTCGGTGTTCGTGAGCTCGCTCTCGCGAAGGACGGGCAAGCGGGTGCTGGTCCTGATCTCCGTGGCGGCCGGAGCGCCTTTTGCCGTCGGCGGCTATCTTCTATTTCCATCCGCAGCGGGAAGCATCCTGATTGTGCTTGCCGGGACCGTCCTGACTTTTTCGAATCCGCTCCTGATACTCATGGCCCAGAAACATTCGGGAGACTCACCGGCCATGGCCTCGTCCCTGATAATGGGCTTTTCCTGGGGCCTGGCAGGCCTCGCAATGGTCCCCCTGGGCAGCATTGGCGAGCTCATCGGGCTGCCGGGCATGATGATGATAGTGGGGGCTTTTCCTCTGCTCGCGGTCGTATCCTGCCTGCGGCTCCCACGCGCGTAAGTACGGCGGGCTGCCTTCACTCCCAGAGATACTCCCCTGTCACGTGGAAATCCGAAGGTCCTTCGAGGACTCCTGATTCCCCGATGGCATTGCAGGCGCTCAGGTATGCCCGCAGGCTGGCATCGATCACGTCGGTGCTCGTGTGCCGGCCGTGAAACCTGCGGCCCCGCAGCTCCACGGTCACGATGACCTCCGCCGTGGCCTCGGTACCGGTTGCCAGGGTGGAGACTGAATAGAGGATCATGCGCGTGGAGAACCCGAGAGCCTTGTCAACGGCCCGAAAAAGCGCGTCGATCGGCCCATTCCCATGGGAGGTCTGCGTCAGTGTCTTTCCCTCCCGGCGGATCACCACGACCCCTACGGGCGGAGAATGTGAGCTGGACAGCACATTGAATGCATCCAGCGCGTAGGGTCCTGCCGGCCCGGGCTCGGAGAATGCCGCTTCCTGTGCTCCCCCGATGGTTTCTTCCCTGAGCAGATCCCTCATGTGCGGATCCATCGATTTTCCCGTGAACCCCCCGGCCGCAGGGACGAATGCGCACTGTCCGATGATCGGCTTGTTCGGGTGCGAGCGCACGCCGGTGAGGCTGTTGAAAAGCCGGGCGGTGTGCCCGATTTCGGCCAGGCGTATTCCGTGGGAAACATCGTAACGTTCTCCCCAGGCCGAAAGGAGAAACGCCACTTCCTCAAGGGCTGCATTCCCCGCTCTTTCGCCGAACCCGCCGACCGTCACCTCCACGTGGGAGGCGCCTGCCCTGACTGCCGCAAGGGTGTTTGCCGTGGCCAGCCCGAAGTCGTTGTGGCAGTGCACCCCGATCGACGGAATACCGGACTTCCTGTTCTTGAAAAGCTCCGCGACGTCAGTGACGAGCGCGGTGACGTCCTCCGGTACGAGTACTCCATTTGTGTCGGCAAGGTTGATCACATCTGCACCCGCTTCCCGGGCTGCAATGCACACATCCCGCAGGAACTCCTTCCGCGCGTGCGGAGCCTCGCTGAGGGAGAATTGCACGCGCACCTCCGCCGCGCGGGCAGTGCTGATGCTGCGCGAGATGCTTTTGAGCGCCTCCTCCTCCTTCTGCTTCAGCACCTGCAAAAGGAACTGGGGGGACACGGACATGAAAACGTGCAGGTAGGGTTTCGCGGCCCCCCGAATGCTTTCGAGGGCCTTGTCCACATCACGGTCCATGGCCCGGGCAAGTGCGGCCACGAACGGCCCTTTCACTTCGGCGCAGATCCTGGCGACGCACGCCGCCTCTTCCTCCGATGCTGCGGGGTCCCCGGTCTCGATTACATCCACGCCAAGCCGCGCGAGCTGGTGGGCGAGCTGCAGCCGATCCATCGGCGAAAGAACCGCGAATGGAAGCTTGTTGCCGTCCCGAAGGGTCGTGTCGAATATCTCGATCCGTCTGGCCATGATTCATGATAGCCGTTCTGGTTTGCGCGCGCAACGTGCGGCTCAGGCGGCATCCGTGCCCCTGGCCGCCTGACTTTTGTCGGGAGACGCTGTATGCTCTATGCCCCGAACATGAGACAACTAATCATATTCCTCGCGGTGTTTCTCTCCGGCATCCTGCCTTCGACAGCCCTCGTCGTCCATATCCAGGCAGAGGACGCGCTTTGGCCGGCGTGGCAGCGGCTCGCCGCCGCGCACCCTCTTCCGCCCGGCGTCCGCGCAGAGCGCGCAGCCCCGGCACAAACCTCGCACACAGTCGCCGCGGGAGAAATGCCACGGGGCTCCGTGACGGATGAAATCATCCTCAGCGTCGGAGCAAAGTCGGGATTCAAGGTCGTCGAGAACATTGTGCTTTCCCCAGTCAGCCGCATGGGGGAGCCCGTGGAAAACATCTCATTGGACGCTGTGCAGGCCGGCTCCGTTCGCGTTGCTCCGTTGGAAAGCATCACCCTCCCCGAGATCGCGCTCCCCGTGGAAGGGCTTTTCCCTGACCAGGCGGGCTACCCGCTGCACGGTGAAGTAGCCGCGGGCCTTCGCAGCGGGGATCAGGGTCTTCGCGCCTGGTTCGACTCCCTTCCGCTCGCGTCACCAGCGGCAGACAACCACATCCTCTGGATCGGGGCCGTGGGAGACATCATGCCCGCACGGGGAGTTGACGAAGTGCTTCTTTCCACGGACGGCATACAGCGCGTGTTCGGCGACACCCTGCCCGCGCTGGGCTCCTGCCCGCTGCTTGTCGGAAACCTCGAATCAGCCGCCACCTCTGCCGGCGCGAGAACCAGAAAGACCTATACTTTTCGGTTTGCGCCCGCTGCCCTCGGTGCGCTGAAGAAGGCCGGCTTCTCATATCTGTCAGTCGCCAACAACCATACCTTCGACTTCGGGACACGCGGCTTCCTTGACACCCTTGCCAGCCTCTCTCAGTGGGGTCTCGGGACCTCAGGGGCGGGAGACAACGTACGGGAGGCGTCGGCTCCGTTCATTGCCCATTTCGGTGCCGTTGAAATCCGCATTCTCTCTTTTGCCGCGTATCCGGTGGACCGAACCGGCTTTGACGGACGGAAAGTTGCGCGCGCTGCTCCGGACAGGCCCGGCACCCTCTGGCTGGACGAGGAAGGACTTGCGGCCGCTGGCCGCGCATTCTCACCAGGCAGCTTCAACATTGCCATGGTTCACGGCGGTGAAGAATGGAGCTCTCTTCCGACCGCCGACCAGAAAAGGCTTTACACCGCGCTTGTCCGAGCCGGTTCTGACCTGGTCGTCGGTTCGCATCCACACGTGCTCCAGGGCATGCAGGAGTTCCAGGGTGGATTGATTGCTTATTCATTGGGAAACTTCATCTTTCCAGGCATGGACGGCACATACGGCGGCGAGGATTCGGTTATCCTGAAGCTTGGACTTTACCAGGGAAAGATACGGTACGTGATCTCCGTGCCGGTGCGTCTCCAGGGAACCTCCGTACGCCTGGCGCGGGGAGACGCGGCGCGCCTGAAGCTGCTGAGCCTTACCCGCGCGCTCGCAGCGCGCTAGTGAAGAGTCTCGTCCAGCTTCCGGACCCATGGGCTGCCGGGATAAGCTTTATGAAGGGTCTGCCGGATGGCGGCCGCTCTGCCCAGATCTCCCCGGGCCTGGGCAACTCTTCCCGCATTGTAAAGTCCCTCTGCCGCAAGATCCTGGAACTCCGGAAACCGGGAAGAAGCCGCTGCCCACTCGTCCACCGCCTGGGCGGTGTGCCCGGTGGATTCCAGGACCCGCCCATGCTCGATCCAGGCCCGCGCTCCAATCTCATCAGTTCGCGTAGTCTTGAGTGAATTGAACACATCTGCGGCCCTTCTCCAGTCGCCGACTGCCGCGTCATACCTGCCCTGGAGAAGGCTCACTTCTCCCGCAAGAGGCTCAGGGGGGCCCGCACGTTTTACCTCATCGATGACAGCTCGCGCCCCTTCCGGGTCAGATTCCATAAGCATCTGAGCGTATTCGAGCTGGATCCCTGCAGCTGCTTCGACAGCAAGGGTGTGGCTCCCTGCAGCCCTGTCGGAGAACCTTCGGGCCAACTCGAGGTCCCCTGTCTCTCGCAGGGCCGCGCGCAGGGCTTCCGTGGCTGTGGCGAGCAAGCCGGCGCTGGCCCCTTGCGCCAGGCAGCCCCAGAACCCGTCCAGGGCCGCGCGGGGATCTCCGGCCTCCAACATCGCCTCGGCATTCCAATACAGAGCCTGCACGGCAAGACCGCTCTGGGGAAAATCACGGGCCACTCTCAGAAAACCGGATTCGGCATCTGTGTATCGGCCGTCCGCAAAGGCCTGTTCGGCGAGCTTGAAGAATGCCTGCGGCGCCAGTTTGCCTGTGGGAAACTCCGCCGCAAGACGCTCGAATATCTCACCTCTTTCCTGTGTTCTTCCCAGCCTGTCAAGAGCCCTGCCCTCCTCGTAAAGCGATTGTTCCCGCGCGTCGTCATGTGCGGCTGACCGGGGAGAAACGATAACTTCGTCAAAAAGCTCAACGGCGGCCGGATCATTCCCACGCATGGTTTCGCAGATGCCGGCGCGAAGCAGCGACTCGACGCACCGCGGATCCGAAGGATACCCTCTGGCCAGAACAAGAAAGGCGTCCCGGGCTTCCACGAGGCGTCCGAGCCGGAGATTCGCCCACCCGAGCCAGTACGGAGCATCAGCCCTGTCAGCCGCGTCAGCGGAGGGATCAGCCCGGAGCAGTTCCGCTGCTTCATCCAGGCGCAGGACAGCATCGTCCAGCCTGCCCATTCTGTAGAGGGTCCTGCCCATCAATACAGCGATGACGCCGTCAGAAAAGCCTTTGGGCCTCCGGGCGCGCAGCTCCGCGAGCCGCGCAAGGGCTTTCTCGAAGCTGCCCATGTCATACAGGCAGATTCCCAGGGAAAATAAGCTGCGCTCGGCAAGGTCTGCATCCGCGTGATCCTGCATCGCGGTACTCCGCGGATTTGGCGCTGCAGACTCAAAGTACGGCAGAGCGCGGGGATATTCAGCGCGCCGGCTGTAGACATAGCCGATGGCATATGAACATTGGGCGCTCCATGATGAGCGCGGCAACCCGGTGACAACGGCCTGAAAATCATCCAACGCCGCTGAGAGGCGGTCGAGTGCAAGCAGGGCCGCGCCCCTCTTGTAAAGGTATTCCGGCAGCGAGTCTGATCGAGGGAAACCCTTCACAAGGGAGTCCCACCTCGCGAGCGCGCCCGCAGAATCCCCGCTTTTCACAAGGAGCGACGCCAGGAGCGAGGACGCCTCCTCGGTTCTGCCGCTGCCTGGAAATCGATTCAGGAATGCACCCAGAGCCAGTTCCGCTTCCCGTTCCCTGCCTGCGCCGGCGAGGAGCACGGCGCACTTGAATCCTGCCTTTTCCGCGATGTCCGCCCCTGTGCCGGCCGCGGCTTTTGCGAACGCCTCCTGCGCCTCGTCCGCCCTCTCCAAGGCAAGTAAGGCGAGCCCCTTTGAGTACCAGGCCGACTGCATGCCGGCCTCCTCTTTCAGCCGGGCAATAGCCTCGTCATATTCCGCAAGGGCAAGGGCATAGTTTTTCCGGGTGAAGTGAATGCCCGCCGCGATGAGAAAGGCGCTGCCGGCAGAAGAGCCATCAGGGAACTGCTTCTGCAGCAGGTCGAGCTGGAGAATTGCCTGTGAGACATGTCCTGCGCGCCAGGCAATATCTGCGAGTCGAAACGCGGAGGCCTCCCTGTAGGGCGAATCGGGGTACAGCGAGAGAAGGGTACGATAGCGTTTCTCCGCCTGCGCGTTTTCGCCAAGGACCAGCTCACACTCGGCGAGGTAAAACAGCGAATCCCGGACGAATGGAGTTTGTGGATTTTCGAGGACTATCTTTTCGAACAGGTCCCGTGCACGGACGTATTCAGGGGCCCGATAGGCGGCGACGGCAAGGCGGAAGATGCTCCCAGGTGACAGGCGGGTTTGCGCATTATCAGCAAAACAAGGCACGATCAAAACCATCAGTGCCGCGGCCATGACGCCCCGGCACTGCATTCCAAATCCGCGGGGTACCGCGGAGCCTGCCCGCTGCGCCCGCCGCACGCCCCCGCACCTTCGCCGGAAGCAAAGGGGGGCGGGATGCGCGGCAGCGCCTGATCTCACGTGATAACTTTCTCCACTTCTTTCTCCCCGGTCAGGAGCCCGGCGGGCTGCGCGGGGGCCTTGAGCTCCTTCTTCAGCACCTGCTTGCGGAAGGTGATCTTGTCCCCCTTGATATCCACATCGATGGCGTCTCCTGCCGTGAATGCGCCCTTCAGGATCTCCATGGACAGGGGATCTTCCACTTCCTTCTGCAGAAGCCGGCGAAGCGGCCGTGCACCAAACTTCTCGTCGAAACCTTTGTCGATCAGAAACTCCCGCGCCTTTTTGCGCACGGCGATTGTGATCTTCTGCTCGACGAGCCGGGTCGATATTTCCTGTATCATCAGGTCGAAAATCTGCGTGAGGTGCGTCTTGTCAAGGTTGTGGAACACCACGATCTCGTCGATTCGGTTGATGAACTCCGGGTTGAAGGCCCGCTTCACTTCGCTCATCACGAAGTTGCGGATATCCTTGAAGTTCATGCCCCCCCCGTCCTCGGACTGGAATCCGAGGGAGGAATCCTTGTTGATTTCCCGGGCTCCAAGGTTGGAGGTCATGATGAGCACCGAGTTGCGGAACGAGACGGCATGCCCTAGGTTGTCGGACAGCTGCCCTTCCTCCAGCACCTGCAGCAGGATGTTGAACACATCAGGGTGCGCCTTCTCGATTTCATCCAGAAGGATGACGCTGAAAGGCCTGCGCCGGACCTTTTCCGTCAGAAGACCTCCCTCTTCGTAGCCGACGTAGCCGGGGGGCGCTCCCACAAGGCGCGACACATTGTGCTTTTCCATGAAATCCGACATATCGATGCGCACCAGGGCGTCCGCGTCACCGAAAAGAAACTCCGCAAGCGTCTTTGCCACCAGGGTTTTTCCCACGCCCGTGGGGCCGAGGAAAACAAAGGATCCAAGCGGACGGCGCGCCGAGGAAAGACCTGTGCGCGAGCGTCGTATTGCGGACGCAATCACGGAGATGGCCTCTTCCTGGCCGATGACCTTCTTGTGCAGCTCTTCTTCTATGTGCAGCAGCTTCTGCGACTCGCTCTGGATGATGCGCGCGAGGGGGATTCCCGTCATGTCGGAGATGACCTCCTGGATGTCCTCCACGTCCACCACATTCTCCTCCACGGTGATCGTGCTCTCCCAGGTCTTCTTTATCTCGTCAACCTTGCCCTTGAGCTGGCGGACCATGTCCCGCACCGCGGCAGCTTTCTCGTAGTTCTGCGTGTTCACGAGGCTCGTCTTTTCCAGATTGAGCCTCTCGATCTCTTTTTCAAGATCGGCGAGCTCACGCGGCCGGATGGAGTTCCTGATCCTGCGGCGGGAGCCGGATTCGTCGATGAGGTCAATTGCCTTGTCCGGCAGGTAGCGCTCGGTGATGTAACGCCTGGACAGCGTGGAGGCGGCTTCAATGGCCGCCGGGGTGTATACCACCCGGTGATGCTCTTCATAGTTCTTCTTGATGCCCTTGAGGATCTCTACGGTCTCCTCGACGCTGGGCTCGCTCACGTAGATAGGCTGGAACCTCCGTTCGAGCGCCGCATCCTTTTCGATGTGCTTCTTGTATTCATTCAGCGTTGTGGCGCCGATGCACTGCAGCTCGCCGCGTGAGAGAGAGGGTTTGAGCATATTGGAGGCGTCGATTGCCCCTTCCGCGCCGCCCGCTCCGATGATCGTGTGCAGCTCGTCGATGAACAACACCACATTGCCAGCCGTGAGGATTTCCTTCATGACCCTCTTCAGCCGCTCCTCGAACTCGCCCCTGTACTTCGTACCGGCCACGAGTGAGGCCAGGTCCAGGGTGAGCACGCGCTTGCCCACGAGCACCTCAGGAACGGTGCCGTCCACGATCTTCTGAGCAAGGCCTTCCACGATTGCCGTCTTGCCCACGCCCGGCTCGCCGATCAGGACAGGGTTGTTCTTCGTCCTTCGCGCGAGTATCTGGATGACCCTCTGGATCTCCTTCTGCCGGCCGATGACCGGGTCCAGCTTATTTTCCCTTGCAAACGCGGTGAGATCCCTGCCGAACTCGTCAAGGGTTGGAGTCGGCTTCTTCGTGGGCGACTGCGGTTTCTTCTTGGCAGTCTGCGCCGGAGAGCCCTTGTAGTCCCCGGTCCCGCTTATCTGCAGGATGGCTTCCCGCAGCCCGTTCGGCGTGATGTTGTACCGCGCCAGGTAGCGCGCCACGATGCTCCCCTGCTCCTTGATGGCGGCCAGCAGCAGGTGTTCCGTGCCGATGTACTCGTGGCCCATGCTGCGGGCTTCCTCGGCGGAGTCTTCCAGAATCTTCTGCCCGCGTTTTGATGGAGGCACGTCCCCGAGGATGAGCCCGCCCTTGCCCTTCGGAAGGCTCTTCTCGATTTCTGCCTGCATCTCCGAGCCGGTCACCTTGATCCGCTGAAGTGCCTTGACCGCGACCCCTTCGCCGTCTTTCAGCAGTGCAAGAATAATGTGCTCGGGCAGGAGCTGGTCGGAGTGGAAGCGCTTCGCTTCCTCCTGCGCCAGGATGGTGAGTACCTTCTGTGCCCTCTGCGTAAGACCCTTGAACATGCGTCAGCCTCCCCTCGCCGGCGTGAGCGCGTCCCGGATGATCTTGGCGCGCGTATAATCAATCAGTTTGCCGTCCACCGCGTCCGCCTGTGACTGGAGGACGCGCTGGATGTGCGATTTCTGGGACAGAAAGAGGAGTGCCGTGATGGTGGGCGCATCCACTGTCCCGATAAGCCCCAGGGCCACCCCCAGGCGCAGCGCGGAGAGAGCCTCGATGGCTTCACGGTGGGAGACATAGCGGCACCATGTGAGCAGTCCCCAGGCGCGGAAGACTCTGTCTTCGATGTCCACCCGCCTTTTCTCCATCAACTCCTCCCGTGTGCGGTTTTCATACCCCGCAAGCTGTACGGCAATCCTGCCCAGATTGCCGATTATCTCCTTCTCCGCCAGCCCGATGGTGATCTCGTTGGCGATGATGTACATGTCCCCCAGGGACTCCATGCTCTCACTGAAGAACCCACGGATCGAAAGGCCGAGCTGTGCGGAAGCCTTGACCGCCCTTTTCATGAGCCCGCTCATTGCCAGGGCGGGCAGATGCAGCATCATGGAAGCCTTCAGACCCGTGCCCAGGTTCGTGATAGCCGTGTTCAAGTAGCCCCATTCGGGTGACGCGGCATAGGGGAGCATCTCTTCCAACTGGGAATCCAGCGCATCCAGCCTTGCCAGGAGAGGCTCAAGGCATGCTCCGCTCCGCATGCCGACCAGACGCAGGTGATCCTCGTCCCCGATTATCGCGGCGACTGATTCATCACCGCTTAAAACCATCGCCCTTTGCTTTTCTATTGAGTAGCCCTGCGAAACGAGGTTTCTCTCGAAGAGAATCCTTCTGTCCAGCGCGGAGATGTCTTCCATATAGATAATCGCAAAATCTTCCGCGTTCGGCAAGCGCCGGAAAGCAGCCACGATCCGCTCGCGGCATTCCTTCTCCTGGTCAGCAGGGCTTCGTCCCGGATAGGAGTAGGCGGAGAGATTGCGCGCAAGGCGCACGCGGCTGGAAATGACAACGGACCCGGCAGGGTCCGCAGGGGCACCTTCAGTTGTGGGATTGCGCATCCATCCCTTCATGTCCGCCAGACCGGTGAAATCAAACATTCGATTCCATCTCCCGCAGCCTGTCGCGAAGCTGAGCGGCCAGCTCGTAATCCTCCTGCTCGACCGCCTCGCGAAGCTCCTCCCGCAGACCGTCTCCCTCCACGGCGGCCGCATGCTCGACCACGAGCGTGCGCGGCAGCTTCCCGGTGTGTCTGGGTCTGGCGGCCATCTGCGAAACAATGGCACGGACGTCTTTCTCGAACGCCTGGAAGCACTCCGGGCAGCCCAGCTTTCCCTGCTTGCGGAACTCCGAGGCCTTGAGCCCGCACTTCGGACACACGTCCTTCACATCCCCGGCGCCCGTGACATCCTTCCCCTCCAGGAGGCCGGAGAGCAGGTTGGCGATAGGAAGCTCCGAATCCTCTTCCCTGATCAGGCCTTTTTCCTGGGCGCACTCCTCGCAGATATGGAGCTCATGCACCAGGTCCTTCTGTATCTGCCGGATATGTATGACTGCGTCTTTCAGTCCGCAGATTTCACATTTCATGGCCACATCCAATTATACATAAAACGGGTTCCGAATACTACGGGAGCAGGCCGAATGGCCAGGCTGCAGCGCTCTCCGTTACAGCTTTCTCAGTATTTCGAGGGGCCGCGTACGCGCCGCACGGGATGCAGGCAGGTAGGAAGCGAGCGCGGACAGGAGGAGCGCCGCGACGGATGCCGTCATCACTTCGAGAGGCTGTATCTTTATCGGGATCGACTTCAGATAATAGGCGCTGTTGAAAAGTGTAAAGCTGCCGAACGGGGGCGCGGAGGGAGCAAAGGGAGCGCGCACGAGGGACGCGAGGACCAGGGCGTGATTGACCACCCACTCGAGTCCGGTAATCACCTCGTTGATGTTCACGGCCACGAGCAGGCCGACTGCGATGCCCAGGGTCGTCCCCATAAGGCCCGTCGTAAAACCGGCCAAAAGGAATGACAGGGAGAGAGAGGGCGGCCCGACTCCTACGCTCGCAAGGATGCCCAGGTCGTGCCGTCTTTCGAATATGATCATGATCACCGATGAGGACACATTGACCGAGGCCACCGCTACGACGAGCGCCATGATGAAGAGCAGGAGCGCCTTCGTCGTACGGAAGCTCGCCAGGCGCACGTATTCTATCTCGTCCCAGGTGGCCACGCGGAGGTCCTGCCCCGCAGCAGCGGCAATGGTGCGGGCAATGGGACCAAGGTCGGCAAACGGGTCTCTGACTTTCACGCCGATGAGTGTTCTCGCAGCACGCGGAGACAGGATGCGTGACGCGATGCCCAGGGGGGCGTACGCCAGGGTCTTGTCGAGATCCTGGTATCCGGTTTCGTAGATGCCTGCCGTACGGAGCTGCGTCAAACGCGGAGGACCGGTCATTCCCTCTCCATATGTTGTGAGAACGTTCACCATGTCCCCGGGCGCAATCCCCAGGCTGTCGGCCAGGGCTGCGCTCACCAGGAGCGAGTCAGGGCGCGTGAGGTCGGCGCTTCCCGCCTTGATCGTGACGAATGAACGGAAGCCGGCATCCCGGGAAAAGACATCCGGCGGGACGCACCGAATGCTCACTCCCGCGGCTCCATGGGCCGAAACGAGCATCGCCGTTCCCTGCCGTTCGGGGATGGCCGCGACCACGTCTGACACGGCTCCCACCGCAGCAGCGATTTCCGCCAGCCTCGCCTCCGGGGTATTCGACGGCAGGGCGATCTGCAGGTGGTATGTACCGACCTCCAGCAGGCGCGCCGTGATCCCATTTATCATGCCGGTTGACACCTCCATGACCACGACCAGCGGGACAAGGCTGAGAGCGATCCCGAGGACTGCGCCTTTCAGGTACCGGGCGGTACCCCCTCGTCCCCTGAGCACGCGCCTGCCGAGAAAGAACACGAATCGAAGGTTCATACCCTGCTCAGAGTGCCCGCGGCAAGAAGAAATCGGCTGTCCGTGCGTGATGCAAGGGCCGGGTCGTGGGTGACCAGGATCATCGTCCTCCCGTACCGCCGGACCAGGGCGAAGAGCATGTCCTCGACGGCGCGCGCATTGCGTTCGTCGAGATTCCCTGTCGGCTCGTCCGCAAGGAGCAGCCGGGGCTCGTTGATAAGAGCGCGCGCCACCGCGACTCTCTGCCGCTCTCCGCCGGAGAGCTCGAGGGGCCAGGCATCCATCCTGTGGTCCAGCCCCACCTCGGCCAGAAGCTGCCGTCCGCGCTCCCGCAGCGCGCGGGAGGATTCGCTTCCCAGCATGCCCGGGATAATGACGTTCTCCAATGCGGTAAAATCCTTCAACAGGAAATGGAATTGAAACACGAAGCCGACTTCGCGGTTCCTGTATTTGCTGAGGTCCGATTCCCCGAGCTCGGTAATCTCCCGCCCTCCCACACATACACTTCCTGCCGTCGGCCGGTCCAGGCCGCCGATGAGGCCCAGCAGCGTGCTCTTGCCGCAACCGCTCTCCCCGCTGATGGCCGCCGTGCTGGCTTCCGGCACGGAAAGGCTTACATCCCGGAGCACCTCGAGAGTCTCGCTGCCGGTGACAAAGCGTCGGACCAGGGAAGACACTGACACCAGGGGAGCGGAGGCATCGCTGATCGCGCCGGCAGAATTACTCATAGCGCAGCACCTCCGAGGGACGGAATCGGGCGATCGCGCGAGTGGCGGCCCACGCGGCACCCGTGCATGCCATTACGGCGAAAAACGAGACAAGGAATGCCTCCCGAAGATACACGTGGGACGGCACTTGGGTGAGGTAGAAGTAGGTGGGAGAGAATATGGCAAAACTGCCTGCAGACTCCCCCGAGGCGAACGGAGAGAGCAGTATGGACTGCAGTCGGAGGGCCCAGTTGACGGCTCCTTCGACCACGGCAAATACGCCGCTCACGTTCACCGCAAGGACCAGCCCCGCGATGAGGCCCCCTGCCCCTCCGGCAAGGCCGATAAAGAGCCCCTCCAGAATGAATATCGCCTGCACGCGCCGGGGCGGGATCCCCACCGCCTTGAGGACGGCTATCTCCTCCATTCGCTCGAACACGCTGCGGCGCAGCGAATGGTACACGTTGAAGCCGACGACAATGAAGATAATCCCGATGAGAACCATCATCATGAGCTTTTCCATGAAAAGCGCGTCAAAGAACGAGCGATTGTACGTGCGCCAGCTTTCCACCTTGTAGCCGGTTCCGGTGAGGAGAGCGGACACGGCGCGCAGAGGTCGGGCGTCGTCGAATCGATTTGCAATCTTGATTCCCCAGGTGCGTGGCAGCGGCCTGCCCGCGCCGTACAGCGCGTCGGCAGCTTCCAGCGACATGAACACCAACCCCGTGTCGAAATCGTAGTATCCCGTGTGGAATATGCCGGAAACGCGAAACTCGTCCCGACGCGGGGAGGGACGCCCGCCCGCGCCCGTGGCGTACGAGGTGAGGGAGATCGCGTCACCGACGCGCGCCCCCATTGCGGCGGAAAGCTCCGAGCCGATTACCAGGGAGCGCGGATCGGCGAGGGAAAATGATCCCTGGCGCAGGGCGAGCATCTGCCCCTGCACCGGGTCCAGAGAGAGCAGTCCCGCGGGAACCGCCCGGACGAGGCAGGCCCGCGGCCTTTGAAATGCCCCTTCGACCAGCGCCTGCCGCTCGACAAAAGGAACCACCGCGGCAACACTGGGGACCGACCGGATCCGCGATACCAGCCCGGCATCCAGAGCCCGGCTCCCATCCGCGGAAGTCCCCGGTGCGCCTCCTTCCGCGCCGGCCAGGTCCGCTCGAATCTGGAGGTGATACGAGCTTATCTCCACGATACTGTCGATGAACCCGAGCTGGAACCCGTTCATCACGGCCAGCACCACTGTCAGCGTCATGACCCCGATTGCGATTCCGGCCACCGAGAGGAGGGTGGAGGCGTTGCCTGTGTCGCGGCGCTTTGTGCGAAAATACCGGGCCGCGACAAGCACTGCAAGCGAGGTTTTCAATCCACTTTCCTTTCCCGTAAGAGCTTCCCCCCGGAATAGACCTCTTCTTTCACGCGGGTGTCCCCGTCAAAGTATACTTTCAGATAGAGATCCTCGTCTTTGTAGATTTCCTCTGTCCGGAGCTTTCCCTCTCCATAGAGAGTGACCTTTTGGAGGCTCCCAAGCAGAAAATACTCTTCACGGCTCACTTTGCCCTTGTCGTCGACAGAATACTTCCACAGCTCCATCCCGCGCGGACTCCTTCGGCTGCGGGCGGTCACTACTCCCTTGTCGTTGCGGGTGTATGTGTTCTCGTCCGCTGCCGCGCCCTTTGCGATTGAAGATTCGGAGGCGAGCCTGCCTGCCGCATCATACTGCCGCTCTATTGTCCTTCCCTCCCGCGGCAGGATTTCCGTGGATTTGATCGGAACGTCCGTGTCGGGCTTGTAGGAGAAATCTTCGCGGGAAACCGTCTGGTCCGCTTTTCTTCTCTCGCGGCTCGCCAGCCTGCCCCGCGTATCATAGCGGGAGATATAAAGCGTATCCTTCGAGCTCGTCCGCTCTTCCGACACGCCAGACGGCCCGAAGACGTACGAGGAAGTCCGCACATCAGTATCCGTTCCCACTCGCTTCACCGCTCTCAAAGTGCCGTTCGTGGCGTACACATACTGTTCCGTATAAATCAGGCTCCCGTCCGCAGCCTGGACCCGCACATGCGCCAGCCGGCCTCCGGCATAGGTCAGCAGGGTCTTCTGAGCCAGGGTGCCGCCGTTGTACTGTTCCTCCTGGAGCAGCGATCCCGTACCGTCATAAATCCGTCTTGCCGACAGGACGCCCGCGGCAAGCTCGCGCTCCACTTTCCTGGTCCTGTTTTCCGTCCAGGACACCTCCCATCGGCGCGATTCTTTTCCATGGTCGAAGAGGCGGCGCACCTCGTTCTGCCCGGTCGTCGTGATCTCAAGGGTCCACCGCGACTCGTCCCGCTGGTACGGCTCGATAGGCAGCAGGGACATGCCGAACTCGTTGGACTTGTAGAACAGCGCATCGGCGAATCCGGGGAGGACCCATGGAAGCAGAAGCAGCGCCAGGAGGTATCGCTTCATGGCTTTCCGAACAGGGAATCCAGGTAGCTGTCCGGATCGAAGACTTCCAGGTCGTCGAGCTTCTCCCCGAGCCCGATAAAGGAGATCGGGATGCCCAGGTCCCGACAGATAGGCACCACCATGCCGCCTTTCGCGGTCGAGTCGCATTTGGCAAGTACAATCGAGTCGATTCCCACCGCTTTGTGGAAGACTTCTGCCTGCGCAAGCGAGTTCTGTCCCGTGGTGGCGTCCAGCACGAGTATCTTCTGGTAGGAACCGTCGCCGATCCGGGCGCGCACGATTTTGTCGATCTTCGCCAGCTCTTTGACCAGAGCTTCCTTGTTATGGAGGCGGCCGGCGGTATCTGCGATGAGCAGCTGATCTCCCCGGGCAGCGGCGCTTGCAATTCCATCGAATATCACCGCGCCGGGGTCCGCGCCGTGGTCCTGCGCCACGACGGGCAGCCCCAGCCTGTCCCCGAGGAGCTTCAGCTGTTCGATTGCGGCTGCGCGAAAAGTGTCCCCCGCAGCGAGGAGGATCCGTGAGACGCCGCGGTGGAGGCGGAAATGCTGCGCGAGCTTTGCAATGGTCGTGGTTTTGCCCACCCCGTTCACACCCAGAACGAGGAAGAGATTGAGGACCCCCGGGGTCATATGCAGCTCGTGCGCCCTGAGAAACGCCCTCAGGTAGGACTTGAGGGCGGCAAGGAGATCCTCACGGGTCCGGAGCCCTTTTTCCTTCACGATCCCGCGCAGAGCGTCACTGGTCTCCGAGGCAGTGCGGACTCCCATGTCCGCTTCGATCATCGCATCCTCCAGCTCGTGGAAGAAGTCGTCATTGAAATCCCGGGCCTGAAACAGCTCCCGCAGCCGACTCCCAATTCCTTTCCAGGGCATCGTGCGTCCCCCTAACCCGCGGTCCCGTTCGAGACCGAGACATAGTGGACGATGCGGAAGATCATCCAGGTGAACAGGATGGCGCTCACCGCTGTGCCGGCATAGTAGCCGCCAAGGTAGAGCTGATAGTTGAGGTGTGTGTTCGCAGCCTGCGAAATATTGCCCTGGAGCAGGAACTCATTCTCGTGCACGACGGAATCGAGGGCGAGCGCGTACGAGAAAAGGGGAAGCACAATCGAAACGGCGAACCACCCGAAGGAGACGTAGAAGTCGTTCCGCGCCTGCTTCTGCAGCAGATCCCGGGCTCCGATATCCATTTGAAGGGGGAATGAGAGCTGTTCCATCGAATCCGGCCCGATCGAGAACGGCAAGTCATAGAAGCCGGTCAGGGAAAGAACTCCACGGCTTCGGGATGGCGGTCTTTCCACCGAGACGGGGGTCTTGCCTTTCCAGATGGAGTCCACGTAAAGGTCCGCACCGGCGGGTTCGGACGTCACGGTCACCGATCCGGAGATCTCCTTGTCCAGCTTCACATCCAGCTGGAATTGCTGTCCCGGCTCCAGGATGACCGTGCGGGTTACATCGCGGTAGCCCCTCGCGGAAATCCGAATTGCTTTCGTTCCGGGTGACAGATACAGGGAAGGGGAAACACCCGAGGCGACCAGGGTATCATCCACGTACAGTGACGCGCCTGGAGGATCGGGCTTGAATGCGAGCTGTGTCCATTCGCGGCCCAGTATGATGCCGGCAAGGTCCTTGCCGACAGTGGGCATGAAGGCATAGATCTGGTCCCTGTCAGCCGCTTCCCGCGAGGAAAGCACGATCTTGCCTCTGGTGGCATCGAATGCCCAGACCTCCAGCAGCAGGTAGCCCTGAACCTCCATGAGCGCGCCTCCTACCAGGAGGTCGAGACCCTGGGCGGCGCAATAGGCGGCAGAGCCCACGCTCGGCAGGTCAAGGAGCTTCCCGAGGCCGCTGCCCTCTTTGATCGTCACCGGCTTTACCGCCGCCATGTCTATCCTTGTCACGTCGAGGATTTGCAGGAATTCCCTTCGGGCGACAACAGCCGCGAGCCTGTCATCCACTCCCTGCAGGGTAGACGGGGTCGGCGGGACAGGGCCGAACAACAGGGAGTCCCGCTCCTTCCGGATTCTCGTCATCGTCCCCTCGGCAGAAGATGACTCGCGGGAAACTATGGCGCTTCTCGCCATCTCCCTTTCCTCCGGCGTGAACGTGTGCGTATCCAGGCCGCTTACTTCATTCTTCAGCAGAAGCGGCAGACTGTAGGCAAGATATGCATTTTCCTTTGAGAGATCCCCCGCGCTGAACACGGTGAAGCCCACCGTCCACTGCTTGGCGGTATCTGCAGGGACAGTCAGATCGGGTGCGGCAGGATTCGGGGCCGGCGCGGTTCCCGGAGCAGGCGTGGTGCCAGCGGCCGCAGTTCCCGTGGCTGCCGTGCCCGCGGCCGTTGCCGTGCCAGGCGCCGCGGCGGCGCTCGTCGGGCTTGTGCCTGCCGTGCCTGTCTGGGTCTGCCCCTGAACCGCCGGTGTTGCGGTGGAGCTCTGCGTGAAGACAAGCTGCGGAGACAAGCAAAGAATAAATAGAAGGGACGCTGCTTTTCTCATCAGGAAATGTCGAGGGCCTTCTTGAGGGCCGAGATTACCCGCTGCGGCTGAAACGGCTTGATGATGAAATCCTTTGCCCCCAGCTGAATCGCCTGCACGATGAGCCGCTGCTGGCCGAGGGCGGAGCATATGATGATGCGCGCGGCCGGATCGATCTCCCTGATCTTCTTCAATGCCGTCAAACCATCCATTCCGGGCATCGTGATGTCCATGAGAACCACGTCAGGGCGCGTATCCTGATAGAGAGCGATTGCCTGCACGCCGTCGGACGCCTCGCCCACAACACGAAAGCCCGACTTTTCGATGATATCGCGGAGCACGATCTTGATGAAGGCCAGGTCATCAACTATCAGAACGTTGACCGCCATCTTTCCTTCCCGCAGGTGCCGGCCGTGAGGCGGCCGCTTTTGCGTCCCCGCGCGCGGCCAGCCATTGCTGTTTCAGGTACTCTTCGATGAAGGCGTCGATATCGCCGTCCATGACCGACTGGATATTCCCGACCTCGTGCTTGGTCCTGTGGTCCTTGACCAGGGTATAGGGTTGGAAAGTGTACGAACGTATCTGATTGCCCCAGGAGATGTCCTTCTTTTCCATCTCCAGCTTTTCCCTGTCCTTGTCCCGCTCATTCTTGTAGAACTCGAAGAGGCGGGAGCGCAGCACCTTCATTGCAAATGCCTTGTTCTTGTACTGGCTTCTCTCGTTCTGACACTGCACGACGATCCCCGTGGGAAGGTGGGTGATCCGCACGGCGGAATCGGTCTTGTTGACGTGCTGGCCGCCCGCGCCGCCTGCCCGATACGTGTCAATCCGCAGGTCCTCGGGCGTGATGTCCAGCTCGATTGCATCGTCGAGCACGGGGAAGCAGAACACGGAGGCGAACGAGGTGTGCCGACGGGAGTTCGAGTCGAAGGGCGAAATGCGCACGAGCCGATGGATTCCCGTCTCCGCTTTCAGATAGCCGTATGCATACGGGCCGTTCACCTGCATGGTGACGCTCTTGATCCCGCCCTCCGCCTCGAGAATGTCCAGGATGTCAATGGAATAACCGTGCCGCTCCGCCCAGCGCGTGTACAACCTGTACAGCATGCTGACCCAGTCGCACGCCTCTGTGCCGCCTGCCCCCGAATGGATCGTAAGGAACGCGGAAGATGCGTCATTCTCACCGCCGAGAAGCTCGAGGACCTTCAACTGGCCGTACTGCCGGTCCAGTGATTCCCAGTTGCCTCGAAGCTCCGCTTCGAGGGATTCGTCTTTCTCCTCGGCAGCGAGACGCCAGATCTCCATGAGGTCATCGATATCCGCACGCAACTTCACCCACGGGTCGAAACGTCGTTTGAGGGTCTTCAGGCGCGTGAGCGCGGCTCCCGCTTTTTCCTTATCCTGCCAGAAATCAGGCTGCGCGGTCTGCGCCTCTATTTCCCCGATCTCCCTTTTCAGTGATTCCGGGTCAAAGCCCCCTCCAGGTTTCTTCGATCTGGGCGCCGAGTGCATCCAATTTCGGTTCAAGCTCGCTTAACACGTCTTCCCTTTCATAATAGCGCACGGAGTGCTGTGCAGGCTCATGCCTTGACGATCAGCCGCCGCCATTTCTTTTCCTTCAAGCTGGTGACGGCAAGGGTGCCTTCAACAGGGTATTGATAGAGGCGGATGCTGTCATACGAATCAGCGATCCTGTCCAGGTCTTTCTTGAGCCGATTGAGAGCGGTTTCCGGGAGCGTGACGCTTTCAAATGCGTCTTTCAGCACCTTCCGGAAACCGTATTGAACCAGAAGGTCGTACCCGGACTTGCGATGGTCGTCATTCGCGAACTCGCAGGCGACAGCGACAAACATAATGTCCTGAATGTAAAGGATTGACCGGAGCGTGTAAAGTCGCCGGGGCCCTCCCCCCGCGGGAGGCTCCCCCACCCCCTCTCTTATAGACAACCTGGCTGAAAGCCGACAACATTGATATGAAGGAGATCCGAATGCGGGGGAGCCACGACGGAAAAAACGGCACTGTGCGGTTCCCTGTCCTCATCGCCGCATTCATGTTCGGGTCAATTCTCGCTTCAGCCCAGCAATCGCCGGCAGGACAAACGGAGGCAAGTTTTGCGCCTT
>Ga0265338_10004137_pt1 | contig 19846 bp, 19 predicted proteins | sample 42126metaG_FD_193579 | JGI IMG/M metagenome (GOLD analysis project Ga0265338, IMG submission 193579) | Rhizosphere microbial communities from Carex aquatilis grown in University of Washington, Seatle, WA, United States - 4-21-26 metaG | ecosystem: Host-associated > Plants > Roots > Rhizosphere...
ACCGCCGAGACCGCGGAGTACTTCGGCCTCGACACCATCCCCGGCGACCAGAACGTGGGCAGCGGCCAGGACCGCAACATCTCGGCCAACAAGCTGGGGCTGAACTACGTCGACGTCACCAAGTCGCTGGGCGCGGTGGACGACGAGAAGGGCATCCGCTGGAACCTCAACGGCGAGACCGACTTCGCCGACGGCAAGACCTTCCCCAGCCTGCGCGGCGGCCTCAGCTTCGGCGCGCCGCTGCCAATCCCGCATGCGTCGCTCTGGCTCTACACGGCCGCCGGCGCGGCTGGGGGCGACAAGAACAACGCATTGGGCGACTTCTATCTCGGCTCGTTCGGCAACAACTACGTCGATGACGGCGAGGTGAAGCGCTACCGCGATTTCGACAGCTTCCCGGGCTTCGGTATCGACGAGATTGCCGCTCGCAGCTTCGCCAAGGGCGTGGTGGAACTGAACCTGCCGCCGCTGCGCTTCAGCGACATTGGCACGCCCAGCTTCTTCCTTTCATCGATGCGGCCGGCCGTGTTCTCCGGGGTGCTTTACGACGATGTCGGCACGGCGCCGTCCCGCACATTGGGCGACGTGGGCGGACAATTGGACTGGAACTTCACCGTCGCCCTGCGCCTGCCGATGACCCTGTCGTTGGGCTACGCCGCCGGCCTGGAGGCGCACGAGAGGGCGCACAATGAACTGATGCTCTCGTTGAAGATCCTGTAGCCGGCGATGGACCCCCTGCTCATCAAGATCGCCGTCGCCCTCTTGCCAGTGCTGGCGTTCCTGGCCGGCTTCTCACTGCTTGACGCGTTCAAGCTGGTGGGCTGGCGCACGCTGGGCCTGCTGCTGCTGGCCGGCGGCGCCCTGGCGGCGCTGAGCTACCTGGTCAATTGGCGGGCCATGGACGATCTGCCCATCGGCCACACCGACTACACTCGCTACGCCGCGCCCGTGGTCGAGGAGACGCTGAAGGCGTCGGTGGTGCTGTTCCTGTTCGCCCGCAACCGCATCGGCTTCATGATCGACGCGGCGATCATGGGCTTCGCCATCGGCGCCGGCTTCGCCCTGGTGGAGAACATCGTCTACCTGCAGACCTACATCGGCACGGCCAACATGGGCGTCTGGCTGGTGCGCGGCTTCGGCACCGCGGTGATGCACGGCGGCTCGACCGCCGCCTTCGGCGTCGTCGGCCAGTACCTCACCGAGCGGCGCATGAAGGTGGAAGGCGCGCGCTACCGCTTTCACATCCTGGTTTTCGTCCCCGGCCTGCTGCTGGCCATGCTGATCCACGGCGCCTACAACCACTTCCCCGACGAGCCGATCCTGGCCATGGCGGTGACGCTGCTGGCGGTGCCGCTGGCGCTGGTGCTGGTCTTCTCCAAGAGCGAGCACGCGGCGCACAAGTGGCTGGTGACCGAGTACGAGACTCACGACCACATGCTGGCCGACATCCGCGCCGGCCGCCACGACACCACCGAGGCCGGCCGCTTCATCCTCAGCCTCTCCGAGCGATTCGCGCCGGAGGTGGTGGCCGAGGCGTTCGAATATCTGAAACTGCACACTGAACTGGTGCTGCGCGCCGAGCAGACCCTCATCGCCCACGAGGAAGGCGCCGCGCCGCCCGCCGCCGCCGAGATCCGCGACGAGTTCCAGCGCCTGCACGCCCTCGAAAAGCACATCGGCCGCACCGCGCTGATGGCGATCCGCCCGCACCTGCAGTTCTCCCGTCACGAGCTCTGGGAGATGCACGAACTGGCGCGGGAAACCGGCTCGCGCTGAGGCCAACCGCCGCGCCGGCCAGATGCGCTTGTGGCGAAGGCCGTCGTCAGTATATTGCCCGGCTCCCGCGAGCCGGGGGCTCCGCTCATCAACCGGCGGGGTCAGCGCACGCTGCATGCGGGCGATGGTGAGGTGGCCGAGTGGTTGAAGGCGCACGCCTGGAACGCGTGTATAGGTGAAAGCCTATCGAGGGTTCGAATCCCTCTCTCACCGCCACTCAGTCTTAGAATATATCTCTAGTATTGCGTGAGAATTGGCGCAGAAATTGGCCGCGACCGAAACCGTACCTATATTTGATAAAACTTCAAATGCGGCGAATAAATCCCTATTGCCGGAAGTTTTGTCTCTGGCCGAGCCCGGCCGCACTTATAGTGCCGACATTTCCGACGGTTACCAGGGAAAAACCCTATCGACGGTTCGAATCCACTTCTGGCCGCCACCCAGTCCGGGTTAACCGGCTCCGGCCGTGGCGCCGGTCACCAACCGTCTGAACTCTCCGACAAATTGGCCGCCAATCCGGACTTCGACCCCGCCCGGCGACCGCCAAATCCCCCGAATTCGCGCCAGTCCGGTCGCCCGTCTCCGCCTGTGCAGGGCTGGCTCCGGTTTCCCTGTTTAACAGGGATCTATCAGGGATTTTCGTGCGTCGCACCTCGTGGCGCCGACGGATCGCGCCGACAAATCCTGCAGCGGATCAGTCTGTTAGAGCGCCCCACCCAGCTGCGCCGACCACGCCGAAACAGGGAATTGTCACCGTTCTGCGGCCCACCGGTCTGAGCTGATCCTTCAGCGCCTGAAGAGACGGCGTTGATCGGGCCAGGCCAGGGGGATCCCGGCGTCGACAAACCGCGCGACGTCAATTTCGACGCCGATGTCGCCCGCGAGGATGGCGCGCTGAAGATCGGGCGCCAGGAAGACGAGCTGGGCGCGGCGGCGATAGTAGGTGTCGATCGGCGCGCGGGCGTGAGCAAGCTCTGATGTTGGCGTTAGCGGCGAAGCCTCGAGATCCCGCTGCTGGGCGTGGGCGGCCCGCAGGGCTTTGGCCAGAGGGGAGTCGGACGGCCGCTGGCGGACGACCCCGGCGCCGGAAGGGCCGACGAGCCAGGTTCGGCCGCCGCGGAAGACCGGGCGCATGGCGATCCGGAGGCGCGCATGCCCCGCGCCAGGTTCGAGGCTCACCTCGTCGGCCGCATCCAGCCTCGCGCACGTGCGCTCGAAAGCGGCGCGGCCGCCGAGTTCGTCGACGTCGAGCACCAGCTCCACGCCGTCGGACTTGAGCTCCACCCGATCCAAAACCTCTAGCCTTGATGAGCCGGTCAGAAGGCGCAGACGATCATCAACCAAGGCCTCTAGGGGCGCCGCGGGCACGCGGCGAACAACGTCGTCACGCCCCGACCCGGCCCCGCGCTGTAGCGGGCTCGAGCTATAGTAGCGGTAGGAGCGCCCGCCGCGGCCGAAGGCGCGCGTCGGGCTCATCGGCTCGCCGGCAGCATCGAAGAGCCTGCCTTTCAAGGAGGCTGGGTTCGCCGCCCACGCGCGGCCGGTTCGTTCGGCAGCGTTCTCGGCAAGGCGTCGCTGCACCGCCTCGAAGATCGCCGGATCGACGATGCCTGCGTGCAGGCCCGGGTGCGCCGTGCCCTTGTGCGGCACGGCGCCGATGTAGGTCGGGTTCTTCAGCAGATGAAAGAGGGCGCCGCGGCCGAAGAATTGGCCCCCGAGGCGCCGACCCTTGGCGGTGACCCACGACTTCGACCGGACCCCCTCGGCCTCAAGCTCGTCTCGCAGCCGATGCACCGAGCCCAGCTCCAGATAGCGGTCGAATATCTGACGCACCACGCACGCCTCGGCCGGATTTACGACCAACGCCCGCGGTCAATCGGGCGAAGGCGCGTCATAGCCCATGGGCAACCTGCCCCCCATCCACATGCCTTTGGCCTTGGAGGCGGCGATCTTGTCGCGGATGCGCTCGCCGGTCACCTCGCGCTCGAACTGGGCGAAGGAGAGCAGGACGTTGAGGGTTAGGCGCCCCATGCTGGTGGTAGTGTTGAACGCCTGGGTGACCGAGACAAAGGAGACGCCCCTGGCGTCGAGGCGCTCGACGATCTTCGCAAAGTCGGCGAGCGAGCGGGTGAGGCGATCGACCTTGTAGACGACCACGATGTCGATCTTTCCAGAATCGACGTGCGCGAGCATGCGCTGCAGACCCGGCCGGTCGATGCTGCCGCCGGAGAAGCCGCCGTCATCGTAGGGTTCGTTGAGCGGGCGCCAGCCTTCTCCGGCCTGGGAGGCGATGTAGGCCTCGCAGGCCTCGCGCTGGGCGTGGAGCGAATTGAAGTCCTGATCGAGCCCTTCCTCGGTGCTCTTGCGGGTGTAGATGGCGCAGCGCCGGCGCGGCGTGAGCGTCATGGGCCATCCCTTCCCTCGCGCCTTAGGCCGAAGAACCGGGGGCCGTTCCAGCGCACGCCGGTGATCTTGCGCGCGATCTCGGAGAGGCTGGCGTAGCGGTCCCCTTGGTAGGTGAAGCCGCCAGCCATGACGATGACCTCATGGGCCCTGCCCTGCCACTCGCGCACGAGGCGCGCACCCGCCGGCAGGCGATCGGCTGCCCGCGGCGAAGGCCTGCCACGTCGCAGTTCCCGGCGGGTATCAGCGTCGAGGCCGCCATGGACCTCGGCCTGGATGCGCCAGGCCAGCAGCATGCGCAACATGTCGGGGGAGCGGATGGCCGGCGGCGGTCCGATCCGCGCATGCCAGATTTCGCGGAGCGCCTGGAGGTCCAGGGCGGTAAGGCTCCGGACCTCCTCGGTGACCGCATCGGCGTGCAAGGGCGCAGGCCGACGGCGCATCAGCCGGCCGTCTCCGGCAGGATCCGATAGACGCGGCCGGCGTCGATCTTCTCGCTCACGATGGCGAGGTTCTGCGCCTTCTTCAGCGCGCCCGACATGGCGCCGCGCACCGAGTGGGCCTGCCAGCCGGTGGCGGTCATCATCTCGTCGATCCGGGCGCCCTCGGGGCGGCGCAGCAGCGCGACGAGCGCGGCGAGCTTGCTGATCTTCGGCGGCCGGACCTGCCGTTCTTCGGCTTGGGCGGGCTGAACAGGCGCCGCCGCGTGGGTCTTCCGGGTGGGCATGGTCTTCTCCTTGCGGGTGATGTGGCCGGCGTCGGCGCCGGCGTGACGACCAACGCTTCCCCGCGCCGAGAAGTCGAGCGAAAGAATAGGCGGGATTGCGTGTCTTTAGGGCAATTGATCTAGCATCGAATCGAGTACATAGTTCGCCAATTCTGGCCATTACTTTCTTTATAACTTCAGGATGCTTCATGCTCGATCTTCACCTAGACTATATGCCTCTCGCAGCGCTGCGGCCTTATGCCGGCAACCCGCGCCGCCACTCCAAGAAGCAGATCCGCCGTATCGCCCGCAGCATCGAGGCGTTCGGCTTCCTAAGCCCCGTGCTGGTGAGCGACGAAGGTGAGATCATCGCCGGCCACGGCCGGGTGGAGGCCGCCAGACTCCTTGGGCTCGATCGCGCGCCGACGGTGAAGCTATCCCACCTCACCGATGCGGAGCGCCGCGCCTACGTCATCGCCGACAACAAGCTCGCGCTCGCCGCCGGATGGGACATGGAGATGCTGGCGATCGAGCTGCAGGGCCTGATCGATCTGCAGTTCGACGTCGAGCTCACCGGCTTCAGCCTCGCCGAGACGGACCTCGTTCTAGACGCCGCCCGCGAGGCCGACCCTGGCCGCCCGGAGGCGCCGGAGGACGCCGTTTTGGAAATGCGCGAGCCGGCTGTCACCCGCGCCGGCGACTTGTGGCGGCTCGGGCGTCACCGGCTCCTCTGCGGGGATGCGCGCGAGCCGACGGACTATCAGCGGCTTCTGGCGGGTGAAACGGCGGCGCTTCTATTCGCCGACCCGCCCTACAACGTGCCGATCGACGGCCATGTCAGCGGGCTTGGCCGCACCCGCCACCGCGAGTTCGCCATGGGGGTCGGCGAGATGAGCGAGGCGGCGTTCACCGCCTTCCTGGTCACCACGCTCGGGAGCGCCGCGAAGGTGTGCTGCGACGGGGCCATCGCCTTCGTCTGCATGGACTGGCGCCACATGGGCGAGCTCATCGCCGCGGGAAAAGAGGCCTTCACCGAGCTGAAGAACCTGGTCGTCTGGAACAAAACCAACGGCGGCATGGGGGCTTTCTACCGCTCGAAGCACGAGCTGATCTTCGTCTTCAAGGTCGGCGAGGCGCCTCACACCAACACCTTCGGCCTCGGCGAGAGCGGTCGCTATCGCACCAACGTCTGGGACTACCCCGGGATCAGCAGCCTCGGCAAAGACCGCGACGAGGCCCTCGCCATGCATCCCACGGTCAAGCCCGTCGCCCTGGTCGCCGACGCGCTGCGCGACTGCTCCAAGCGCGGTGACGTCGTTCTGGACCCCTTCGCCGGCTCCGGCACGACGCTCATCGCCGCCGAGACCTGCGGGCGATCGGCGCGGGTGATCGAGTACGACCCGCTCTACTGCGACGTGATCGTCCGCCGCTTCGAGCGGATCAGCGGCAAGCGCGCGACGCTGGATGGCGGGGCGAGCTTCGAAGCCGTCGAGGCCGAGCGCACGGGGGATCTTCGCCCATGAGCGACGACAAAACCAAGACCGCCGGCGGGCCGCGACGCGCCGGCGCCATCGGGTACGGGCGCCCGCCCATCGAGCACCAGTTCAAGAAGGGCCAGTCTGGCAACCCTAAGGGACGGCCGCCCGGGCGTGGTCGCCGCGGGGCCCGCACCCTGGCGGAGATCCTCATCGAAGAGGCTGACGCCCCTGTGAGGGTGCGCGAGGGCGACAAGGTCCGCCGCGTGTCGTCGGCGCGGGCGGTGGTGAAGAGCCTCAAGCAGAAGGCCATGCGGGGCGAGGACCGCGCGCAAGCCGCCTTCACCAAGATGCTGCCCACCGCGGAGGCCGCGGTGGGCCGTACGGTCGCAAAGAGCGAGTCACCCGGGCCGATGGTGGTCTTCGCGATCCCGGACAACGGCCGCAACGACCCTCATCGGGACGGTGCGGATGGAGACCAGGCAGGCGAGGAGACCGACAGCGATCGGACGAGGTGAACTGCCGGCTTAAGGCCGGCGCCGCGTGCGCCGGTCGGCAGCCCAGCTAGGCGATCTTCTCCCATCGCGCCATCAGCGCGTGATCTAAGATGAAGAGGCGGCCGGCCTGGAGCTTTTCCATGCCGGCGACGATCTTGACCGGGAAAGAGCGGCCGCCAAGGGCGAGCTGGGTGGCGACAAGATTTTCGTCGGGAGAGGCGATCGTACCGACCAAGTCGGACCAGACGATGTAGCGCCGGCCTTCGGGCGCGCCGCGGTCGGCGCCACAATAGGCGACCTGGCCGATGGCACGCCGGACCGACGGACCGACGGACCCGGGGCTAAGGCGGCCGGTCACATTCTGCACGACCCGCTGATGCCTGATCTGCGGTTTCCATTGCGCCTAGATGACTGGCCACCGGGTTCCATCTGATAACTATTTCATGTGACGAGATAATTGCGGATAATGCACATTAGACGCGAAATATTTGTAGCCGCGAAATGCATAGGCATGGTTAGCGCCCGTCCCCGCGCCTTGCTGTCGAGCTCGCCGCTGCGGCTCTGTTCAGCGCGTTCTGCCGCTCGATATGGGCCTCAAGGGTTCGGCGCATATTTGTCCTGCTGACTGACGCCCGATCGGCCAGAGAGCCTGCGGCAGGCACGGTGGCGTCATATTGGCGCCCTGGGCAAAAGCGATCAGCGGCCGCCAGGCCCGAGGCTACGGATCGTTCGATCTTTTGCATCAAGACGTTCCAGTGGTTCATCGTCCAGGTCTCTTCAGTGACTCTCCAAGCATCGATCATCTCATCGATCTCCTGAAGGCCGCTGTAGAACTCAGCCAGAAGCGCGCTATCCGCCGTATCGAGGTCGCGAACTTGAACTGCGTTTGGATAGAGGGTCGGCTTGCGAGGACGGAACGTCGTCCAATGGTCGTTCGGCTGGTTCTGGCCGGTCGAGGCGCACAAGAAATTCGCAATGGTTCGATCAAGCGCGTGAATTTGATTGGCGAGTATCCGGGCCAGCTCGGGGCCTAGGAGCGCGACGGCCTGCGCCTCGCGAGGCGCGGTCGGCGCCTTATCGGAATAGAAGTGCGCGGTTTGGACCGAAACGGTCTGGGCATTGATGCCCCCCGATTGATTAATCGAGATGGCCGCAGCTCCAGCGTCGGCCTCAGCTTCGGGAAGCTGGGGCGCAGAGGCTTCATGCGCCAGCTTCATCGCCTGTAGCCGGTCAACCGTGTACGACTCCGTATCCGCGTCGATGACGCTGTGGTGATTGCCGCACATCAGGATCAGGTTGTCGAACCCGTGGCGCTCCTCCGGCGTCTGGTTCTCGTCAAAGCGCGGCCCGTGACTGTTTCGCGCTTTGATATGACAGACCCGCCCGATCAACACCCCGTCTTCTTGAACGATCGGGCTGGCGCACTTCGGAAACGCACACCGGTTTCCGGACTTGGCGAAAAGCCGCTTGATGGTTGGATCCGTCGGACGCGTGATTGATTTCGTCATCTCAAAAACCACCCCTGCAGTAGTTGAGATCCGACCCGTCGGCGCCAGCGAGGTTGAACCACCACAGCGGCTTCATATTGCGGTGCATGGTCAGGCCATCCCTCGCGCCACATAGGCGGCTGCAAGGCCGGAGACCAGGTGATCCGGCGGACGCACGCCAAGGGCGCGCAGCTTGTCGCATCGGTCCTCCGCCGGCCAGCTGTCGGCGTTCGTGGGTTGATCAGCCGCCGCCAGTTCATCGAGCCGATCGGCCTGCGCGGCGATCCCCGCCTGTTTTGCGAGGATCTCGTCGGCCGTAGGGAGCCGCGCCCCGAAGCGGACATACGCGGCGGAGTTCTCGCGGACATCCGTCGCAATGGCCCGAAGCATGTTGGCGACCGTCGGGGCCCCCGTGTCGGAGCCGTCGATCACCCTGGCGAGCTGCACGGCGTTCCACAGGATGTCGCCGGATGGCTGCATGATCAGCGGGCCGTTGAAGCCCGCGCGTCCTGCCAGGATGCAGACCCGAGCGAGCGCGGCCGCGTTGGTCAAGAACGGCTCCTGCTGCATCATCGCCAGCGGATGCCTAGGTCCCTGCGGGTCAATGAACATGGGGCCGTCGGTGTAGATCAGCGTGAGTGGCCCCAAGGTCGGGTCCTCTTGCCGGAACCGCGGCTCCCATACCTCCCACATCATCTCCACGGCCGTGGAGATTGGGGTAACGCCGCTCTCCCAATTCCTCACGGTCGACGCGCTGACCTTCAAGCGGTGTGCGACTTGGTTCTGCGTCAGGCGGAGGCGTTCGCGCTTTTGCTTAAATTCTGCGCCTTCCACGGCAAACTCTTTCAGATTGTCGATCTTATAGCTTTATGAACCACCAATAATTTGTGGTCAATCGGCTATTGTGGGCTAAATTATAGCCATAACCAATCCGAAGCCTAGGTCGCCGGCGATCGCGTCCCGACATCTGCCGGCTGGCCCAGACCCCTGCCCTGTTCGCCATTTGCCCGTTTAAGGTCCGATTCGGCCTTGCCTATAGTGAAGGTCCCTCCCCGAGGCTGGCCATGGCTGATCGCGATCCCTTCAACCTCCGCGACGACGACGGTGATCCGGATTTTGTCTGCAATGATTGCATCGGGGAGGCGGTCCTGAGCGCGGAAATCGCGGCGCGGGGCCAGCAGCAGGTCTGCATGGGCTGCGGCCGAGATACGGACACAGCTGTTCCTATCGCAGGGTTGGCCCGCCGGATCGCCCCCGTGTACGAGGCCATGGTCGGATTCGGCGAACTTGAGCCCGGCTTCGAAGACGACAGCGACCGCGTGCGCTGGGTCCATAGCGGCTCGACCCCGAGCGAGCTGATCGCGGAGATGATCGAGGCGGCCGACGACCGCATCGCGCAGGCGATCGTGGCCCATCTGAGCGACGCCAACGCATACGCCGTGGGCCGCGATGGCGAAACCGATTGGTACGACGACACGTCGGAGACTTACGTAATCGAGGTCCCTGACGACCCAATCTATCGACGCACCTGGGAGGCCTTCTGCGCCAGCGTCAAACACGAACGGAGGTTCTTTAGCGACACGGCCCGATCGGTCTTGGAGGAGATTCTCGGACCCCTGCTTGACGGGGCCATCTGGCCTGGAGCGGTGCGCTCCATCGGCCCGCAAGACGATGACCGCTTCCTCTTCCGCGGCCGGCAGGCCAATGACAAGGCCGCCCGGCAGACGATTTACGCAGCGCCCATCGCCGAGCTAAGCGCGCCGCCGCCGCAGCTCGCGACCGCCGGCCGGATGAACCCGGCGGGTATCAGCGTCTTCTACGCCAGCCGCGAGGCGGAGACCTGCGTCGCCGAGTTGCGTGTCCCCGTCGGCGGCGTCGCGGTCGTGGGTAAATTCGAGATCATCCGGCCTCTGAGGCTTTTGGATCTCACCGGTCTCGTGGGCGCGCACAACGGGCTGAGTTACTTTCATCCCAACTATTTCGAACGCCACCACTATGTCAGTTTCATTCGGGGCTTCCACAACGAGATCAAGAAGGCGGTGATCCCAGGCCGCGAGAGCCTGGACTACCTACCGACCCAGGTGATCGCCGAGTTTCTTGCCACCCGCCCGGAAGGGCCCGTCGACGGCATCATCTTCGGCTCCGCCCAGGTGAGCGGGCCCAACAGCAACGTCGTCCTCTTCAATCACGCTTGTGGGGTCGTGGAAGCCGAAGCCGAGGTGCGGCGGGACGTGCTGCGCGCCGGCATGTACCTGGGGCCGCCGGACGAAGAGCCGGATTACGACGAGCATGTCGCCCTTAGACCCCTGCCCGAGAAGCCGGCGGCCGTGGAGGCGCCGCCCGAGCTGGATTTGCTCTCCTCGTTTTGGAGTTCCATCGAGGAGCCACTCGGAGGGCCAAAGTACGAGCCCACCTTGCTGTATGTCCCAGACGCGCTCCAGCACGTGATGGTGCGGGCCATTCACTATGACTTTGACAGCGGCCGCGTTCACTACCACGAGGAGACCAACAACGCGCTGTTTTAGGTCACGCCCCCGACGCTGTCAGGCCCGGCGCCAGCTCCAAGGCTGGTTCAGGACGCCGCCGCTGAGGCGTACGCAACTCGCCTTGACTTCGGCGGCGCCCAGATCGACCTGAAAAGGAGCGTCGGGGCGCGGCCGATAGGATTCGCCCGCCTCCACCTTGGCCGTCGCGACGATGCTCAGGGCGTCCTGGTTCGCCGTCGCCAGGGTGATGACCTGGGCGTCAGACAAGTTATTTAGGCGAAGCAGATCTTCGATCGCCTCGCGCGCGATTAGGGCCCGGACTGGTGGGATGACATCCAGGCAGTAGAGCACGATGTGCTCGTTGTGGAGCTGTTGATCGGCTTGGAACTTCATGTCCCGGTTTCTCCGGGCGCTCGAAGCCAGCCCCCAAGGCGGCGATGCAATACCTCGCTCGCAGATGGGAAGACGTTGCTCAAATACAAGGTCGTCGACCTAAGACGAGCCATCCAATTCGATGGTCTTCCAGTCCGGTTCAACTCGAACCGCGACAAGCTTCGTCATTAGCTTGAGATAGACGTCGCCACTGGCCGGGATCACCAGGTCTGGATCCGGGACTCCTTTGCCTTTCAGCTGACCGCCGTGGGTGGCTCGGTTTCTGAGCTTGTAGAGATCGCTGATCGACTTGCGATTCGCCTGCCTTTCCGACAGGCGGCCGCCAATCAGTTGAGCTGTGCGGACGCTCACCTTCCAGCTGGGCGGAATTTGCTCTCCGCCATCGTCGCTGACGGCGATTTCAAAAGCCAGCGCCAAGTCGAGCACGCGGTCGATGGGCTGGCGCCGACACTGGCTCAACCTGAACCGTTCCATAGACCGCAGGAGAATGTCCCGCCGCTTGGGCGCGAGCGCCTCGAAAGCCGTGATACTGGCTTGGAGCCGGCCCCCTTCGACAACCGGCCCTCGGTGTACGCGGGGATGCACCTCCGGCAAGAGCCATGAGAAGGCGCTTTCCCACTCGGAATATTCGAGGTCGTGATCCAGATATTCAAACCAGCACGCGACGGCGATGGGTTGCCCGAGCGCCGCGCCTTGCAGGATGACGGCGACATCGTTGAGCCCCTCTTCCACGTCATTCATTTTCTGGAACGCGGCGCCGTCGGACCGGATGAAGGGAAACTTCGCCACCTCCTCCACGTAAGCGGCGTCCGGCATGTCGTAGTAGGTGGGCGCGATCCAGGCCGAGCCGTCGTAGCAGGGCTTTGCGCGCTCCTCGAGGCGGCCCTTCATGTAGGAGTCCGGCAACGAGGCGAACGGCATGAGCCGTGCTGATGGGCCCAGGGACACGGACTGATCGACGCTGAGCCCCCAGATCGCCGCCTTGACCAGCACCGTGGCTTCCCGGGTTGAAAGCAGCCTCAAGAGCCAGTCGACTGCACCCTCCACGTCATGAGTGGGCCAACCCCCCTTGGAGAAGAGATGCGAGGCGAGTGATCTGGAATCGAGGACAGGGCCAGACCCTCCGCAGAACACGACCAGACCGGCGACAGCCTGGTAGGTTGCGCAACGCGCGATCGCGTTAGACAGCGGATCCAGCACCGCCCGGTCCGGGTGGGATCCGAGCAGCGACGGGTTGGGATTGGCCTTGCGAAACGCCCCCACCGCGACCTCTAGGGCAGAGACCAAGATGGCTTTGTCGTTGGGCATGTGCCTCGGGCTTAGCTTTCCGAAAGCGGCGGCGCGATCGCCTCGACTTCGGCGATCAACGCCATCAGTTCGCGCCCCTGGAAATCGGACCAGGCCAGCGACACATTGTTGACCTGCTGGTCAAAGTCCAGGTCCACGGCCTGGGCCGGCGTCAGCAGCTCCCGGCTGTAGACGGTCGCCGTGACGTTGCCCATCGGCTTCACCAGCCCCTTGAACAAGGGGCTTTTCGCGGCCGCGTCGTAGAAGGCCCTGCGGACATCGGGATGGCAGGGGCCCAGCACGAGAATGAGGTGCACGCGGCCGGTGTTCGGATTGACCTTGGCCTCGAACAGAAGGGCGCGCCCCGTCCTGGTCCACTTTGTGGGATCGCAGCGAAATTGTGGGAGCGCCTCGTCCCACAACTCCGGCAGGAACCGGAAGATGTTCGCGCCGGGGCGATCGGCGATCAGCCCCTGAACACCGAGGATCCGGCCGCCGAGAGCCTCCAGCACACCGGCGGGCTGAGGCCTGGCTTCAAAGACAAAGTCGAACGCCTCGCGATGCTTCTCATACAGCCGCAACGCAAGGTCCCGCAGGTCATCATCCGGCACGACATGCCTCCGCAACATCTCGACGTAGTGGGTGAGGATCATCTTCGGACCAGCCGCCACCTGGTCGCTTTCGGTGATGCTGACGAAGACCTGGGCAAGGCGGCGATAGCTGAAGGGCATGTAGCCGTCGCAGCCCGGGTCGACGCCGTCGGCCGTCAGAAGGACGAATAGACGTCGCTGGGTCGGAAACCGGTGCTCGACGACTTCCTTGTAGCGCGCGAGCTGGCCATCCCCGGCCGACGATCCGACCTTGTTCTCGATCATGACGACAAGCTCGAGCGAAGGGATCTCAATCAGCAGATCGATGTCGTCGCGCTCGCGGTGAACGATGGCGTCATCCAGGTCATTGAGCGCTAGCTCGAGCGTGCGGACCGGCCGTTCCGCGGGCGACATCTGTTCGAGCATGGCTCGCAAGGTGCGCTCCAGAACGACGGACCCCAACCCATGGCTCCTATTCGGCGAAAAGATGAAGCCCAGGAAGTTGGAATGGCGAAGTTCGGCGCGCACGCCGCCCACGGCTTCGAAGAGGTTGAAGCGCCCGAGGCGTCGGTCGAGCTCGTGGAAGTCGCCATCGTCCAGGAGCGCCCCGATCGAGGTTTCGAGCACGGCTTGATCCTTGGGGGCCGCCATCAGGCGCCGGCACGATAGAAGAGGACCCGGCCGGCCGGCACGAGCTGGAGGAGGAGGTCGAACTCGGCAAGGTTGGCGGTGAGCACCGCGAAGCCGAGCTTCTGCGCCTGCAGGAAGAGGACGCAGTCGTGCAGCGCCTTTAACCGGGCGTCCCGGGCGTAGCCCTGAAGTCGAGAGAGGATACCGGCGAGGAGCGACGCCCGGCCGAGGACTTCGGCGTCTGGCGTAAACAGCCGATGCTCGGGCATGGCCTGGATCTGACCCGTGACCGCCTCAACCACGGCGGCCGTCCGGGGATCGTCGGGATCGAGGACGCCGATGGTGTGCATCAGCTCTTGGATGGCCACCGTCGAGTGGTTGACCTGTCGGGTATCAATCAGCTGCTCGACGAGCGCCGGCGCCCGGCCTTGCATCTGGTCGATGTAAACACACGTGTCGAGGAGCAAAGGCTGTCCAGCCAACTCATCGTCGTTGGCGAACGGAAGCGCCGCATCCGGACGGCGTGCCAGCGTTCTGCGAGGATCGAGCCGCGCCCAACGGCGGGCGGCCGCGACATCGAACCCGGCCACCTCAGAAGCCGAGCTTCAGGTCCGGATCCACCGTGCCGCGGATGGCTTTGAAGCTTGCCGCGAACTTGTCGTCCAACGCGATGTTGGCGAGGGCGAATTCGATGAGATCGGTATCGGTCTCGATGCCGGTTCGCGCCTTGGCCTGCTCGACCAAGGCGGGGCTCACGCGACCGCCGATTCGGCCGCTCTTCTCTTGGAGAAGTCCGCAACGCTGAGCGGCCGCTATGACCGCTTCCACCTGCGTGCCGTGCACCGTCACGAAGTGCCTGGTCCCTGCCTTGTGTGTAACGAAGTTCCCCCCGGCCAAAACCTTGCCAGCGGTTCGGCGCTTGCTGGCTGCGGAGGGGCCGGTTTCACGGGGCTTGGCCATGACCAATGTCCAACAAATTTCAATTTCGTCTAACATAGTCCCACCGAGCGCGTTGATCAAGCCGACGGGGACGGCCTCCTAGTCCCGCCAATCGTACTTGGCTGACCAATCGCTCTGTATGGTTTTGATGGTCCGTTTCACCTCGGCGCCGCACGGGTTCGGTAGCCAGGAAATGTCGGCCTCGATTCGTGAGAGGTACGCATCGCCTCCATAGGACTTTGCAACCCGACGCATAATCTTCCCGACGTCAGCACATCGGCATGCGGTCAGCGCTAGGTCTCCTGCGCGCCATTTCGTAGACGATGTGAAAGCAGAGACCAGCTCGTACCTGGCGGCTTTGCAGCGGTCCCAGTCGAAAAACGGGACGAATTTCAAAAGCTCGGGGACGTCATCCACCTTGGCAAGTTCTCGATAAACGACCGGGAACATTGCAGCGACCATCGACGAGATTGGCTCTTGCCGAGATCGCATTAGCAACGGCAGGAGGGTGCCCGCCGCAGTCAACAAGGTTCGCTCCGACTGGTGCTGCGCGTCAAGGAGAAGCCTCGCGCAGGCGTTCGCTGCGTCGGCGCTCAGCTGAAGGGTGTGCCGGTCCGCCAGCGCTCGAGCGAGTTCATCTACAGCCCGAACTAGCCGCACTCTTGCCAAGTCAGGCGCGCGGTCAAACGCCAGTATGTTCCGACTGACGGTAGACGGATCGACTATGCGATGTAGGCCAAGTTGGGCGGTTCGCGCCCCGTCCAAAAACTCGCCCACCCAGCCGATCAAGGTCGAGAGCGTCCAAACCTCATCACCTTGGAAGCGCTCCGGCAAGCATCGGTGCAATGCAGACCAGGCGAGGTCCGCGCGCTTGCGTGGATCAAGCGACGGAAGCACCGCCATGATGACGGCCACATAGGTGTTGATGTCTAGTTCGCCCCGGAATGCCGCGTTTAGAAGCACGTCGGGGGCTGTGTCGTGGAGACGAGCAATGAGGCCGGTTCCGATGTCGCTGTCCGACAGCAAAGCACATACTTGCGCCGTCTGAGCGTCGGACATTAGGGCCACCAGTAGTTGGCGGGCGAGGTCAACATCCAGCCCCAATTCGCCAAATAGCCACCGCACATCTGTGGTCAGCGGCTCTAGCGACTTCGCAAGGAAGGCGTCTCGGCCGCCGGAGCGGGGTTGATCAATCAGCGCCGCTCGCAATTCCTCCACAGCGTCCAGGTCGCGTGCCCGCTGGGTTAGCGGAGCGACGAAACTTTCGGCCGCGAATCCATTGGCAGCTCCAAGCCGCCGCACTTCCTCGACGAGACCTCGCTCGTCAAGGGAAGCGATCAAAGGCCGCGCGGCCAAGATCTGCCAGTCCTCGACCAACTGCGGGAGGAGCTCGCGGCCCACGGCGTCGAACAGCGCCGGCTCAAGAGACGGCAGGACGGCTCCCAATCTCTCTACGAGCGGCACACTACTGGTCACGCGCGCCACTAGAGGCCCCCCTTCGGCGAGAAGACCCCCCAGCACACGAGGCGTAGCTCCCATGAGGGCCGCCTCGGTCCGGCCATCAAGATTGGTCGCGAGCCCCCTAGCTATACTCGGCAGCAGTTCGGTGATCGCTCCTTTCGGATCGGGCTGTTCAAGAAGGGCAATCGCGCCTTCAGGTGATCGACCTGCCAGCTCGTCGGCGACATCTTCTACGGCTCGGATCCCTTCGGGCATCCGACGGCCCTGGATTTTCCGCGCAATCGCGCCCAGGAAATCCCACGACTCTGTCGAGGGAAGGCTGACCGTCGCGCGTCGGACGGCCTCCACAAGGGCCGGTTCAAGAGCGCTGATCGCTTCCGAATTCCGCACCATGCCGGAGTTTGCAATATCCAGGAGGCCGAGTGCAGCCGCTGGATTTCTGTCAAGCGTGCCAAGAAGCTCGTCCCATAGCAGCGCGATGCGCAGCGCGGCCGTTCCATCGGCTTCGGCGCCAACGAGCCCTAACTCTTGGTCTGTCAGCAATCGTGGAAAGGGCTCCTCAAAGACCCGGCCAACAATTGCGCTGGTCCATTTGTGTCTCGCCCCTGGCGCTGCTTGCCCATCGACACGCCGGCCAGGCCAGTCCACGAACTTGGAGCGGGCGTCCTTCGGCGCAAAGACGAGGTCGAAATCACGGCCCGCAATCTTCCGCGGCGACAACGCTAAGGTCGAGATCGCGAACCGCTGTCGGATCGTCGGCCAAAGCGCCGTGAGCAAGCGGATGGCGACGAGCTCGGGCGTAGGTGCGTCGAATATCGCGACAGGCTTGGCTTCCTCGAGGAATAGCGCCTCGAGAAGTTCGCTAGCTCGAAGCCCGGGCGTAGGCGGCAACGCGGCGGGACGAGTGCTCAACGTCACTGCGCGCTGGATGATATCAGCCTCTGTGGGAAGGGGCCCAGGCGCCAAGAAGTCGAGAAAATCGGCCAGATTCGGGGCTGCTGCCCAAGCCTCCGTGGGTATGAGCAGACTACGGGTTCGAACGCAGCCAGCTCTGGGAATCGACAAATCCTGCCAGGTCCGCGCGACCACATAATGCGAACCGCTCGGAAGAGGGTAGCCCGACAGATAGGGCTCAAATCGTTCCTTGGGGCGCAAAGGCCCAGCAACGTCAGAGAGACGGTCGATGATCGATTGATCGGACTTGGGCAGCGGTGTGGAAGACGCTAGCAATTGATGCCCTTGCCGATAGCCGTGAAGCTGTGAGTCGATCTTCACCACTGTCGCTAGTCGCCCACCACCCAGGCGACCGGAATTGTGACGTCCGGCTCCTTGCGCCACCCACCATTGTCATCCTGGACGGCGACCCAACCGTGACCGTCCAGGCCCTTGTCCAGATATGCGTCTCGAAAGTTGGCGTCGGCCTTCAGGTCGCCCCCAACCACGCTCAGCCCGAACAACTTAACGTCCAAACGGTCTGTGTCGCGCAGCCGGCCAGCCGCGAGCGGATATTCCCTTTCCAGATAGGCTACTGGCCCCGCCGCGAACTCCCCCACATCGACAAGATCCCAGGCTGCGACTACGACGCTAAGTCGCGGTCGACCCCCTTCCGGCCGATCGGCGAGTGAGATCTCAAGGAAGCGAATCAATTCGCACAACATCACTTGGGTTGGCAAACCGAGCTCCCCTTGTACGCCGACCTTCTGGAGGAGCCGTCGGGAGGTGACCCAGTCGAGTGGACGCACGTCTTGATCCGATCCGACACGAACGAACAGCAGGGCGCCGTCAGAACCGCGAAGCTCCGACATCCACTCTGCCGGAAGCTCACCTTCCACGACAGCGTTGCGCCATAGCTCGCCGGACATGTCTGGGATGACCACCCTGGTCTGTGCCCCGCCTTTCTCAGCGGCAACCGTCACTTCGAACGCACGTCGCCCGTCGCTGTGTTCGGTCCGCGGTGCAAAATGGCCCTGAAATAAGTGCTCCGCGATTTCGAGCACAAAGGTGAGGTCATCCGGCTGGATCGCGGCATGGAGGGCGCCGGTCACGGCGTCGAGCGCCGGCCAGAGCCGGCCGACATAGTTGGTTTTTCCCGAGTCAGGCCCGCCGAGCATCATCACTGAACGGGTCATTGGTCCCGCCTATAGCTGAGGAACGACCTGCCCCCCGGCCGGGGCGATGTCGTGGGCCAAAACGCTGGCGCCCCTCTTTCGGCCCCAACGGTAGCGTTGATTAGGGCCGAGATGCCGAAACCAGCCTTTACGTCATCGGCATCGGAAAACGGCGCCACGGGTAGAATTTCGCCGGTGACCTGGTGTTTCGCCAACTCGGCCGCAATGCGCGAGGTCACACCTGCATCAACCTCTCCCACATCGCGGTGAGTGACCACCACCGAGAGCCGCGGCACGGCGCCGTCCAGCAGTGTTTGGATCCGGCCGGCAAGTTGACCAAGACGTGTGACTACGCCTTGGCGCTGTTCCCGATCGGCAAGAGTGCGGCCATCAACCACAATCCAGATCGCCTCCGCGGATTTCAGAAACGCCAATCGATCCGACCTGGCCGTGCGCACGAAAGTCTTGGTCCATTCACCGGGGAGATCGGGCAGCGCGAGATCGACGCGGCGACCGTCCGACTGCCGCACCAGCCTGAGATGTAGGAAGCCTGGCCGGTAGTCGTCCGACATTTCCGTATGGACCGTCATCTGCTCGGGCGCTTGACCGGCGTTCCAATCGCGCGCGCCCCGAGCAATATCTTCGAACGCCATCAGGCTCCGGCTGTCCGCAAACGACCAGCCATCCAACATCGCGTTGGAGACGAGCAGATAGAGGCTCGCCAAACAGGCCGTTTTGCCGGACTCCGGGTCGCCCAGGATCCCGACAACGGTTACATACCGCGAGGCCATCATGGTCTCGATCGCATCTGGGGCCAGCGTCCTGCTTGACGGGAACGAAGGCGAGGTCGCGGGCCCCTCGAGCACCGGCGCTCCAATGCCATCGGCGGTGTCGGCGGGTAGGGTTGCGGAGGCAGCCGCCTCGGACCCCTCGGTGTCCGCAGGCTGGTTGCCCAGACGATTTTCGCAGGCTGCTGGGTCACGCTCGAGCGCGCACACTCCGGTCTCACCGACCGTGCACCCCTCGTACCGACACGCAGCGCTCATAGCTTGGCCGGCCCTTGCGCAGTAATCTTGGCAAGCCCTGCTTCGAGAAGCGCTCGGCTTCCCCATGTCGATGCCGTCCGCTTTTCAGCCGATCCCGGTCGCTCAGCCGAACCGGAGGCCAGGGCGGCGAGCAAGGGGAAGACGGCAGGCGCGGCGCTGACAACGCCCTCGGTATAACCGCTGCAAAGCAAGAGCCTGTCCGCGCCGATTGCGTTCAACAACTCTCCGAGATTGAGTTCTGGATCGGCGTCGATCGAACGCAGCACGACATCGCGATGGACCTCGCTGGGGAGCCGCCGGAGATGAGATGCGCCCTCAATCCCAGAGGCCACTAGGCGAACCGGCTCGGGAAGGGCCGATATTGGCCGATTCAGAATACGGCTGCGCCCAAGCTGAGCCCACCACAGGAAATCCAGCTCCTCGCGGTCGAGCGCCGCATTGCGCCGCAGTGCCTCGATCGTGCCGTTGACCGCCTTCTTAAAATTCGTGGTCACCTTGTTTTCTTCGCCAATGGTGACGATGAGATCGAGAAGGTCAGCGACATTCGAGCGTTCTCGGGCTC
>Ga0265338_10004138_pt1 | contig 19836 bp, 11 predicted proteins | sample 42126metaG_FD_193579 | JGI IMG/M metagenome (GOLD analysis project Ga0265338, IMG submission 193579) | Rhizosphere microbial communities from Carex aquatilis grown in University of Washington, Seatle, WA, United States - 4-21-26 metaG | ecosystem: Host-associated > Plants > Roots > Rhizosphere...
GGGCCGCCGTGCCGTGCACCCCGGTGACCTGGGCGCCGGTGACGCCAGGGACCGCGTCGATCCTGCTGATGTAGCCCGTCAGCGCGGCCGGGCTCGCCACGCCCTCTTGCCCTGGCCCGCGCGGGCCTGCCGCGGTCACGGATGTCCTTTCCCTTAAGGACCGCTCCTTCAGCCGCTCCCGCCGCGCGGCCCGCGGCGAGAGCTCCCCGTCCTTCCTCCGTTCACGACAAGCGGCAAAGCCAGAGGCCAGCGGGACGGACGAACCGGAGCCCGTGATCTTGAGCCAACTCCCGGTCTGGCGAGGAGTGCTGCCGCTTGTAAACACAGTCACGGGCACATTCCCTGTTCGATCCCGGTCAGGGGTGTCCGAGCACGGTGACCGTGGCAGAGGTGTCCGCGATCTTGGTTAGACCGCTGGCACCGCTGAGGTTCACCGTGAATGTTCTGGTCGGTTCCGCCGCCGGGTCGGCATTGATCGTGATCGGGATCTGCATCTGGGTCTGCCCGGCCGGGATCGTGACCTGCTGGTTGGTGATCGGCACGTAGACGCCGGAGGCGGCGGTGGCGGTGCCGTCGGCGGTGTTGACCGTGACCGTCACCGGCGCGGCAGAGGGCGATTCCAGGAACAAGGTGATGGCCGTGGTCTGCGCCGCGGTGGCGCTCTGGGTGACCACCTGGTCAGCGATCCCGACGAAGTTGTGCACGGTCGGGCTGACCGTGTACACCTTCGCCCCCGAGTCGCCCAGCGACGCCCCGGACTGCCCGGACAGGTTCACCACGAAGTTGCCGACCCCGCTCGCGGTGGCCGAGCCGTTCACCAGCACGCTGATCTGCTTGGTGGTGTCGCCGGGCGCGAAGGTGAGCGTGCCGGTCTGCGCGGTGTAGTCGTTCGGGGCTGTCAGGCTGCCGTCCTTGGTCGCGTACTTGACCGTTACCGTCTTGGTCGAGGCCGGGCTGAGCCGGACGGTCACGGCCGCAGTGATGGTGCCGCTGGCTGGCCGGGTCACGTCCATGTTGCCGATGTACAGCACCGGAGCCGGAGCGGCCCCGTTCACGACCGTTCCGATCGCCGTTGCATCGGAGATCGTGGCGTTGCTGGACGAGGTGGACAGGTTTAGCTTGACCGTGCCGTTTGTGCCGACCGGGGGGGCGTGCAGTGCCGGCACGCTCACCAGCTGAGTCAGCGGGTGGTTGGTGTCGAACGTCAGCGTGGTCGTGGTGGGCGTGTAGTCACCGTTGGCCGCCAAGAAGGTGCCGTCCGAGGTGCTCGCGGTGACCACTACGGTCTGTCCGGCCTGCGGGGCCGGCGAGATCGTCACCGGGAAGCTGAGCGTAGAGCTGCCGCCTGCCGCCGGGGCCGAGGTGGTGGCGTCGTCTGCGCCGACCGACAGCGGCGGGACGCTGCCCGTGCTCACGTAGGCCTTACCAGAGCCGTCCGCGAGGGTGGCGAAGGTCGGCTTGGCCAGGTTGACGGTGAAGGTCTTCCCGCTGTTGACCACCGAGGTCCCGTTCACCGTTACCGGGATGTTCTCCTGGGTCACCCCGGCCGGGAAGGTCAGGGTGGTGCTCGGGATGCCCACGTAATCGGTCCCGGCCACGGCGGTGCCGTCCTTGGTCGAGTAGTTGACCGAGACCGGAACCGGTTGCGGCGCAGATAGCGTGACCGGGAACAGAGCGGTTGCGGTCCCGCTGGCCGGCTGGACCACGTCCACGTCGCCGATGGTCAGCGTCGGCGGGATGCCGTTGGTTCCGGTTCCGGTGAAGGTGACCGTCTGCACGCCGCCGCCGTCGTTGCCGTTGATCGTCCAGGTGTCGCTGAGCGGGCCGGTGACCGACGGGGTGAACGCCACGGACTCGGTGAGCGACTGGCCGGCCGGGATCACGGTGGACTCGGCCAGGTCGGTGGTGGCGACGAAGCCGGTGCCGGACTCCGGCGGCTTGGACTTGGTGATGGTCAGGTCGGTGCCGCCGGTGTTGCTCACGGTGAAGCTCTTGGTCACGGTGCCGCTCAGCGGTAGCGAGCCGAAGTCGATGTTCATCGGCGAGATGGTGAGCACCGGGGCGGTGCCGCCGCTGCCGGACAGGGACAGGTTCGCGTCCCCGCCGTCGGTGCTCATAAGCAGGCTGTCGTTGTAGGTGCCGACCGCGGTCGGGGCGAAGGTGATGGTCGCGGTGATGCTTTGCCCCGGCGCGATCTGGCTGCCGGGCGAGGGCATCCCGGTGACCGTGTAGGGCGCGGACGGCATGGTGACACTGTTCACGGTCATCGTGGAGGCGCCGTCATTGGTGAAGGTCGCGCTGGCACTGGTGCCGGCGCTGTTGATGACCACGCCGCCGAAGCTGAGGCAGCACGGGTACTGGACCAGGTGCGGCCCGGCGGTCTGCCCGAACCCGGTCAGCCCGACGTTCACCGTTCCAGCTGAGGTCTGCACCGATAGCTCCCCGGACTGGGCCCCGTAGCTGGTCGGGGAGAAGCTCAGCGGCACGGTCAGTATGTCCCCGGTGTTCAGGCTGGTCGGCAGGCCGGGGGTCGGGGCGCCGGCGGTGAACGGCCCGCTGCCGGTGCTCAGCGAGGTCACGGTCAGCGGCTGGGTCGCGGTCAGGGTGGCGGTGCCGGTCGAGGCGGAGCCGATCACGGTGTTCCCGAAGGCTACCCCGTCCCCGGTCAGCGGCGCGACTACCGGGAAACCGAAGACGTGCACGAAGCCGTCCTTGCTGCCCACGTACACCCGGCCGCCGTCCACCGCGGGCGGGGTGAACTTGGTGGCTGCCCCGATCGGCGCAGAGTAGACGAGTTGCAGAATCCCGTTCACCGGCACCGGGGCGTAGGCCCGCAGCTGGGACGGCGGCGGGTTGGTGGTGCTGGTCGCGGGCGTCCAGATCACCCAGACCAGCCCGGATCCTGAGGTGGTCCCGTCCGAGGTCACCACTGGCGAGCTGGAGCCGAAGCCGAACGTGTCCGCGGTCCGACCGACCAGGGCCATGGTCGGGTTGCCCTCGGCGTCCAGCCCGTACTTGAACGCCTTCAGGAAGCCGGATCCGCCGCCGCCCTGCGCGGTGGTCTCATAGATGTATCCGCCGTCGCCGGGCCAGGCGGTCGGCTTGCCCCAGACCCCGCCGTTCGCGCCTATCGCGGCCACCACGGCGTCGGCGCCGCCGCTGCCCTGGGAGAACCCGCCCAGGTTGCCCGAATCCAGCAGATAGGTGTAGCCGGCCTTGCCCACGACCGCGACCAGATGCGGGTGCGCGGTGGTGCCGAAGCTTGACGGCAGGCTGATCACGCCGCCCGCACCGAGATCGGAGTCATTCAGGTTCAGCGAGGCGTTGTTATAGGGGGAGAAGTAGTCGGTCGCCTTAAGCGTGCCGTCGCCCTGCACGGCCAGCCGGACCACGCTCTGCCCCAGCGCGGTCGGCACCTGGCTGCCCGGGCCGGGCACGGTGGGGGAGAGCCCGTTGCCAGTACTGAGCAGGATCTGGCCGGGGCCGTCGGAGGTGAGCCCGTACCCGGAGGCCCAGATCCCGCCGCCGGGGCCGGCCGGGTCGGACTGGTTCTGGCCTGCCTCGTCGCTCCACATCGCGGTGATCTTCCCCGCGGTGGACACCCCGACCACCCAGCCCCAGTAGGGCTTGCGGTCGCAGTGCGCGCCGAATCCGGCGTAGACCACCCCGTTCATCAGCAGCAGGCCCGGACGCTGCAGCTCGGTCTTGGCGAGGAAGGGCTCGGTCGGGTCATTGTCCGCGCTGCCGCTGATCAGCACCGGGAAGCCGGACCGCTCGGCACCCGTGGTGACGTCCAAGGCGTGCATGTAGTACGCCGGGGTCACCCCGTCCGCCAGGTAGGTCTTGCTGGTCAGGTACTCGGTGTTGGTGCTCGGATCGACCACGGGGGTGCTGGTGATCCCGACCGAGGGGCTGATGTCTCCGCAGTTCACTGACGTCGGGTCGAACGGGGTACCGAGGTTGCGGGTCCAGCGCTCGGCGAGGGTCTTCGGCTCCAGGCCGTACACGTTGTTCGCCTCGGTGGCGATCAGCAGCATGTTGTTGGACACGATCGGCTGGGCGTAGACCTGACCGGTTACGGATGCCGGGCTGACCAGCTCGCCGAAGCTACCGCCGCCGACGGTGCTTGGCGACAGCGAGCCCTCGTCCGAGTACCAGCCGGTGCGGGCCGGGTCCACCGAGTTGGTGGTGACGTCGGCAGCCGCCGGAAACGCCACCACGGCCACGGACGGAACCAGGGCCAGGGCCGCGATCAAGGCCAGCCGGGTGCGCAGCCTGCGCCGTTTTCCGGCGCGTTCAAGGTGTGCCATCTCCAAATCCCCCAACTCAATAGTCTGTTTTCGCGATCCGAAATGCTCCGCCGCTCGGGCATGGCTTATTCCCCTCCGCGAAGGGCCCGGAATAAGAAAGCCAACGGCAGCACCTGAGAAGCTAGGCTTTCACCGGCGATGCCCATTGCCTCCGAGGTGACCCAGTCCTCGGTGACGGGCGTCCGGCCGGGCCCGTTGTGCGACTGGAAAATGCCGAAACCCACGGACACCCGGTAGGGGTATCCGTGAATGCCCGGCTGCCACAGCTCGTCGCGTACCACGGCCAGCATCTCTTGCTCTCGTGCGGCCCACACGCCGCCGCGTTCGATTCGCGCCAGATGCTGAAGCAACGGCAGCATCCACGCCTGGCGGGTCTCCTTGTAAGCGGTATCCACGGACCGCCCGTCCACGTTGACGGAGAAGAAGAAGCCGCCGTGAACCCGGTCCCACAGCCCGATGGCGTGGCTATAGAGCGAATTGACGGCCTGGACGACGGCATCCAGGTAACCCTTGTGCCCGGTAAGCGAGTAGGCATCGAGGAAGGAGTTGAGTAGCTGTGCCTCCTCGCCTACCGTCAGCTGCGCTTGCACGATCGTGTCCTGAATTGGGCCAATCTGCATCTGCAGCGGAAACAAGTGAGTGGACGGGTTCTGCGCCCGCCGCAAAAGGTACGCGAGGGTGGAGTTACCCGCATTAACCCACGCTGGCTTGTGAGCTCGGTGGCCGGCGTCGATCAGCACCGCACCGCACTCAGCCGCATAGTCGACCCGGTAGGTCCCGGCGTGCCGCGGGTCGGCGATTGTGCCGGCCTTGCTGTCGTAGTAATGCTGGTAGATGCCGGTCGCGAAGCGAGCGGCGATGGCGTCCCAGTTCTGGGCGGGCTGCATCTCGCCTAGGTCACGGAGCTGGAAATACACCCAGCACCGGTAATAGCCGGCGTTGCTGAACTCCTGTTGCACGATCGGTTCCATCCGGGTCACGTCGGGCGCGAATTCCCGGTCGCCGGGGTCGATGGCCTGGTAGGCGTAGAGATTAACGAGGTAGGTGAGATCGGTCAGCGGATCATGGCGCGGTGCGCTGCCCGCCTGCTGATCAGAAAGGCCGCTTTCCTGCATGTCCGTGTTGGCGGACACGCTCGCGGAGTCACCTGACCAGGTTCCTTTCCAGTTGATGAACAGGCCGCCGGCCTGACGGGCACCGCTAGCCGGCGGCGCCTGCGGGTTGAAGGCGTCGGCTCTCATGTCCGCGAGGATGTCCCGGACTCGCGCGACCGATGCGTTGGACGGGCCCGGGTTCTGGCTGGTGCACGCCACCGCCGGCAGCAGCAGCATCATCATCGCTCCCGCCGCGGCCATCCGGTGGAGGCACCGCAACCCGCCTGGAAAGCGCATCAGCCTCCCCTGAAGTAGAGCGCGGTTTGCGCGTTCCCGGCGACCTCGGTGAACTGCGCGCGAATCAGCTTGGTCAGGTCGGCGGACACGCTGTCGAAGTACGGGCCCTGGTCGGTCATCAGCCAGACGCGGGGGTGCGTGGCGAGGACCTGATCGAGGTCGGCGGCGGTCAGGATCACCGGGCGGCCGTAGTAGACGTCGATGACGATGCCGTTCTTCTCGGTCAGGAAGAGGAACTTGTTGGGATGGGGCTGGATGACCATGTCCGGTGCCCGGCCCGCGTAGAACGCCGTGTCCGTCGTGGACGCGAGGGTAATGAACAGGTCACCCGGCTGCTCGTGCGCCTTCATGTAGGCCGCCGCCGCGGTGTAGTCGGGCTGCTGCTGTTCATAGGAGACGCCCGCCAGGCGGGACACAGCGAGCCCGTAATCCTGGAGGCGGGCCGGCATCGAGCCCGCCACCCAGACAAAGGCGGGTGCCGTGGCCGCCAGGATCAGGCCGGCCGCCAAGCGGCGCTGCCGCGCCTCGCCCGCGACGAGCAGCGCCCGCAGCCAGCCCACGATGTCGAGGGCGCCAAGCCCGGCCAGGGCGAACAACCCGGGGAGCATGACCACGATATAGCGCTCGGCACTCGCGCTGAAGACGGCGCTGAGGACCAGGACAGGAACACAGGAGAACGCGCTGAGGTAGATGCGGCTGAAGTCGCGTCGTGCCACCCCGACCAGGCCGCCCACGACCGCCAGGCTGGTGACGACGTAGAGCGTCCCGGTCCCGTAGTCGGCCTGGGCCGCTCCGCCGCCCCCGGGAATGGCGAGCAGGTAGTGCGCGAGGTAGTAGTAGACCTGGCTCGGGTCGAAATAGACGTACGGCTTGTTGCTGCGGTCATAGCCGAGAGCGGGCATCTTGGTGACGGTGGTGAGCCAGTACTGGATGCCGATGATCGCCACCGCGGGCAGCCCCCAGGTAAGCCAGCGCCGGTCGCGTAGCCAGCGCAGCCCGAGGCCGCCGAACAGGACCACCGGTATCGCCGGGAGCAGGATGAAGCTCTCCTCGAGGGAGAGGTACATCGCGACCAGGGTGATGGCGGTCAGCGGGATCGACCAGCGCGTGGCCAGCGCCCAGAGGCGCCCGCTTGGCGCCGGGGGCTCTTGCTCAAGCCCGGCCTCGGCCCGGCCCGCGCGCAGCGCCAGCAGCAGGAACGAGACGAAGAGGATGGCAAAGAACTGCTCCTGCTGGTACATGCGCACCAGCTGGGCCTCGAGCAGTTCCATCGGCGCGGTCGCGAACAGCAGGGTCAGCAGCACCTGGGCGAGCCGGTGCCTGCCCCGAAGCGCCAGCGGGAGCAGGGCCAGGCCGAACGCGAGCACGGTGGCCCCGTAGGTGAGGATGGTCAGCAGCCGGACCGCCACCGGCCCTTCGCCGACGATCGCGGTGTACAACGCGAGCGGGTACTCGTACAGCTCTCCCTTCAGGTAAAGGAGGCCGGAGGGGAACTGGGGCAGCAGGTGGGCGCGGATCGACTGCGCCGCGAGCAGGCTGACCGTCTCGTCACCGGAGTACGGCTCGTAGCCGAGACCGTAAGCAAGCTGCCCGGTTCCGGCCAGGGCGATCAGGATTACGCCGGCGCCAGCCCAGCGGTCACGTAGGGCGAGCCGTGCGAGAAGCCGGCGGGGCCAGCCCGGCAGTGCGCCGAGGCGTCCCGGCCGCAGCCACTCGGCGGGCCGCCAGACTGGCTCGGTGGCCTCCCGGACCGGCACGGCGTCGGCCTGCGCTCCCGCCTCCGCCATGGCAAGCCGTGGCGGGAAGGCCAGCCAGCCCAGTGCGGACGTCGGGGAGGAAGGCCAACGGAGGGTCTGGACACTCGCCGTGGCGGGCACCGGCCGTCGCGCACGGGCGCGAAGCCGCAGCCGCGGTACCCGTGCTGGCCAGCCGGGCCATCCCGGGGAGGCTGCCAGCGCGCCGTAGAGGGTGGTGAGCTTGCATGCGGCCAGGATTGCCACCAGCACCCACCACACAGCGGGGACATATGGCCAGGGTGGCACCCAGTTGGGCAGCCGGGCGGCGACCGCCACGGCGCAGGCAGCGGCCAGCGCCGGCAGGTGGCCGGCGGCATCGACGAGGAGAAGGGGCGCGAACTGGCGCCGCGCGACCCGGGCGGCCACCAGGCCCCACGCTAGCCATAGCGTCAGCACGAGCGTCATGCCGGCCAGGGCGTAGCGAAGGCTGGTACCTGCCTTGACCTCGGGCAGCAGTCCCGTCGCAGTCTGGGGCTGGCCCGTCGTGCCAGTGCCGGCACTGATAACCAGACCTGGGACAACCCCGGCTCGCCGCAGCCCGCCCGGCCAGACGCGACCGGGCGAGCCGAGCACCTCGGCCGCCGCGGGGGCCGCGTGACCGGCCAGGTCATACGCGGACGCGGCGGCATGCCAGTTCGGGCCCGTCGCGATGTACATCGGCCCGGCGGCGCTTTGCACGATGCCGTCGATGTAGAGCTCCGCGGGCTTGCTACCGTAGACGTGCGCCAGCACCGGGTCAGTGCCCGGCCGCAGGTAGCGGCCGATGTTGTAGATGCCCACCGCCCGCGACCGCCGCTGCGGCCCCGGGCCGACTGGGTAGTACCCGCTCGGCTGGCTGACGACCACGTGCCCGTCCACCGATAGGGTGTACGCGTCCGAGGCGATGACCCTCAGCCAAGCACTCGTGACGCCTTGCGGCACCTGGATCGAGCCGCTGGCAAGCATGTCGGGGACGCGGTGGGCGGAGATGACCAGGCCGCCCAGCGGCCCGGCCACGACCGCGGGCGGTGTGAGCGATAGCGCCTGCGCGGGCGCGATCTGCGCCGGCGTGGCATCGGGCCACTGACTGGCGTCGAACGAGAGGGCGGAGAAGCTGGCGTTCTTGGTGTCGCTGCCGAGGAAGCGAACCTGCTGCGGCTCGGCGGCCGCCTGCCAGTCGGGTGACGTGATGTAGCTGACCGGCTTGATGACCGGCTCGGGGACCTGCTTGCTGCCGAAGTTTATGGTGAGCTTGGCGCGAAACGCCGCCGGGCCGCCGTCGCCGTTGATGATCTCGACGCCGATGTCGTTCCGCCCTTTAAGCAGCCGCCAGGACAGGTCCACGGGGTCGGCAAGAGCCGGCAGGCCGGACTTGGCTGGCGGCTGGCTGTGGGCGACGTCCTCCCCGTCGGCGTACACCTGGTACTGCTGGTCGGCCTGGATCCACAGGGTGGCCAGTTCCGGTGCGGCGCCCAGGTTGAGCGACAGGTGGAAGTACGCGTGCTCCGGGCCGCCCGGGGCCTCGATCCAGCTGGCGCCGGAGAGATCGGCCGGGTACGTCGGCGTGCCGGCCCGCCCGAAGGTGCTGCCCGCGGCGCCGGCCACCAGCCACCCGGTGGCGAGCACCACGAGCAGAGCGCAGAGCACTCGCCACCGCATCACGCTTCTCCCGACTTAGTGCTGATGTACAGGCCGGACAGCAGGGAGCGGGCCAGCGTGTTGTTGTAGCTGGCGTCCGCGCTGACCGCGTGGAGCAAGTCGAGCCGTGCCTGGTCGCGCAGGCCTAGCTTCAGCTCCGACAGCGCGAGGTAGGTGTAAGCCGACGAGATGACGTTGCCGTCCCCGGTCATGGTGAGGACCTGCCGGAAGCACGCCAGCGCGTCCGGGTAGTCCGCGCCGGCGTAGCGGACACGGCCTTCGGTGTAAACGTCGGCCACGGTGGGATCGCTCAGCGCCTGCAGTGGGCCGGCGTTCTCGTGGATCAGCCCCAGGATCTGGCTGGCCTGGTCAAGCTGTTGCTGAATCACGGGGTTGGCCGGGTCCAGTTGCACCGCCTGATCCAGTTCGGTGACCTGTCCCTGGCTGTCGCCGACGATCCCGCGGGCGTCAGCATCGGCCAGCAGCGCCAGCGGCTGCCCGCCCTTGCCCTCGGCGATGAGCACCTGGCCCAGCGCTAGCTCGTAGGCGGTGCTGCTGGACAGCAACGGGTTGAACTGCCTGGCGTCGGCCAGGCTGGCGCTGGCTGCCTGGTAGTCGCCGGATTGCACGCCAGCGGCACCCTGCCCGGCCAGGTAGCCGGCGATGACCCCGCGGGACAGGACACCCGCGACGATCAGCACCGCGAGGGCCGGCAGCAGCATCGCGCGTCGCCGGGTCCGGCGAGCCCACGCGGCCAGGCTGGCCGCGCCGCTGGCAAGCAGCACCAGGCCGCCGCCGGCGGCGCAGAACCAGCCGAGCCGCAGCGCTCCCGCCACCACCGCCCAGCTGCCGGTGACTGGCCCCACCAGCATCAGGCTCGCTGTCTGGCCGGGCACCGCGTACCCGAACTGGTTGAAGATAGCGGCCTGCTCCGCGGTCTGGTCCTCCAGCAGTTGCAGCAGCCGCCAGTCGGCGGTGCCCGACGCCACCAGGAAGCCGAGCGAGACGACCAGGACCGCCGCGCCGACCGCCGCCGTCGCCGCGCTTGCCCGGCCCCGCGAGCGGACTGCCGCCAGCGAGCCGGCGGCGAGGCAGGCGGCAAGGACGGCACCATAGCTAACCCAGGAGACAGCAGGTATCCCGGCGAGGACTACCGGTAGCGACCAGGCAGCCCGGCCGGGCCGCAGCGGGATCGCGAGCCAGGGCAGCAGCAGGCCCGGGATCAGCAGCAGCAGGCCAAGCAGCGGCCAGCCGAGGTAGCGACGATAGCGGGAGCGTGCGACCGCGAGCCAGGCGCGGCTGGCCGCGGACCAGATCTTGCCGGCGGTGCGCCGCGTCGCGGGCACGATCGACCCGCTCTTCGAGCGGATGACCGCCGGCGCCTCGCCACGGGCCATCACCCGGGCATCCGGGCGAGGGTGCTGCTAACGCGGACATGGTCGCCGCTGGCCAGTTTCGCGCTGCCGACCAGCACGTATTCCGCGCCGGGCTGAATGCCGCTGGTGATCTGGACATCCGAGCCATCCGCGGCACCCACCCGTACCTGGAGAAGCTGAACCACGTCCCCCGTGACGACGAACATGCTCGGGTCAAGGCCCATGTTGAGCACGGCCATCCGGCGGACGATGGTGCCCGGCGCACTCTGGTATGACATCTGGACATACGCCTGGTACCCGGGGTGCACCGCCTCGCCGGGCGTATTGGGCACGCTCACGTTCACCTGGAAGCCCGTACCGGAGTTGACCGAGCCGGGCGAGATGCCGCTCACGGTGCCGGTGAGGGCCAGGCCAGGTACCGCGGCGAAGGTCAGCCGGGCGGAAACTCCCGTCTTCACCTCGCCCTGGGCCGAGACCGGCAGCTCGGCGGTGACGGTGATCCGGTGGTAGTCGACGACCTCAAGCAAGGTTGCCCCCGGCCGGGCGAGCTGGCCGACCCGCACGTTAACCGCCAGCACCTCCCCGTCGATGGGTGAGGTGACCGTCGCGCCCTGCCTCTGCGCCGCTGCCAGCTGGCGGTAGACGCTGACCTCGCTCTTCAGCGTCTGCTCTTGGTCTTGCACGGCCGGCACCTGCGCCGCGGGCGTCCGCCCGCTGGCCAGGTCGCCCTGCACGCGTATGAGGTCGGCATCCAAGTGCTGCACGTGCGCCTGAAGCTTCGCCGCGTTGGCCAGCAGCGGCTGCGGATCGAGGGTCAGCAGCGGCTGTCCCTTTCTGACCTGCTGGCCCAGCCCCACGCTGACCCCGTCCACGTGGTCGTAGAAGCCGAGGGCGATCGGCACGTCGACGCTCGCCGCCGCTGCCCCGTGTCCCCCGACGTCGGTCGTGATCGTGCCGCTGACGGCCGTGGCGACCATCACGGCATTGGATGACCCGCCCGAACAGGCAGTGACTGTTAGCACGGCAAGGCACAGAATTCCACTTACTACCCCTATACGGTGCCTCACCATGCACTACCAACAGGCGCGATGCGGCCAGGGCTCTGGGTCATTCATTAAGGGTAGGGACGGGCAGCGCGGCTGTGTATCGTCCAAACGCACGTCTTCTCGTCATCATGCTGACGTACACGCTTTGGCGTCCTCTTGATGCCGCTCGCCATGGATCCCGCACGATGATCGCTCCACGCAAGCGCGAGATTTACCTACTGCGGACGGTGGGCGGGTCCTCCTTCATAAGAACTAGTTATCGCGGCTGAAAGAAACGCATTGCCTATCAGGCAAATAATTCGCCCTCCCGAGTCATTGTCTGCGACGTAGCGGCTCCCGGCGGCACTGGGATACGTTCGTTCAGCAGTTAATTCAAAGGGGAAGTGAGGCCATCCGCGGCGCCACGTTCCGGCGGCGCGAAAGAAAGCGGCGTAGATGCCGAGAGTAAAGGCTGACGAATAGAAGCCGGAGAAGGCATAGATGCAGCAGATTCCAGAACAAGACGGATGCGTCACCATCGTCGGTGGCGGGTACGTGGGCCTGGCATTGGCCGCGTACCTGATAATAAACGGGCGATCGGTGGTTCTGGTCGAAGCTGACCCTGAGCGCCGGCACGCTCTCGCCCAAGGCGAGATGCCAATCTATGAGGCCGGAGTGGGCCCCGTCCTCGCCCAAGCGGTCGAGGAATCAGCCCTCGTGGTCACCGGGGACCTAGGGCGCGCGCTCGACGCGACCCGGATGGCATTTATCGCCGTGGGCACGCCATCGGGAGCAGGCGGCGATCCCGACCTGACCGCCGTCGCCTCGGTCGTGAGCGATCTTCGCGTCCACGCCAAGCCGGGGACGGTCGTGGTGCTGAAGAGCACAGTCCCGCCCGGCACCACCCGCCGGTTCGCCGGACAACTCCGGGGAGAACCGTTCCCGCTCTCAGTCGTCAGCTGCCCGGAGTTCCTGCGCGAAGGCACCGCCTTGCAGGACATGCACTCGGCGGCACGTCACGTCATCGGCGGTGACGATGACGAGGCCATGGCCCGGGTCGCGGAGGTGATCGGCTCCCCCGGAACTCCGGTCATCATGACGGATTCAACCAGCGCGGAGCTGATCAAGTACGGCAGTAACTCATTCCTGGCGCTCAAGATCTCCTTCGCCAACGAGCTGGCGAACTTCGCCGACCAGGTCGGTGCCGACATCGTGCAGGTCGTAGAGGGCATGGGCCTTGACCCGCGGATCGGGGCAGAAGGAATGCACGCCGGCCTGGGCTTCGGCGGATGCTGCCTCCCGAAGGACGTGCGTGCCCTGATGGGCGCCGCCCGGCAGCACGCCACCCCGTTCCGCAGCCTCGAGGTAGCCATGCAGGTCAATGCCGGACAGCGGATGCTGTTCACGGAGAAGATCCGGCAGGCGCTGGGCGGGCGGCTAGAGGGCCGCCGTGTGGCGGTCCTTGGCCTCGCCTTCAAGGCCGGCACTGACGACGTGCGGGAGGCGCCCAGCCTAGACGTCATCCAGTACCTCCTTGGTCACGGCGCGGAGCTAACGGCGCATGACCCGTGCGCTATCGGCAAGGCCGCGCCGGTCCTCCCGCCGCACGTGCGGCTGACGCCCGACCCGTATGACTGCCTGAGCGGGGCGGATGCGGTCGCGATCGTGACCGAATGGCCGGAGTATGTACGGCTCGACTGGGACCGGGCCCTGCCGACGATGCGGCAGCCGGTCCTGGTTGACGGCCGCAACTGCCTCGATCCCGTCGCAATGGCGCGGCTGGGCTTTGACTATCACGCGGTCGGGCGGCCGTCCGCCCGCAGCCCACGCCAGCCAGGGACCGTCACGCCGACGCGCGTCGGGCAGCCTCGAGAGGGAGACCAGTGAGCAAGAGAATCCTGCTGACCGGGGCGGCCGGATTCATCGGCAGCCACGTGGCTGAGGCACTGCTCGCGCGCGGCGACGAGGTCCTTGGCCTGGACAATTTCGAGGCCTTCTACTCGCCGGACGTCAAGCGCCGCAATGTGCTTGCATCACTCGCCCACCCCCGTTACGAGCTCATCGAGGGTGACCTCAGAAGCGCCGCTACCGTCGAGCGAGCCTTCGGCACAGGCCCTTTCGATGCCGTCGTCCATCTCGGCGCCCGGGCCGGCGTCCGACCGTCGCTGCTTGATCCCGTCGGCTACAGCGAGACCAACGTATCCGCGACGGCGCTACTGCTCGAGGCCGCGCGCAGAGGGGACGCGGGACACTTCGTCTTCGCCTCCTCGTCCTCGGTCTACGGTGCTCGGTCGGTAGCGCCGTTCCGGGAGTCCGACTCGGTCGAGGAACCGGTGTCTCCCTACGCCGCGACCAAGCGGGCGGGAGAAATCCTGGCCAGCACGTTCCATCACCTGTACGGCCTGCCGGTTACCTGCCTGCGCTTCTTCACCGTCTACGGCCCCCGGCAGCGGCCGGACATGGCCATCCACCGCTTCACCCGGCTCATCGACCAGGGCCAGGAAATCGAACTGTACGGAGACGGCAGCAGCGAACGGGACTACACGTTCATCGACGACGTGGTGGACGGCGTCGTGCGCGCGCTCGACCGGCCACGCGGCTACCGGATCTTTAACCTCGGCACGAACCGCACAATCCCGCTGATGTCGCTGATCGAGCTGATCAGCGCCGGGCTCGACCGGGAACCGCGGATCGTCACGGTCCCTAACCAGCCCGGGGACGTGCCGCTGACCTATGCCGATATCACCCTGGCGCAGTCCGAGCTTGGCTACGCCCCCGCGACCAAGCTCGATGACGGAGTCACCGCGTTCATTGACTGGTACCGAAAGGAATCAGCATGTCTGACCCCGGCTCGCTAGCCACTTATACCGAGGCCAGGGCAACCACGCTGTCAGAGGCGTCAGCGCCCGGCCTGAGCGTGGTGGTCCCGCTGTACGACGAGGAGGAGAACGTCGACGCCGTGCTGCGCGAGCTCCTCGACGTGCTGGACAGCCTGGAGCTGAGCAGCGAGGTAGTCCTCGTCGATGACGGCAGCCGGGATCAGACGGCGGCGCTAGCACGACGCTGGTGCCAGCTCGACCCGCGGGTCCGCCTCATCGAGTTCCGGCGGAACTTCGGGCAGACCGCCGCCCTTGCCGCCGGCTTCGAGAACGCCCGCGGAGACGTGGTGGTGGCCATGGACGGCGACCAGCAGAACGACCCGCATGACATCCCCCGGCTGCTGGCGAAGCTAGACGATGGCTACGACGTCGTCAGTGGCTGGCGGCGTGACCGCCAGGACGCCCTGCTGCTGCGCAAGGTGCCGTCGGCGGCCGCCAACCGGCTGATCTCGTCGGTCACCGGGACCAGGCTGCACGATTACGGCTGCACGCTGAAGGCCTATCGCGGCGATGTGGTCCGCAATCTGCACCTCTACGGGGATCAGCACCGCTTCATTCCCGCCCTGTCGCAGATCGCCGGGGCCCGCGTGACCGAACTGCCCGTCAACCACCGGCCCCGCATCCGCGGGCACTCCAAGTACGGGATCTCGCGGACCGTCCGGGTCATGCTCGACCTGGTCACGGTTAAGTTCCTGATCAGGTACTTCGGTCGGCCGATGCGCCTGTTCGGCAGCCTCGGGTTCATCAGCTTCGCGCTCGGCAGCGTGATCCTGCTCTGGCTGCTGGCGGACAAGGTCCTGCTCGACCACCCGCTCGGGGACCGCCCGCTGCTGTTCCTGGGCATGCTGATGATGCTGGCAGGCATCCAGTTCCTGTCCCTGGGCGTCCTGGGCGAGTTGATCGTCCGCGTCTACCACGGGGTCGGGGGGGAGCCCTCGTACGTGATCAGGCGCATCGAGGCCCACGATCCCGGCCTGCTTGCCCCCGTCACGGCCAACGGGCACCCGAACGGGGTTAAGAGCCAGTGACTGCGGCCCGGCCACGTCGGGGATGGCGCAAATCACTCAGCACGCTCCTGAAGGTCGCCTTTTCCTGCGGGCTGATCGCGTGGGTCCTCCGCAAGACCAACCTCGACTCGATCGGGCACTCGCTGCTCAGCGCCGACCCGGCGTGGCTGGCGCTGGCGCTGGCGCTGGGGATCGCCGGGACGATGGTTCAGGCGACCCAGTGGCACCGGCTCCTGCGGGCGGTGGGCCTTGACCGCACCATCACCCGCTGCCTACGCATCGTTTTCGTGGGGAACACCTTCAACGCGATACTGCCGAGCTCCATTGGCGGTGACGCCTCCCGGGCGGTGTACATAGCCGACCGGCCAGGCGAGCGGGCCCCGGCCGCGGCCGCCGTAGTGCTGCAGCGGCTGCTCAACTTCCCCGGAATGGTCTTGCTGATGGGAATCGGGCTGATCCTCACCACCACCAGCGAGGCCGCCACCCGGGTGCGGCCGGTGGCGCTGATCGGAGCGGCAATCGGGCTGCTCCTGGTCGCGATCACGATGAGCCCGATGGTCGGACGGGTCGCCGCCAGCACCAGGCTCGCGCGGCTGCCGGGATGGCAGCCGCTGTCCACCAGCCTGCGGGTGCTTGACGATTTCCGCTCGCAGCGCGCCGAGCTCGGGGCGGCCACCGTCCGCGGCACCCTGTTCTGGTCATTGACCGTCCTCAACCAGTGGGCGTACATCCGGGCGATGGGGATCCGCCCCTCGCTGGGGTACACCGCCCTAGCCGTGACGCTGGTCAACCTGGCCACGATGCTGCCTATCTCCGTCAATGGCTTCGGTGCGCGGGAAGGCGGCTACATCGCCCTGCTCACCGCAGCGGGGCTGGCCACCACGGCCCAGGCCGCGTCGGTGGGGCTGCTGATCACCGCGCAGAGCCTGCTCTTCGGGCTGATCGGGGCAGGCTGCCTGGTCACCATGCGCAGCTCCGCGCCGTGGGTGGGGCGAGTGGAAACTGTGACCGCGGCAGTCGTCACGCTGATGTACGCGCCCACTGGCTGGCTGAGCGCGGGCCGATTGCTGAAGGCCCTCGGCGTCAGCAGCCAGGCACCGGGCCACGGCGGTCCGGTCGGCAACGGCACCTCGGCCAGGCACGATGAACCGCAAACGGACCCGGCCAAGGCCGCCGAGGAATCGTGGGCTCCCGCCGCGGATGGGATCCGGCAATGACGAGAAGGGCAGGGTAATGCGCATCCTGATGCTGGCCCCAGAGCCGGTCTACACGCCACGCGGCACGCCGATCGCCGTCCTGAACCGCTGCCGGGCGCTGACCGCCCTTGGCCAGCAGGTCGACTTGGTGACGTACCCGATCGGGGAGGACGTGGCCGTCCCCGGCCTACGGTGGGTGCGGGCTCCGCGGGTACCCGGCCTGCGTCGGGTAAAGATCGGCCCGTCGCTGGCCAAGCTTCCGCTGGACGCTCTCCTGCTATGGGAGGCGGCCCGCCAGCTCCGGCGGTCCCGTTACGACGTGATCCACACCGTCGAGGAGGCCGGCGCGTTCGGCTGGCTGCTGCACGCGATCTTCCGGGTCCCGTACGTGCACGACGTGCACAGCGACCTGCCCACCGTGCTCGGGGACTATGGTTACGGTCCGCGCCATCCGCTGACAATGCTGGCCCGCTGGCTGGAGCGGCGCATCTTGACTGGTGCCAAGGTGATCATCGTGAACTTTCCCGGGCTGGTGCCCTTGGCGACCGCCCAGGCCCCCGGCAAGCCAGTGCACGTGATTAACTGCTCGCCCGTCGGCGGCCGCCCGGATCCAGAACTCAGCGACGAGCTTCGCGCCAGCTGGGGCAAAGAGCGGCCGTTGATCCTGTACACGGGCAGTTTCGAGCCCTACCAGGGGCTTCCGCTGCTTCTTGAGGCCATGGCGCTGGTTCAGGACGCGCTGCCGCAGGCCCGGCTCGTGCTGGTCGGCGGGCGGCCGGACCAGGTGGCGGAGGTGACGCGACAGACAGAGCGGCTCGGCATCGCCGAGGCGACCATTTGCACTGGGCTGCGCCCGCCGCAGGAGATACCTTCCTACCTCGCAGCGGCCGACGTACTGGTGTCGTCCCGCCGGGATGGCATCAATACCCCGCTCAAGGTGTACGACTATCTGCGGGCCGGCAAGCCCATCGTTGCAACGCGCACCGCCAGTCACCTGGATGTCCTCAACGACCAGTGCGCGATGCTGACCGAGCCGACGCCGCAGGCGTTCGCCGCGGCCCTGCTCGCCGTGCTCGGCGACCCAGCGCTTGCCGACAAGCTGAGCCGGGCGTCAAACGAGCGCGCGGAAGACTTCGGTGTCAGCGCCTTCCTCAGGCAGACCGCGGCCTCCTATCAGGAGCTGGGGGTGCCAGCGCCGTCCGAGCAGGCCGTGCGGAGCCTCTTGGAATCCGTCGGCGAGTTGACTTGACATGAGCAGCTACCGGGAATCTGCCTCAGAGGTCGCTGAGGTATGCGCCACAAGCTGGTACTGGTTGGCCAGCACCGCCGCTTCCAGTCGGGAATGCAGGTCCAGCTTCGCCAGCAGGTGCTGCACATGGCTGCGCACCGTGGCCATGCTCACGTACAGCTTTTCGGCGATCGCGCGATTGTCGAGGCCTACCCCTAGCAGAGTCAGGATCTCCAGCTCCCGTTCGGTCAGCCGCTGGATCACGTCGGCCCGTCGGCGATGCCGCGCGACCTCCGTCCGCTGGTGCCTTATGATCCGCCGCAACGTGTCCGCCGGGAGCAGGAACTCCCCGGCGGCGGCGCGGTGGAGCGCGGACACCAGCGCGGCGAACCCGTCCAGTTGGAGGTTTACCAGCCCGAACGCGCCTGCGGTGACGAAGTCATGCAGGCTCTCGTCATCCGCGTGGTGGGTCAGCGCCACCACGCGGACATCGGGACTCCTGGTCACGATCTGCTCAACCAGCCTCGGCCCGGAGTCATCGGCGACGCCGCTGCAGGCGAGGATCACGTCGGGCTGGGCGTCGGCCATGAGGCGCTCGGTTTCTGCGAGATCCCACCCGATGCCGAGGACCCTGATGCCAGTCTCGATGGCCAGCGCGCGCTCTAGTGCTTCTTCGACCACGAGCGCCTTGCCCACGATCAGAACTCTCGTGACGGCCGACATTAACCCGGCCCAGCTGCTTTGAGGTGGGCAACCCCAGGTCTGATGCCCATCATGAACACATCCCCCCACTATGCCCGACTTGTGAATGATATCAGCAGCGCCGCAGGAACGTATAGGTACAACAAGTGAGTTTACAAAGCGATAAACTTTATCAGTAAAGCAGTTCGCGACTTAATAAGTTCCTCTCTATTCGGTCGAAAATCTGCCTTTACCAGGGCATTCTGTTGGCGGTGGCGGTTTGCGCCATCAGCCCGACACGGGGAGGATTAGCTGGTGGCGCGGGCGGCGAGCTCGCCCCTCCAATTCGATGAGCCTCGGCGAGACTTTGTCTTAACGTAGATTTAACGCAAAGTCTCATTACGCCACTCCCGCTCTCATGACGTACATCGGTTACCAGAGGCAAAGATCGTTGTTCGTTTCCTCCAGACCTCGGTGTCTGCTGTAGGCCCTGACGCTTTTTTGGCTAGACATCAACAAGCGATGTATGGCCAGCCAGGAAACAGGTCCCCAAAGCGCGCACTTCGCACGTCACCACGCGCACCAGGACGCCCCATTTCCCTCATTCGAGTGACTTCACCCCTTCCCTCGCCGGAGGGAAATTTATCTGGCCGTCGGCATTACTTTTGTAACGCATGCCGAGTATGCGCCGTTACGCACAGATAGCAAGCGTCAAAGAAGTTAAAATCCTGTAAAGAGATGGCATAGTCCAGTCTACGGCCGTATATCGATGAACCCGATACAGCTTTTCCATGCCCCGGGTCTAGCTGGACGATGAAGCCCATCTGATTGACTAGCACGGCCGTCCACTGGTTCCGTTGGCCGTCCCGCGCTCCGTGTCAGACCTGTCTCCGGCCACACTGGCCTGGACGAGATGTCGTGAGGCACGCGGGCAGGGCGCGTCACCGATCGCGTGCCCAGCGACCTGCACTTTATCTGGTGGCAACCACGGGCGCCGCGGATAGGTTCTAGTCCTGAGCGCCCGGGTCAGACGCGCGCCGGTGATGCCTCGGATTCCTGCTCGCTGATCCCGTACCGCGCGTAAAACCGCCGCAACGGCCCGGGCGCCCACCAGTTCGCCCGCCCGAGCAGCCGCATCGTGGCCGGCACGAGCAGGATCCGCACCACCGTCGCGTCCACGAGCAGCGCCACGATCATGCCCACGCCGAGCAGCTTGATGAAGCTGATCCCGGAGGCGGAGAACAGCCCCACGACGATGATGAGCAGCAGCGCCAGGCTGGTGATCAGCCCGCCGGTCCGCTGCAGGCCCGTCGCGACCGCCACCGTGTTG
>Ga0265338_10004139_pt1 | contig 19831 bp, 20 predicted proteins | sample 42126metaG_FD_193579 | JGI IMG/M metagenome (GOLD analysis project Ga0265338, IMG submission 193579) | Rhizosphere microbial communities from Carex aquatilis grown in University of Washington, Seatle, WA, United States - 4-21-26 metaG | ecosystem: Host-associated > Plants > Roots > Rhizosphere...
GGACGGCGAAGAGCCGATGCTGCTGGGCTCGACGGAGTGGGTGGAGGCTCACGCCGAAGAGTTGCGGCAGCATGCTGCCGTCTACATCAACACGGACGGCAACGATCGCGGCGTTCTCAGCATGGGCGGCTCCCACAGTCTCGAGCACTTCATGAACGGAGTGGCCCGCGACATTGAAGACCCGGAAACCAAGCTGACGGTGTGGCAGCGGCTGCAATTGTCGAAGATCGCGGAGGCCAAGTCCGCCGACGAGAGGAAAGAGCTGCGCCAGCGCGCGGACCTGCGCATCAACGCGCTTGGCTCCGGCACGGACTTCACCGGCTTTCTCGATCATCTTGGCATTGCCACGCTCGATCTCGGTTACTCGGGCGAAGACAGCCAGGGCATCTACCACTCCATCTACGATGACTTTTACTGGTACATGCACTTTTCCGACTACGACTTTATTTATGGGCGAGCCTTGTCGCAGACGGTGGGAACTTCGGTGATGCGCCTGGCCGATGCCGAGGTGCTGCCCTTCGATTTCGCGGACTTCGCCGACACGATTCAGAAATACACGAAGGATCTGGAGAAACTTCTCGCCGACAAGCAGGAGGAAATCCGCGAGCGCAATCAGGAACTGGACGAAGGCGTGTTCAAGGCCACGCTCGATCCGCGGCGTCCGACGGTCGCACCGGTGAAGGAAGAAATCCCTCCGCACTTGAACTTCGCGCCCATGCAGAATGCCGCCGAGTCGCTGGCCCGCAGCGCCGAGCACTATAAGCAAGCCTGGTCGCACAAGCAGGCCAACATTTCCGATGCGCAGGCTGCCTCGCTACGCGACTTGAACCGGAAGCTCATCGAGAGTGAACGCAAGCTGACCAACGAGGACGGCCTCCCGCGGCGTTCGTGGTACAAGCACCTGCTCTATGCTCCTGGAATCTACAGCGGATACGAGGTGAAGACCATTCCCAGCGTACGCGAGGGCATTGAGCAGAAACGGTACGCCGAGGCAGATCAGGAAATCGTGCGCGTGTCGAAGGCGCTGGAGGACGAATCTGCGTTGATCGAATCAGCGGCTCAGATGCTGGAGCAATCCGCCCACTAGGCGCAACCGGGTCACGGAGTGGCGGCTGGAAGCGCTCGCGTTCTTTCGAACCTCGGCTGGTGGGAAGGCCTAATATCCGGCAGCTCGACGCCTATTTGCCTGGGCCAGCCGCCGGCTGCGCCCCCGCGTAGTATCCGCTCTTGGTGCGCACGGTCATCTTGCTGTGGCCCTTGGCCTTGGCCTCAACGTGAACGGTGCGGAAGCCGCCTTGTCCGCGCGGTTTCGTCGGCTTATACCCAATGGTGTACTGATTTCGGATATCGCGCGCGACGGTGCGGCTGATCTCATCGACCTCATCCAGCGTCTTGGGATAGAAAGCTATCCCTCCGGTCCTCTGGGCAATGATCTCGAGGGCGCGCTTGGCCCGCTTGGGATGCTCTTCATCGCCCAGGATGCCGATGGCGTAGACGGACGGCCCGTTCTCTTCCTGCAATTGCTTGATGGCCTGCTCCAGGTTTCCGTTGCTGGCGTTGTCTTCGCCGTCGGTCACCACGAACAGAACTTTCTTGTCGAGGCGCGCATTGCGCTTCAGATGATCGGCCGAGGCCACGACGGCGTCGTAGAGGGCTGTGCCTCCGCGAGCGTCGATTTTTTCGAGCGCTTCCTTCAGCTTCAGGAGGTCGTTGGTGAAATCCTGGTCGAGATAGTATTCGTCATTGAAGTTCACAACGAAAACTTCATCCTTGGGATTGCTCGATCGCACCAGGTTCAGCGCGGCCTGATTCACCTTGTTGCGCTTCTCCCGCATCGATCCGGAATTGTCGATCACGATGCCCATCGCCACAGGAATGTCCTCGTGGCGGAAGGAGATAATCTTCTCCGGCTTCCCGTCTTCAAAGACGGTGAATGCGCTGCGATCGAGGGTGGTGACGATGTGATTCTTGTCGTCCTGCACGGTGGCGTGCAGCAGAACTTCGTCGACGTCTTTCTTGAAGACGAAGATTCCCTGATCGTTGAGGTTCTTGTCTTGCGGCTTTTCCTGATTCTCTTGATTCTGTTGGGCGGGCGGAGAGGTGGGAGCGGGGACGGGTTTGGACTCCTGCTGGGTATCTTGCGAGGATGCAGCCTGCGACCAGGCCGGAGTCGGCACCTGCGGCCCGGCCCAGATCACGAAGATGAGAAGAAACAGAACCCTCGCGGCCCTATTCCGCAGGTGCGTAATATCCCGTCCTGGCATACACCCGTAGAGGCGGCAATCCTTTCGGTGGCAGCAGCTTCACTTTTATCTTACGCCATTTACCGTCGCGCACGACTTTGGCCGGACGGTACCCCAGGACATATTGATTGCGCAGTTCGACGCCGATCTTGGTTGCGACATCGCCCAAATCGTTGGGATTGTCGATGGTGAAAGCGCGCCCCCCGGTAAGTTCCGTGATGTCACTCAGCAGTTGCGGCCCCAACCGCTCTTCCTGCGCGGAGGCGTAGCGGTCGTAAATGCCAATGGCGTAGACCATCACATCGGCTTCTTTCACCACCGACCGGATCTCATTTTCCGTGTAGCGACTGTGATTGTCGCCGCCGTCAGAAATAATGAGCAGGGCCTTCTTCGCATACTTGGCCTGCCGCATCTTGCTGACGCCCATGTAAATGGCGTCGAGCAGGGCCGTACGGCGGCGCGGCACTGCAAACACCAACCGATTCTGGATCTCATCTACCGAACTGGTGAAGTCGCTCACCTCTTCTGGTTCATCCGAAAAGGTGATCATGAAAAATTCATCCTGCGGATTCGCCGTCTTGAAGAACTCCACCACCGCATCTTTCGCCCGGTCCATCTTGCTGCTCATACTGCCGCTGGAATCGAAGATCACACCCAACGAAACTGGAGCATCCTCGCTGGAAAATGACCGGATCTCCTGCGGCGTGTTGCCTTCGAGCAGTTGGAAGTTGGGCTTTTCCAGGCCAGTGACCAGGCGATTCATGGGGTCAGTAATGGTTACCGGGACCAGAACCAGATCCACGTCCACTTTGAGCGGACGCACGTGCGCGGTCATTCCCGGTCCGGCTGCGGAGGAAAGCAGATCCGGCTTGGGAGGCTCGGGTGGCTTCTCCACCTCGCGCGGCAGAACGTGGACATCGTTTACATCCGTTTGGCTGACGGCGGGAACGCTCAGGCCCATCAGCGTACAGAGAGCAAGGGTGAGAACAGGTCCGGACCACAGCCCCATGGAATTCACCGATCGTCGATTTTGGCGCAGCTTAGGTTTAGACGGATTGAAGGGGCAATCCGTACAGGAATTTCGAACTACGGCCTTCGGGCGAGATGACCAGCGCCCTGCATTCCGCAGGCGGGCCATAAATACCTCAATGCGCGGGATGTTATCACAGCTTTTCCTGCCCGGCGCAGGCTTTTTGTCAAATTTCAGAGACAAAATCCCGAAACGCCACATCCGCATCCCAGCCGCTGAATCGCCCGACTGGCGGGCGTTCCCGGTGTCCACGTCTATCTTGTTACAATCAAAGGCTTCCCCTAGCTAAACAAAATATGGCTGACATTCTTCCTTTTCGTGCTCTCCGCTACGACCTGCAGCGAGTCACTGCGTCACAGGTCGTGACCCAACCCTACGATAAGATTACTCCCTCCATGCAGGACCGGTACTACGCCGCCAGTCCCTACAACCTGGTGCGGATTATTCTGGGTCGCCGCGAGCCTGAAGACAATACCGTTCAAAATGTATACAGCCGCGCCGCCGCCTATTCACGGGAATGGCGGGCGCAAGGCATCCTCCGCCAGGATGCATCTCCGTCCATCTATGCCTGCTCCCAAACCTTCAAGGATCCTTCAGGAACGACCTTCGAGCGCCGGGGATTCATCGCTCTGGGCCGGGTTGAGGACTATTCCGCGAAGGTCGTCTACCGGCACGAGCAGACTCTGGCCAAGCCGAAAGCCGACCGCCTGGACCTGCTCCGCGCCACCCGCACCCACTTCGAACAACTGTTCCTGCTCTACGAAGATTCCGGGGAGATCGATTCCCTGCTCACCGCGGGTCCGAGCGTTGCCCCAACCATTGATGTGACCGATGAATACGGAGTCGCCCACCGCGCCTGGCAGGTGTCCGATCCGGGCGTGATTGCATCGGTTCAGGGCAAGATGCGGGACAAGAAACTAGTGATCGCCGACGGCCACCACCGCTATGAAACCGCCCTGGCGTTTCGCGACGAGTGCCGCACCGCGGCCGGAGGATCGAACCCGCAGGCTCCCTATGAATATGTCATGCTGACCTTCGTCAACATGAACAATCCGGGGCTTCTGGTTTTGCCGACGCATCGCGTCGTGCATTCGCTCGAATCATTCTCGGTTGAGGATTTTCAGAACTCGAGCCGCGCGTATTTTGCAGTAGAAGAGATCGACCCATCTATGGATGCCGCGCGTGCCACTGCGCTTCTTCGCGAGCGGGGTCGCTCCGGAACAGCCCTGCTGGCCGTCACCGCCAACCGGGCGCTGGTTCTGCACACGCCCAAAGCCGGATCGCCGCGTCTCGCCGGGCTTTCGGCTCGACAGCAGGCGCTCGATGTGGTCCAGTTGCACAAGTGTTTGCTCGAAGGAGTGCTGGAGCTTTCGGAGGAATCGATTCGCAACCAGCAGAACCTTTCGTATATACGCGAGGCCTCAGAGGCGCTGGCGCAGGTCCGCAAAGGAAGCACCAATCTCGCATTCCTGATGAATCCGTGCCCGGTGCAGCAGGTGCGCGACGTGGCTTTTGCCGGCGAAGTCATGCCCCAGAAGTCCACGGATTTTTATCCCAAGCTCCTGAGTGGATTGACTGCCTATGCGCTGGATTAGCCGTTCCCGTAGAGTCGGCGGCTCGCCGGTTGTGGGCGCGCCGATTCTCCTGGTGTGCGTGCTGATCCTGCTTTGCGCGATCCTTTTATGGGCTGCCGCGCCCGCGCCCGAAAAACATCTTTCGGTTTACTCGGTGGCAGCCAACTACTCACTCCCACTGGTGCAGCGCGAAGGCCGCGACTACGTGGGGCTGCTCGAAGTGCTTGAGCCCTTGGGCAAAGTCAGCGCCAAGTCGGACGGCGGGCGCTGGCGCCTGCGCTACAACAACGTGCAGGGAGAGTTTCTGGTGGGAAAGACGCACACCCGCATTCAGGGAAAGGATTCCGATCTGGGCGCGAAGTTTTTCGTGGAAAATAATCGCGGGCTCGTCCCGGTCGCGTCGCTTAGTGTGATCCTGCCGCGTTTTCTGGGCGGGCCGGTCACGTTGCGCGAGGAGTCGGGCCGCCTGTTCATTGGAAGCGTGGCCACCCATTTCACCGCATCGCTGGGCGGCGATAATCCTTCACGTCTGGTCTTCAATTTCACGGCACCTGTGAATCCGACGCTGGCGTCGGAACCGGGCAAGCTGCGGATGACCTTCACTCACGAACCATTGGTCGCGCCGGCCTCGCCGACCCTTACGTTCGGCAACAAAGCTATCCCGTCGGCCAACTACAATGAAGGCAATGGCGTCGCGGTGATTACCGTCAACTCCACCATGCCGGTGATCGCCACCTTCAGCAACGAGGGACGCACCATCACGGTTACGCCATCGTCTGCGGCAGCGGCGGCCGCACAAAACTCAAATCCTCCGACGCCCGGCCCCTCCAACTCTGCGGCGCCATCAGCCTCCGCGACCGTCAGCCTGCCACCCCCGATTTGGCGCCGCTATTTCGCGGTCGTGGACGCGAGCCACGGCGGCGACGACCACGGAGAGACTCTCAGCTCCAACTTACTCGAGAAGGACGTTACCGTCTCCCTCGCCCGCACGCTGCGGCAGGAACTTGAAAGCCGCGGCATGACGACGCTCGTGCTGCGCGACTCCGACGCCAACCTTTCCCTCGACCAGCGCGCCGTCTATGCGAACGCGGATCATGCCGCGATCTATATCTCGTTGCACGCAGCGTCCAGCGGTCACGGCGTGCGCGTCTACACCGCGATGATGCCCTTCGGCGAGGACGATCGCGGGCCCTTTCGCTCATGGACGATCGCCCAGCATACCTCGCTGCCTCTGAGCCGCAGCGCTGCTTCCGCGGTCGCGGCCGAATTACAAAAGAGACAGATTCCGGTTCGCGCCATGGGAGCCCCACTTCGTCCTCTGAACAACTTGACCGGAGCCGCCATCGCCGTCGAAGTCGCGCCCCAGGGATCCGACATCTCCCAACTCACCGCGCCCGACTACCAGCAACTCATCACCAGCGCCGTGGCCACTGCGATCGCCGCGACCCACGACCAACTGGCGGCGGCGCCATGAGGTACGAATCATGATCCCGCGCCATCTCCTGATCGCCATGGCCGTGCTGCTGGTCGCCGTGCTCGGCCTGGGTTTCTACGCGCTGCACATGCGTGAGGTCGTGATCGCGACCCCGGTCGCGTCCACCGACACTCGTCCCTTGGCGCCTCCGGTGGCCGGACCGACGGAACGAGTCACGTTGTTTGTCGCTTACGATGACGATGGAAGCCTGCATGCCATCTCTGCGCAGATCCCCCTGCCCTCCGGACGCCAGCAGCGCGCCGAAGAACTTCTACGCGCCCTGGTCTCGCTCTACCTCGACAAATCCTCGCCGCATGTCCTGGGCGCTGGCGCAGACGTCCGCAGCGTGTACCTCGTCGATCCCGGCGTTGCGGTCATCGATCTTAATTCCGCATTCGCCGACACTCACCGCTCCGGCGTACTGGTCGAAGGTCTCACGGTCGCTTCGCTGATTCACACGATTTCAGCCAATACTCCCGGCATCCTGAAAGTGAAAATCCTCGTGGACGGCAAGGAACGCGAAACTTTGGCCGGCCACGCCGATCTTTCCGCCTTTTACGATGTCACCGCCGTAAATCAACTCGCCACGCAACTGCAGTCTGGACAATAGATGGCGGGACACGGACGTTGGACGTTGGACCTCGGACCTCAGACCTTACCCAAGTCACTTTTCATCACGGACTTTTCATCACGAACAAGGCGTATGGTTAAGAAGAGGCAGTTGTTCGCAATGCGATGAAGAAACTCCGATTCCTGATTTCTCTTCACGGCGGGCAGAACGATTTCCAGGTGGCACAAGCCCAGTGCGCGGAAGATACCGCCCGCAAGCTGGGAATCGATGCCGAAATCCTTCTGGCGGAGGATGATGCCGTAAACCAAAGCACCCAGCTGTTGAAGGCGATCCAAAGCCAGAAGGAACTGCGCCCTGATGCGATTTTGCTGGAGCCGGTCGGGGGCACAGCTTTGCCGCAGGTGGCCAAAGCCGCCAACTCAGCAGGAATCGGTTGGGCGGTCCTGAATCGGCGACCCGAGTACCTGGCGGACCTTCGCCGGCAGTCCAAAGTCCCCATGTTCTCAGTTAGTGCCGATCACGAGGAGATCGGGCGCATCCAGGGCCGGCAGTTCGCCGCATTGCTGCCCAAGGGCGGTTCGGTCCTGTATATCGAGGGACCTTCTCGGAGTTCTTCCGCTCAGAAACGCACGACCGGAATGCAGGAGACGATACCGTCGAACATCCAGGTGTCGATGTTGAGAGCAAACTGGACGGTGGAGAGCGCGACCCACGCCGTGTCGTCGTGGCTGAGGCTGTCCACATCGCGAAGCGCCCCGATCGGCCTTGTAGGAGCCCAGGACGATGCCATGGCGATGGGTGCGCGGGAAGCATTTCAGCAGCTTCCCAACGATCAGGAGCGAGCCCGATGGCTGAGTCTGCCCTTTACCGGATGTGACGGCCAACCGGAGACTGGCCAGGTTTGGGTAAGAGGAAAATTGCTGGCGGCCACAATTTACCTTCCTCCCCTTACAGGGATCGCGATGGAAATTCTAGTGGCGGCGATACGGAACGGAACTCAACCGCAGGAACATTTCCCGACCACCCCAGTCTCAATTCCTGCGCTCAACACATTGGTCCCGCGCAGATCATAGACTCGACCAACCATCACTGGCGAAAATTTCTGACCCCGGGCGGCACGATTTCTGCACTATCGTCCCCTCGGGTCAATGGCGGACGCCCTTCCTGCGTTAGACCCTTGGCAAAAAGCCGCTCGCCACGCACCCACAGGTCCGTCACAAAACAGTCGGCTCCTACGCCTTCTCCAACCCCTCAAGGTCTTGCTTCGTGCGCTCCAGAATCTCGCGAATCTTCGCAATCTTCGCGGAATCATGCGAGCTGCGAGTCGCCGCCCGCAACGCCGCTTTCATCACCTCGGCCGCAGGGCGCATCATCTCCGCTCCGTCCAGCCCGATCCACGGAGCCCAGTCCCCGGCCTGTTCGGCGCGCTGCCATATTTTCTTCACCGACTCCGATTCGCGCTGCAACTCCGCTCGGCCCGCTTCGGTCAGCGAATACGTACGCTTCCCCGCCGCCGTGTCTGAGGTGACCAGCCCCTCATCCTCGAGTTGCTGCAACGCGGGATAGATCGCCCCCGCACTCGCCTTGTAGATGCCACCCGATTTCGTCTCCAGCTCCTTCATCAGTTCATATCCGTGTTTCGGCCCGCTTTCCAGCATCGATAGCAGCGCCAGTCGGATTTCCCCCGGACCAAAGAACCGCCACCGCCCTCCCCGCCCCCAGGGGAAACCGCCCCCCATGAAGGACTCTCCAATTCCACCACGCCACCAACTTCCACACTTTCCGTACATAAAAACTCCTCTGCTTTCGCCAAGGTTTCAAGGTGTCAAGCTGTCAAAGTTCCCTGGAACCTCGAGTTCATTCGATCTATCGACGAGTATATCGTTAGATATATCTATGGTCAAGAGCGCCGATTCTGAACCCTTGAATACGTGCACCCAAAACAGCCGCGCTTTAGGCTAAGAGCTAAGAGCCAAAGGCCAACGGCCTCCCTTCATTTACAATCCCCGATCATGTTCTATCGCTCTGATAATCGCTCTCCCGACCAACTCCGCCCCGTCGTCATTACTCCCGATTTCATCACCACCGCCGAAGGCTCAGCCCTCATCGAAGTCGGCAACACCCGCGTCATCTGCACCGCCTCGATCGAAGAAACCGTCCCGGCCTTCATGCGCAACAGCGGCAAAGGATGGATTTCCAGCGAATACTCCATGCTTCCCCGCTCCACCCTGACCCGCACCCCGCGTGAGGTTTCCAAAGGACGCCAAAGCGGACGCACTCACGAAATCCAGCGGCTGATCGGGCGATCATTGCGCGCAGTGACCGATTTGACGCGCCTCGGTGAGCGCACCATCTGGATTGACTGCGACGTCATCCAGGCCGACGGCGGCACGCGTACGGCCTCGATCACCGGAGCATTCGTCGCGCTCGGCCTGGCTCTTGAAAAGCTGGTGGATGCCGGGACTCTTACAGCCGCTCCGCTGAAAGACTTTATCGCGGCAGTCAGTGTGGGAATTGTGGACGGTGAGGTTCTGCTCGACCTCGCCTACGAAGAGGACTCACGCGCCGACGTAGACATGAACTTCGTCATGACGGCGGGGCATAAATTGGTCGAAGTGCAGGCCACCGCCGAACACCAGGCCTTTGACGACCAGCAACTCGCCAAGATGATCGCCTTCGCAAAACAGGGCGTGCAGTCGCTCATCGCCAAGCAGCAGGCTGTGCTGAGCGCGTTGACGCTCAGGCAGTAGTCGAAGCATGTCGGAGAGCCGCCTCCACTCTCCCGCGCGGCGGCGGCTGACTAGAAACTACTTAGCCTTGCTCTCGTCTGCTTTCTTTTCCGCGGCTTTTTTCTCGGCAGCCTTCTTCGCTTCAACCGTCCACGGCGGCACAATCCCGTTCTCGCGGGCATAGGCCACAGCCTGTCCCATATGCTCATGCGCATCGGCCATGAGCAGATAGACGACGTCACCCTCGTTGGCCGTAGGACCGAGTTTCGGCAGGAGCTTGGCGAAATCGGCGTTGCTCATGCCGTTGATCGTTTTCTGCGTGAACTCCCACGATTTGTTCAACTCGGCAACAATCTGTGCCCGGTCGGTCGTCGATTTCTCCAGCGTCTTGGCGTTCACTCCGGTGGGAGTCTCGGCTCCCATCAGGCCGAGGAATCCATAGCGTTCTGCGGCCACATGCAGAAAAACCTCCGCGTAAGAGCGCGCGTCCGCCGCCGGACGCCACGTAAGCTTGTCGGCGGGAACCGTGTTGGCCAGGTCCACAAATTTCTTCTGCACTCTCTCCAGGTCAAACAGCGACTGTCCCTTCATGTCATAGCTGGGAGCAGTGTGGTCTGCGGCGGCGTCCGAACTCTGCGCCGACCCGTTAATCGCTGCAACGCTCAGCCCCAACAAAACCAGCACCAATAGCGGAAGGTGTCTCTTCATGCCCGATCCTCCTTTTAGGACCGCTGGCTTAGACGGGGCAGGAAACAAAGGGTCATTTGCGGTTCGACCTGCTATTCGATGCACTCGACCGGAATGCTCCACCAGTTGTCCCCACAACCATTTCGGAACTCTCCCAAAACAGAACCGCCCGGCACTCCCACGTTTGCGATTCGGCGTGCGGAATCTTTACACCCAGCCCTTTCGACGCTACCGTGAGGAGAAAGTCATGGGAACTCTTCGCCGCATCGACCGCCGCCGCGAACCGCGCACCGAAGCGAATCTCACGATCACAGTCTGGGGTGTCGACACAAAAGGGGAACGATTCCTCCAGGAAGCCCTTGCACGAGACATCAGTTTGAGTGGGGCACTCCTGTCGGGTCTTGATGCCGAACTCAGATCCGGCGATGTGATTGGAGTCCTGTACTGCGGCAGGAAGGCGCGGTTCCGCGTGGTGTGGACACGCTACGATGGAACCGGCGAAAAGCTACAGGCAGCCATTCATCGCTTTGCGGGGGACGACTGCCCCTGGCAGGATTGGCTGTCGGAAGAGCCCGCCATCACCCCGCCGACGGTCAGCCCCGAAAGCCCGTAGCTACAGCCGCCGTTAAGCTCTGACAGCAAAAAGATTGGGTGTTGGGCACCGGTACAGATGCTGGCTCACGCGATCCACACGGTCTTCGCGTTCAAGAACTCGCGAATCCCGTGGAGCCCCATTTCGCGTCCATGACCGGATGCCTTCACTCCTCCGAAGGGAATGCGCGGGTCAGAGGCGACCATCTTGTTGATGAACACCATCCCCGCTTCCAGTTCGTTGATGAAGCGTTCGCGCTCCTGTTCGTCATTGGTCCATGCGCTCGCGCCCAGCCCGAAGCGGACGTCGTTGGCAATGCGAATGGCTTCATCCTGATCTTTCACGCGGAAGATGGACGCAACCGGGCCAAAGAATTCCTCGCCATACGCGGGCGAATTCTTTGGAATGTTGGTCAGCACCGTCGGCGCATAGTAGTTCCCCGGCCGCTTCAGCGGATGCCCGCCCGTGAGCAGCGTCGCACCCGCCTGCACTGTTTTCTGTACGTCCGCGTCAATGTCCCTTACCGCATCCGGCGTGGCTAGCGGCCCCAGTTCGGTCTTCTCGTCGAATGGATCGCCGATCTGCAGGCTCTCCATTCGCGCCACGAACTTGCGCTCAAACTCCGCCGCGATCGGCTCCGCGACAATAAAGCGCTTCGCCGCAATGCATGACTGCCCATTGTTCTGTACGCGCGCTGTCACCGCCGTCGCCACCGCAGTATCCAGATCGGCCGAGGGCATCACGATGAACGGATCGCTCCCGCCGAGTTCCAGCACGACTTTCTTGATGCGCTTCGCAGCGCCCACGCCCACCTGAATTCCTGCCTGCTCGCTGCCGGTCAGAGTCGCGGCCACCACGCGCGGATCGTTCAGCAACCCGTCCACCTGACCCGAACCGATCAGCAAAGTCTGAAACGCGCCCTCGGGGAACCCAGCTTCAAGAAAAATCTGCTCGATGGCCAGTGCACACTGCGGCACATTCGAGGCATGCTTCAGCAGCCCAACGTTCCCTGCCATCAAAGCGGGCGCGGCGAAACGGATCACCTGCCAGAAGGGAAAATTCCACGGCATTACCGCGAGAATCGGACCAATCGGCAAATACCGTATAAAGCTCTTCTTCGCGCCCGTCTCGACGACCTCGTCGGCCATAAAGCGCTCGGTGTTCTCGGCGTAGTAGCGGCATGCGGTCGTACACTTGACCGCCTCGGCCACGGCGGCCTTGTAGGGCTTGCCCATTTCGAGCGTCATCAGATGCGCGAATTTGTCCTTGTCGCGCTCCAGGATCTCCGCCGCTTTCGACATGTGCTGAGCGCGCACGGCAAACGGAGTCTTGCGCCCCGCTTTGAACACGCTCACTGCCAGCTGTAGCTTCTTCTCGACCTCGGCCTCTGAAAGCGGCTGGAATGTCTTGACGACTTCGCCCGTGGCGGGATTAATGGAGGCAATTGCCATGATTAGTGCTGTCCTTCCGTGGTGATCTTCGTCCAACTAACCGGATCCGGCGAATCCGAATCGGCTCAGTCTATTGTCCGCGCTTGCGCGTGGCGACGAAAGGCGGCAGAGGTCATACTACTATGCCGCTGGTCTACAGCCTCAATCCGTTGCTCGAAACGCGAAGAGAGAGGAAGCAAATCCGTGAAGCAATTCTTCATCGGCTTCGTGATCGGCACCGTTGTTCTGGCGCTCTGTGTGCTCGCATACCTGAGGCTTGGTCTGGCCGAGATCCGCGCGGATGCTGCCACACCCGCGTGGGCCACCCAGTGGATGCTCTCTTCCACCCATGCCTCAGTTCGGCACACAGTCCCCCGAGATTTGAAGAGCCCGCTGCCTGCAGGTGACGAGACTCTGATCGCCGGAGGAAAACTATACCTGAATGACTGCGTCGGCTGTCACGGCGCGCCCGGCAAACCTGCAAGCGACTTTGGCGCCACCTTTTATCCTCCCGCACCCCAATTGGCTCGCGAGGGGACCCAATACTCCGAAGCGCAAATCTACTGGATCGCCAAGCACGGCATCCGGAGAACCGGTATGTCCGCGCAGGGGTCGTCCTACTCGGATGAGCACCTGTGGCAACTCGCCGCATTCATCAGCCATATCACCAGCCTCCCGCCGCGAGTCCGGGACGCCCTCCAAGAGAAAGCGGGCAAGTAGAAATGAGACTTTTCCTGCTCGGCGTCATAACCGCCTTGGTAGCTCTCCCGCTCGCCGCTTTCGCGTATTTTCGGCTGGGTTTGGCAGACGTGCGGAGCGATATGAGGCCCCCGGCTTGGGAGACCCGGCTCATGCAATCAACGGTACACGCCTCGGTCCGCAGAGGCGCTTCCGGAATGCAGGCTCCTCCTCCCGGAAATCTGGACGACGCCATCCTTGAAGGAGGAAGGCTCTATCGGAACGGCTGCATGGGATGTCACGGCGAGCCTGGCAAAGCGGGCGAGGATCTCGATCACTATCCCCCGGTCCCTCAACTTCCGCAGGTGGGCACGCAATATTCGGACCCGGAGCTGTACTCGATCGTCAAACACGGCATCCGAAATACCGCCATGTCCGCGTATGGCCCGTTCTACTCAGATAAACAAATGTGGGCCCTCGCCAGCTTCCTGCGGCGAATCGACCATTTGCCTCCGGGGATGTGGGAGCGCATTCAGACCGAGCAGACTCCGGTCAGTTCCGCGAACTGACACGGTTGAACTATCGACCTATCGACTATCGATGGTGCGGTCGGATGGTGGGATGCCCGTCCACGCCGTGTTTCATGGGATGCACCCACAGATCCTTCAATTCCGTATAGGCGCTGATCCCGATCAGAAAGATGGCTCCGGAAGCGCACAAGATCATCAGCAGAATCAACATTGCGTCACCCCCAACCTGTCATGAATGGCAGGTGACCGACAGCCCCAGCCTACTCGCTCGACGGAATTACTTTCAGTGATGGCCGTCACCGGTCAGCCGCCGGTCAACCGACGCCAGGTTCTCCGGCGGAATCATGCCCGCTCGCTGGCAGTCAAAGTTGCGGCCACGACCCGCGGATCGTTGAGCAACGCGTCCCCCTGACCCGAACCGATCAGCAACGTCTGAAACGTCCCTTCAGGGAACCCAGCCTCAAGGTCCCTTTCCTGAGCCGGGCACAAGGTATCCGGTCGGCTCTCTGCATCGCCTTCAATTGGAAATTGATTTTCCGCTTCCGACGCAAGTGCGGAGGAGAATCCAAAACGGTCAACCGGCATACCACCCAACGCGGACGGAGGGCAGGCATGGAGTTTCTAGCCGAACTTCAGCCAATCTCTTTTGACGAACTGAAGGTTTGCCAAGGCTTCGTCTACGGCGGCCCGCTCATGATCTGAACGCCCTTCCAGATCTTTGCGGCGAGTCAGGAGGGCGGCCTCCGCTACTTCAACGCGCTTGAACACAGAGATGGCGTCGGTTTCAGCCCACACAGCTTCGTATTCACGCTGCCATGCAGGAAAGCTCGGAGTGGGAGAAGAGGAAGAATCGCCGAGGGACATCGCGAAGGGCCTGGCCCGGTATGCTAAGAGCTGTCGCTTTTGATGTCTGCCCGGTATCACACACTGTGGTGTTCGCCGCCGCACGCATCTCCCGCAATGATTTTTCCGGATGAAGGAGCGTCCTACGAAGGCTGCCTTGAAGAAACCGATACATTCGCGCTGTTCAGGACCGTCACACGGAAATTGACTGGCTGGATTCGCTCTCCCAATTTCTGGTCTGTTCCAGCATGGACTCGTAACACTCACAGGCGGCGTTCATCAGCGCAGGCCGGTCCTCGATCTTGACCGACCCTCTCGTGTAGGTGATCAACCCTGCCTTCTGCAAGATGCCCGCAGCCACGGTCACGCTGGAACGGCGAGTTCCCAGCATATGTCCCAGCAACTCCTGCGTTAAAGGAACGATGGCAGAGCCGATCCTGTCTTGGGACATAAGCAGCCAGCGCGCCAACCTTTCGTCCACTTCGTGCAGGCGATTGCAGGCGGCAACCTGGGTTCCCTGCATGGCCATACTCTGCACAAAGCGTTGCAGTCTTCTTTCAAGGACGGGGCAGTCCCGCAGCGCGTGCTCTAGATCCGCTGCAGCAATACGGAACCCTGAACCCTCAATCTGAATCACAGCACGGGTCGGACTGGTACTCAAGCCCACCAGCAGCGGACATCCCACGAACCCTTCTTTGCCGATCAGTCCGACTTCGACGCTCTTGCCGTCCTTCATCACGCTGAGAACGGAGGTCAGCCCGCGATTCATGAAGTAGCCGAACTTGATCGGCTCCCCTGGTTCACGGAGCACATCGTGGGTACGAAGCGGAAGGAAGATCAGCTTAGGAAATATCGAATCGCATTCATTCGAGGACAAGCCAAGCAGAAGGTCACCTTCGACCGGGACGCCATCGATGTTCGGGACAGGCCGGTTCGCGGCGACTTTGCCGCGGGGGGATCGACGAAGAAGAGAAGTCCTGACAGCCATATTGGCTCCTTGCACAGCGACAACGCTGTCTCATTTCGCAAGGAACCGCACCGAAAAGGGTTCGGCGGCTAGAGAAGACACTTCCAGTCTACTCGCTATGAACCTCTTTGCGCAGACCAAACCATACAGGATTCAATGTATTGAGCTGCGCGCCGCGCTGAAAGAGTTTTCCGCGCAGGCGTCGTCTGAGTCGCGTGTCTCGTCGGACCAATGCTCCGATGTCTGAGCGGTTCTGAACCCGGAATCCCACCCTCATCATCTGTGATTCCAATCACGTTCCGACCGCCCGGTTCGTTTACAATAGATAGTCACACGCAATCATCCCATCCGCTACAGGAGGATTTCTCATGAAGCTCACCCCGGGCAAACTTGCCGGCCTACGCAAAGTCTCCAACGAACGCGGCATCATCGCCGCCGCCGCCATGGACCAGCGCGGCTCCCTGCAAAAGTCACTGGCCAAGGAAAAGGGCGCTGAAGTCACCGACGCCATGATGGAAGAATTCAAGACGCTGGTCTCGGAAGTTCTCACGCCGCACGCCACCGCCATCCTGCTCGACCCCGAGTGGGGACTGCCGGCCTCGAAGCGCCGCGCCAAGAACGCCGGCCTGCTGCTGGCCTACGAAAAGACTGGATACGACAAGACCGGCCCTGGCCGCCTGCCTGACCTGCTCGACGTATGGTCCGCACGCCGCCTGAAGGAAGCCGGCGCCGACTGCGTCAAGATTCTGCTCTACTACACCCCGGACGATCCCAAGCACGTCAACGAGGTGAAGCACGCGTGGGTTGAGCGCATCGGCGACGAATGCCGCGCGAACGACATTCCGTACTTTCTCGAATTCGTCGGCTACGAAGAAGGCGCGGACGAAAAGGGCGTGGAGTACGCGAAGAAGAAACCGCACATCGTTACCGAGAGCATGCGTGAATTCAGCAAAGACCGCTACGGCGTCGACGTGCTAAAAGTTGAAGTGCCGGTGAACATGAAGTTCGTCGAAGGCACGAAGTCGTTCGGCGGGCAGAAGGCCTATTCGAAGAAAGAAGCCATCGACCTGTTCCACAAAGCCGCCAACGTCGCGACCAAGCCGTTCATCTATTTGTCGGCTGGTGTCAGCAACGCCGAGTTCAGCGAGACGCTCGAACTCGCCGGAGAATCCGGCGTGAAGTTCAACGGCGTCCTCTGCGGCCGCGCCACCTGGAAAGAAGGCATCCCGATCTACGCCAAGCAAGGCGCAGGAGCCTTCCGCAAGTGGCTAGAAACCGAAGGCGTGAAGAACATTCACAACGTCAACGACAAACTGAAGGCCGCGACCAGTTGGCACTCGATCTACGGAGTGGAACTGGTTCACGCATAGACTGAGAAGAATGTGTGGGCGCGGGCGACTCGCCCGCGCCCTATTTTGTGTGACGCGGACACTCTTGCTCGCAAAATGCCAGGGGACGAACGAAAACGAGCGCTACTCTGACTCCAGCGCGAATCCCCACAATCGCCAAAGTGCAATCAATCCCAGCATCACGAGATTCGGAAACAGCAGCGGCGCCATCGGCGGAGCTCCATAAGTACTGAAGCCCGCGCCGTTCTTGCTTTCGAGGTGGCCCATCCTAACGTCGGGTCCTTTGCGACGTTAGGGTGGGGCCTTGACTTTCTTGATGAGTGGCGCAACGGCTTACACCTGCGCCGAACCTCCATCCACGAACAACTCGACGCCGGCCACAAAGCTCGCGTCATCCGAGGCAAGGAATGATACCGCCTTGGCAATTTCATCCGGCTGTCCCATCCGGCCCAGGGGCACAATCGAGGTGAATTGGGCACGAATTCCTTTGCGCTCCTCATCACTCTGAGCCAGCCCATCCAGAATGGGAGTGTCAATCGGCCCGGGGCTCACGACGTTGACGCGGATCTTGCGGTCCTTGAGATCGTTGGTCCAACTGCGAGCAAACGACCGCACTGCAGCCTTCGTCGCCGAATACACGCTGAACGCCGGGAAACCCTTTACGGAGACGATCGATGCGTTCAAGATGATCGACCCGCCATCTGGAATCAGCGGCAGCGCCTTCTGTACCGTGAACAGTAAGCCCTTCACATTGGTGTTGAAGGTCTGGTCATAGTGTTCTTCCGTGATCGTCCCCAGCGGAGCGAAGCTGCCTCCGCCGGCGTTGGCGAAAACCACGTCCAGGCGCCCTTTCTCCTGCTTGATCTGAGCGAAGAGCCGATCGAGGTCGGCCAGGTTCGAGACATCGGACCGCACCGCCGCAACCTGTTTCCCTCCAATGGTTTTGACGGCCTTATCAAGTTCGGCCTGACGACGTCCGGTGATATAGACGTACGCTCCTTCTTTCACAAAACGCTGTGCTGTAGCCAGCCCGATTCCCGTGCTGCCACCAGTAACGAGTGCGATTTTGCCTTCCAGCTTCCCTGCCATGTAAGTCTCCCCATTCTGCGTTATTTTTGGAACGCCCGTTTCAGATGTGCCAGATTCGCAACTGGATTCACCTTTTTTGAACTGAATGGTATAAAAATACATCCAAGAAGCATGGGCAAGGAAAGAAACAGTCCGGTCAGGATGGGGCGACCGCGGGCATTCCGCGAGGAGGACGCCCTGGACGCGGCTATGCACGTCTTTTGGGAGAAAGGCTATGAAGGGGCGTCGCTCGACGACCTGACGCAGGCCATGGGCATCAACCGCTCGAGCCTCTACTCCACCTTCGGAGACAAGGAAGCACTATTCCAAAGGGTGATTGCCCACTACGCGGAAGGCCCGGTGGCCTACATACACGAGGCACTCAAGCAACCAACTGCTCGTGCCGTGGTAGAAACTCTATTTCGCAGGACGGTCGAGTTGCTGGGCGATCCTACTCACCCGCGCGGATGCCTTTCCCTGCAGGGAGGCTTGACGTGTGGCTCGGGCGCGGAAAGTGTAAAGCAGGGCATGATCGAATGGCGCAAGAGCGGACAGGAACAGATCCAGAAACGCATGCAGCGAGCCCGAGCCGAAGGCGATCTCGCGGCTGATGTAAATCCCAAGGATCTCGCCCGCTACGTCATGATCGTGCTCAATGGCCTGGCAGTTCAGGCGGCGAATGGAGCAACCGGCGCCGAGATGAGTCGCGCCGTCGCGATCGCGCTACGATCCGTGCCTCTGTGAGATATCTGTCAGCCTTGCGATTGCTCTCACGGAGTTGTTGCAAGTCTCATCAAACCCCGCGACCGGCGCGCCTTTACAATTCTCGACCGTAGTTTTGCAAACCTTTACTAGCAAAATGGCTACCCTTCCTGAAGCAGCGCGAGTCCAATTGACGTAAAGCGGGTTCTCTCTGTTGGATCCGCAATGCACCACGTTCGATCCGCACGAAATCGAAGGCGCCACTAGAGCTTTCGAGAGGAAGGTGCAAAATGATGTACCGTCACCTCTATCGTCCAGGCGTTTCGCTCCTATCCCTGATCTTCACCGCCACCAGGAAAACAGCACAGCAGATTGCCGCTGTCATCACCGTAACGCTGGTAACTCTCACCTGCTTCGCGCAGGATCAACCGCAGGCCGGAGAGGGAGCCGATCCCGAGCCGCGCCAGGCGCCAGCAGAGGTTGGAAGCACCATCACGATTCCCGCCGGAACCAGCGTTGCCCTGGTTCTAACCCACCCCATTCAAAGCCGGTACATCCATCGCGGCGACGATATTTATGCCCAGATCAGCTCTCCGGTGAACAACGACACCGAGGTAGTGATTCCGCCCGGAACATTCGTGCAAGGAAAAGTGGACAAGCTTGAACGCAGAGGCGGACGGGGAGAATTGCGTCTGCAATCGATGTCCATCACCTTCCCTGATGGTTACGTCGCTCCTATCGCCGGCCCTATTACTCTCGAAAGCAGTGACGGCTATGCGCTGAAGGATCCTGGCAGCGGCCGAATGTCCGGCATGTTCCTGTTGCCGGTCGCAGGCGCTGGCCTCGGCGCGCTAATCGGACACGGCGTTGCCAATACGAAACCCGGCACCATCACGGACACCCTTCCGACCGGTTGCACCGGCCCACCTCCGGGCTGTCTCTCGTCGAGTCTGACCGTTCCGGCGCATCCAGGAATGGCAATCGCAATGGGCGCCGGAATCGGTGTGGCGGTTGGTATGGTCTCGTCCCTAGTGTTCCTCACTAGCACCCGCCACTTCTTCCTCGACGTCGGATCGCCGGTCGAAATGGTCCTGCAGCAACCGGTGACTCTAAAGCGAGATGAGGTAACCACTGCGGTGCGAGACTCTGAGCAGAGTCCGGTACAGCCACAGCCGGTCGCAAGCCGCCCGCAGCCTCCGCCCATGCTCAACACGCCCGGGGACCACGGCACTTGCTACACACCAGGAAGTCCCGGAACGCCCGACATCGTCATCCCAGGAGTGCCCGGACCCGACGGAATCCCAGGTCCGTCGACGACCATTCCCGGCATACCGCCAACTCCACCCACACCGTATCCGTGCCCG